>ERZ772861.1145-NODE-1145-length-23748-cov-23.201199_pt1 | contig 23748 bp, 20 predicted proteins | sample MGYA00512135_ERZ772861 | MGnify/ENA primary metagenome ERZ772861 (study PRJEB29015, sample SAMEA2737700) | human gut metagenome | biome: human gut; feature: human-associated habitat; material: faeces | place: China | collected 2012 ...
GATTAAATTACTGAATAACAGTAGATAACGATGTTTTTAAAGGGCGACTAAATAAAAGGACTATAATTGTAGAGAAACGTTCCTTCCCAACTTGTATTAACCAATGGTAGATAATGTCTGGGATTGGGAGAAAACTTAATTACAGCATCTTTCTTCAATTCAAGACAGACATTACTAACAAAATGTATTGGCCCATTTAACATGTATGTCCCGGCAGGAACAACAATACGGGCACCTCCTGATTTTGCCGCCTTCTTCATAGCCTTGTCAAATGCAGGCTTGCAATTGGTTTCACCGTCAGCCTTTGCCCCCATATCAAGAATACTGATAATCTTTTCAGGGCATTCGGCACCAGTGATAAGTTCCAATATTGAATCACGCTTAATTATGCGCTCGCGTTCAACATCCTGCACAGATAACGGGAAACTGTATTGAACGCCCAATACGGCAAATACAAATAAAATTATAAGTCTACGCATGACAATAAAAATTAAATGAACATGTAAATAAAAAGTTTATGCACAATTATATATAAGTACTTAGTAAACACAATAAAACCGCATGTAAAACATACGTTTTCCAAAAGACGGCCTTTCACGCTATAAAAGGCTACCTATTGCTTTATAAAAGGTAGCTTATTGGACTCCAAAAGGCAACCTTTCATAATCAAGCAAAATCCATGAGTATCCAGCACAAAACACTTCATGCAAACCGGCATGCTAAAAACAAGATCGAAATGTTTACCACTCCAAATAAGAATGACTCACTTACCTTAACAACAAGTATATGTAACAGGAATACTGACGGAATTTTAAGAAAACGCACCAGGCAATCAGCTTACAAACTAATGGCAGATGGCAATAACAATATCAATTGCTTAAATATTAAACAGGCTGCACATTTTCATCATCATTACAAATGACATTAAAAATGTGCAGCCTTTCAATATATCAATTAAATATTCCGGTCACTGCATCAGCAAACCTTTTCCAAACGTTTCATTATCGAGAAAATGAATATTGCCGAGATGAGACACAGTGCCACGAGTATTCCCCAAAGTATCCACAAAGGCAGACCACCCCAAAGCATTCCGATAATTGAGACAAGATAGTTACCTACAGCAGTAGCTGCAAACCAACCACCCATCATAAGGCCCTTGTACTTGGGAGGAGCTACCTTGGATACAAACGAAATACCCATCGGCGACAAGAACAGCTCTGCAAAGGTAAGAATAAGGTATGTGCCTATCAGCAAGTTTGGCGTAACCCTGTAATCAGCCGTAGTCGTTGAAAGTGAATCAGGAACAGGCAGACCGAACGAACCTAAAGCCATAACCGTGAAACCTACTGCTGCGATAAACATTCCGATACCAATCTTTCGTGGAGCCGAAGGTTCTTTACCCCTATTGGCAAGATAACTGAAGACAGCCATCGAAACAGGAGTCAGTGCTACAACAAAGAAAGGATTGAACTGCTGGAACTTCTGTGGGAGAATGTTTATGACTGTATCCATGCCACTATAATTATAATACAACAGAACCAAAGAAGCCAAAGTAACGATCAGCGATACGATCCTGCCTTTAGACTTCTTTGCCTGGAATATTGCAAAGAGACCGTACACGATAATTGCAATAAGAACAAGATTCCATACGTCAAAACCGATACGGGTGAGCCCTGTTGCTGTCGCATCAGTATAGTCGCGTGCAAAGAATGTCAGAGTAAGACCATTCTGGTGGAAAGCCATCCAGAAGAATATAACCACTGCAAACACAAGGCAAAGTGCAACAACACGAGACTTTGTCTCGGCAGGTGACAATTCCTGTACAGCAACCTGCGCGTCGCCCTTATCTGCACTTGACTTCACATTTACATCAGCATGCTTGAAGGTCTTGCGGCCAAACACGTAAATAAGCATTGAAACAATCAATGACACACAAGCCACGGCGAATCCCATGTGATAAGACTCGGAAAGCACATTTATGTAATCGCTTGCAAAATGTGTCAGCGAAGATGCATCGTTAGCAATGTTCTGGGATGAAGCCAAAGAAACGAATTTAGACAATGCTTCTCCGTTAAGTGTACCGTCAAGATACTGGTGGGCAAGAGCTGGAATATCTCCATTATATACATAATTGTGCGACTTCATATACCAGTCTGTAATCTTCTCTGCCGCAGTAGGAGCAAACAGGGCACCAATATTAATTGCCATATAGAATATGGAGAAAGCGGTATCGCGCTTGGCTGAATATTTGGGGTCATCATAAAGATTACCGACCATTACCTGAAGATTACCTTTAAAAAGTCCGGTTCCTAAAGCGATCAGGAACAAAGAACCTATCATGGCAGCGATACCCACGGCATTATTTCCTGCGGGGAAAGCCAGGCACAGGTAACCAACAAACATGACAACGATGCCGGAAGTAACCATCTTACCAAAACCGAATTTGTCTGCCAAAATACCACCCACCACAGGAAGGAAGTAAACTAAAGCCAGGAAACCGGCAAAGATGTTAGATGTAACCGTGGCCGTAAAGCCGAACTTTGCTTGCAAGAACAATGTGAATATTGCAAGCATTGTGTAATAACCAAAGCGCTCACCTGTATTTGCAAGTGCCAGCGCATACAAACCTTTTGGCTGTCCTTCAAACATAATATAATACTTTTAAGTTGTTAATATGCTTTCATTTTCGAGTAAACACGATTAACGAAACGGCACGGGACATGCCATCCCGCCTTAATGCCCATCGCTTGTTTACTTTCACTTGTCAAGCCGTAAACATCTGTACGGCTTGCATCAACATCGGCTAACATTACATTTTGTTTCCCGAATGCAAATTTAGGTAAAATATCCGAATTATTAAGACTTACATAAAAATTTTTTTCATGTTTACAATCCACAATTCAAGCATAAACAAGAAACAAGCAGGCAAAAGGGTTCGCATCATCTGCCGCCCTTTTGCCTGCTTACGTCTCATCTATCTGTTTTTCCTAATAATTACTCATGTACGTACAAGTCCCAACCGAGATAATTGTCTACGGCCTCGCTCAATATGTCGACAACATCTGTACGCACCATTGCAACATGGTGTTCAAATCCGTTCTTGCAGATAACCTTCATCAACTGCTGAAGGTTGTCTACCTGCGTTACGGCGATGCAACCATCCATGCCATACGGATCGTTAGTCAGGTGTCCCTTGCCAAGATAGCTCTTTATGCAGCCAAGATTGTCGTCGGTAGAAATACGGAAGAAGGTAAAGTCGCCTTCTGTACACTTGCCATAAACGGCGCCGAATGTATTAACCTTGCCGAGCGTACGGCCGAGAACGCCGAGCGGTCCGAGCTTAAGATCGTTCTTAACAAAGCTCTTGGGGAAGTTGCCACAGTGGGTGCATACACACTTGTTGCGGTCCTCGGCGAAGTTATTGTTCCAGTCAAGCAATGCTGACGGACGGCCGGAGGCAAGGCTCAGGGCATACATCGACACGGCACCGGCAACATCGGTCTCACATGCACATGGTATTAGCTTCTCTCCGAGCATACTCATCGTAACACAGGCTGCACATCCATAATTCTGCTCCAGGGAGTCCCAGCACTGTATAGCAGCTGCGTCAACCTCGTTAGCCTCGATCCATTCTTCAACGGCAAGACCGAACTTGGCCTGTAAAGCCAACTTCTCCTGATATGCCTCAGGTACTTTTGCGTAATGGCTTATCTCTTCCATCTTTGCCTTGAGAGCTGCAGCGTCGTTATCAATCTTACGTGCATTGAAGATTATCTCGCTCATGTCAACCGGCACGACGGTTATTCCGCTGGCCTGCAACAACTTCTCGCTGTAACGGCAGGTGTTGAAACCTAACGGGCGGGTACCAATCTGGCCGATGCGTGCATGGGTCAACTTGCGCACAACGCGGCAGATAGCTGCAAACTTGTTGATGTCCTTCATCAACAAGTCACTGTGGATTGAATAAGTATGATAAGTGGTGTCTGTAAAAGGTATGCCACACTGGTAAAGATTGTTGCATACAGATATTTTTCCGCAGAATGCATCGCGACGGCTGTCAAGGTCAACCTTGTCGTTCTGGTCGTCGCAAGCCTGTACCAAAACTGGTACGTGCAGCTCGGCACGGCTTATGGCATTGATGATGCCGACCTCGAAACCGAAGTTAGGCAGCGACACTATTATTCCGTCTATATCGTCGCGGTTGGCACGGAAGAGGGCGGCACACTTCTTGCCATCCTCAACAGTCTCCATCGAGCCGCCTGTGGGTGTGTCCTGCTCGTCAAGTATAACGTAACCATAACCTGCCTTGTCCAACTCCTCAATGAGAGTCTTGCGAACGTCAACGGCAAGTTCAGAATTAAAATATGCACGCGTTCCGATGATAAGTCCGAACGTCTCTTTACCTGCTTGTGCTTGTTTTTTCATAAATCTTGTTCACTTTTAGTATTAATAATCTGATTAAGTTTTTAAGGTTTGGATAACCAATGGTTTAAAGTCAGGCCCACAATTCAAACTGCCGGTTGGCAGCAAGTATTGCACTGATACTGCACAGTTTAGTTCTCCATAACTCTTTCAACAGACTTCCGCCAGCCTTGATACAACCGCAACTTTTCGTCTTCAGCCATTTCCGGATAAATTCGGTTGTCCGTAGTACGCAATGCGGCAACTTCGTCGAGACTTGCCCATACCTTGCGTGCCAGTCCGTTCATAACCATCGCACCCATTGCAGAAGCCTCTTCTACGTCAGAGCGGTTGATACAAGCACCTAGCATGTCTGACTGGAACTGCATGAGGAAACGGTTTTTGGTCGGTCCGCCGTCCACGCGCAACTCCTTCAGCGCTATGCCGGCATGGCTTGTCATAAGGTCGACAAGGTCTTTTATCTGGTATGCTATGGCCTCGAGGGCGGCACGGCACACATGCCCCTTCTCCGTGGCAAGAGTCATGCCACATATCATCGCCTTGGCGTGGGAATTCCACCATGGGGCGCCCAATCCAGCGAACGCCGGTACTAGATAGACGCCACCGTTGTCGGCCACGCTTGTGGCAAACTGCTCTATTTCTGCAGGACTGTTGATTAGTTTCAGGTTGTCAGTCATCCATTTTATTGTTGCGCCGGTGCAATGGATGTTTCCTTCAAATGCATAGAACACCTTACCTTGAGCTGCAAAACCTACCGACGTAACCAATCCCTCCGGTGCGGCTATGGGCTTTTCGCCTACATTAACCATAACGGACGAACCTGTGCCGTATGTGGCCTTGCCCATTCCTGCTTCGAAACACATCTGGCCAGCCAACGCTCCATGGGAGTCGCCCAACACACCTGCTATCGTTACTGGGCTGGCAAAGACGCCTTCAACCGTCGTTTCACCGAACACCGAGTCACAAGGCCGTGGCTCAGCCATCATAGAACGCGGAATAGTGAATAGCGACAAGAGTTCGTCGTCCCAGTCAAGCGTATGTATATTGAACAACAGCGTACGTGACGCATTGGTGTAATCAGTAGCGAACGTCCTGCCACCCGTAAGTTTCCACACAAGCCATGTGTCTATGGTGCCCATAACCAGCTCACCATTCTCTGCCGCTGCACGTGCGCCCTCAACGTTGTCAAGTATCCATTTTGCACCGCTAGCCGCGAAATACGGATCAATTATGAGTCCGCTGCGCTCACGTATAAAATCGGTATATCCTTTCTGTCTGAGACTGTTGCATATCTCCTCGCCACGCTGGCACTGCCACACCACAGCATTGTAAACAGGCTTGCCTGTCAGACGGTTCCACACAACCACTGTCTCCCTCTGGTTTGTTATTGCCAGCGAATAGTTGGCGCCATCTGCCTGCGTGGCAGCCACAACCTCCCTAACGGCCTCAACCGCGTTGCGGTAAATCTCCTCAGGGTCGTGCTCCACCCATCCCGGTTTGGGATAATACTGCTTGTGTGGCACATTCTTGCGGCACACAAGGCGGCAACTTTCGTCGAAAACAACAGCTTTGGTGGCCGATGTACTTTGGTCGATGGAAATTATGTAATTCATAAGTATCAATAATGTGATAAATAAAAAACAAGAGCCGGGAATCAAGAATTGCCCTTAACTAACAAGGCTAGCTTTCTTGGCTCCCGACTCTTAAACTATCAGATTCCCTTGACAAGGCCGAGCGCCGTCTCGTAAATACCATCGGCGTCGAGCTTGTAATGGTGGAATATCTCGAGCGGTTTGCCATGAACGGCGTTCTCGTCAGGTATTCCCAGAATACGCATTGGCACTGGACAATTCTGCGCCACTGTCTCAGCAACAATGCCTCCCAATCCACCGTACATGCTGTGTTCCTCTACCGTCAGTATGCGTCCGGTCTCCTTGGCAGCACGGATGATGGCATCTGTATCAGCAGGCTTCAGCGTGTGCATGTCGATTACACGGGTGCTTATACCTTCAGCGGACAGGCGACGACCAGCCTCAAGCGCGTGGAATACGGTCTCACCAGTACCTATTATGGTAAGATCATTTCCGTCCTGTAATTGGATAGACTTGCCTATCTCGAAGTAGAAAGCGTCGTCAGTGTAAACATCAGGCACGGCATTTCGTCCAACGCGGACGTAAACCGGATGAGGATAATCAACAAGTTGCTCTACCAACTTGCGTGTCTGACGTGCGTCACACGGCAACACCACCTGCATGCCAGGGAACGTACGCAGTACGGCTATATCGTGCAAACTGTGGTGTGTTGCGCCGAGGGCACCGTAAGCCACACCACCGCTCACGCCAAGTATCTTCACCGGCTGACCAGAGTAAGCCACGTCGACCTTAACCTGCTCCAAGCTGCGTGCAACGTAGAAGCACGCCGGACCGCATACAAAAACCTTCTTGCCGCAAGAAGCCAGACCGGCTGCTATGCCCACGGCGTCCTGCTCGGCTATACCGCACTCAACGAATTGCTCGGGCAGTTGCTTGGCGAAATCGGTCAGCGTGACAGATCCGCGTGCGTCGGTCGTAACGGCTACTATATTCTTGTCCTGCCTGCCCAGCTCCAACAGTGTGTCGGTAAAACTCTTACGGCAGGCCACACTCTTTATCTCGTAACTCATAATCTGTAAAACTCGATTTATTTATTGTTGAATAATCGTAATTATCACAATTGACCGCGCAGGTCCTCAATCCTACGGGTTATCTCGTCCATGGCCTGGGCATACTCCTCGGCCGTGGGCACGCCGTGGTGCCACTTCAGCACATTCTCCATGTACGACACGTGGAAACCTTTAGTAGTATGCAGAACCACCATGTGCGGCTTGCCGTTATTATAGTCAATATTCTCGAGACACTCAACTATGGCACCCATATCGTTGCCGTCAACATCGTATACGTCCCAGCCGAAGGCACGCCAACGGGCGTCAACAGACTCCAGTTTCATCACATTCTCGGTAGTGTCGCTAATCTGCAATCCATTGCGGTCGATGAATGCCACAAGGTTGTCAAGTCCATAATTTGATCCTGCCATGGCAGCCTCGTATATGGATCCCTCACCCTGTTCGCCGTCACCCATCAGCACGTACGTCTTATAAGACTTATCATCCATCTTGGCAGCCAGGGCGCAGCCTACGCCGATTGAAAGTCCATGTCCCAGCGCGCCGCTATTAAATTCTATGCCCGGAACCTCCACTGTCGGATGACCAGCCAGGGGCGACAAGTAGTCACCGTAAGTATCTACCAACTCTCTCTTTATGAAGCCCTTAGCCTCAAGCACACAATAGAGCGCCTCAACGCAGTGCCCCTTGCTCATCACAAAGCGGTCACGCCCTTCCATTTTCGGATTGGCAGGGTCAACGTTCATTATGCGCAAATAGAGCGCTGTCAGCACATTGAGCGACGACAAGTCGCCACCGATGTGTCCCGCCTTGGCCTTATAGACCACCTCTAACAATCGTTTTCTGATTTCCTCGCTCCGCAGTGTCAGCTCGGCGATGCTCATTTTGTTCTCCATATATACAGTTAGTAATTCGTTTTTTATATATTAAAGCGGCTGCCGCTTTAAGGTTGGTTTTTCTTGATTTATTCGCAAAAATAACAATTATTTTCCGATACAGAAAGGATTATCACAAAAAATAATGATTAATGACATAAATACAAGGAGTTTCAATACAAAAGGGCTACATGGGCTCAAAGCCAGCACAAAACTCCATTCTTCCGTATCGGGATAAAATACAAATAAATACTTACTATATCACAAACCTTTTAATACGTAAAAAAGATAACCTATTGATACATAACAGGTTATCTTTTACATGACGAGGCATGGTATCTTGCAAGGCATTTTGCAGTCAAAAAAATCCAACCAGATTAAATTATTTATATTCCTTTCCTTTTGTCCTAACAATATCGAAAAGGTATGTAAGCTTGATAACAATACTGCCGATATTTGACTTGGCAAAATAGTCTTTCTTGGAATCTCCGTAGATATTGCCTAAACCATAGTAATAACGCGCCTCAAGCTGGAAATGCCCGGCACGAGGGTGTGAGTACTCAAGACCTATTCCTGCAGCTATGCCATAATCGAACTTGTTTTCAACAGCCATTGTGTCTTGGGCAATAGTTTGGTTTACGCGGTCAGACATGTTAGCCTCGCTTAAGTTAAAGTTTGCGTTAGTGCGCTCACTTAGACAGAAGCCTATCTGTGGACCGGCCTGGAAGAAAAATTTGAAGCCGCTGCGCTCGCGTCCCCAACCAAGTTGGGCGAAGACCGGCACCTGTATGTAGTCGATGGTTCGGCTATAACGCTCGGGCTGGCCTGTTACCGGATTTATGACAGGTGCATCATTGACATCGAGTATTTTCTCTTTCCAACCAGCCTGGGCGTAGTTTACCTCAGCCTGTACGGCGCAGACAGTGGAAAAATATTTCTCGCATACATAACGGAATGACACTCCTGCTGTCATGCCGCCGTGAAACGACTGATTGACCTTGGGGGTGAAACCTATGTTGCCGAGCATGTAACCACCGTTAAAACCTATGCTAAGGTCGTTCCGATACTGGCCTATCTGGGCAGTTGCCACCGTGGACACAGCCATAAGTATTGACATTATCAGAATACGCATCTGCCTGGTATACTTAGAAGTTTATTATGGAGATAGACTTGTCGCGGTTGTAGTGAACAAACAACAGGCTTTGGTTACGGTAACCGCCGCCGACCTTGGGGCGTGTAAAATGAAGATAGGTCTGCAAGGCCGTCTTGTCTTCCAATGAACCGTCGAAATCCCTGCCCTGGCTTATCATTCCGCGCAGGAAATACATGCCATGGTCATAGCCGGTGATGGCGAAACGTGGCAGATAGTCCATCATGCTGCTCCCGAAGCGGGCACGGTAACGCTGTTCAAATGCCTTGACACGGCTCGAATATGCGTTGTAGTAAAAAGTAGAAGGTATGTAGGTATCGTACTTGCAAAAGCGGTCGAGGTTGTAGTCTGCATACATAAGCCACTCCGTGTAACCAAAGAGCGAAACCTTAAGTTCCGGATGCTCGCCAGTAAGTACGTCGAGCATGTCAAGCACAGAACCCAACTCCGGCGAACGACCAGTATTAAGCACAACCATATTGGGCTTGACGGCACTGAAGGCGCGGGCGAAAGCACCGCTGCTAGAACTTATGTTGGTTATTGCGCAAGGTATGCCACGTTCTTCAAGTATCTTTCGCAAATTGAAAGTAAATACGCCCTTGTCGCTTGTACGGTCGTTGCAGTCAACCACGACCACATTGTAGTCTTTAAAGCGGTATGCAAAATGAGCGGCAACCATTCCGTAAAAATCTTCGGGAGACTGGTAAACCTGGAAAATAGCAGGATTTGTGTCGACATCGTCTCCGGTTATGGAAAACGGGATGACTAGTTTTATACCATTGTCCCTGACAAAATACGACAGAGGCTTTACCTGTTTGGAGTAGAGCGGACCAAAGATAATGTCACACTTGTCTATACCGTCCTTGACAAGTGTGCGGTAAATGTCGGCATCGGCAGGCACGTTCCATGCATTTACTGCCACAGACTTGCCCTCGCGCTTGAGGTCCTCGCAGGCCATAAGCAATCCACGATAATATTCAACCATGCGGCGGCCGTCGCCATCCACATTGTGCAACGGCAGCACAACACCGACCTTCAGCGCGTCAGCGGGAACAGTAGCAGACTGGTTCGCACGCTCACCACTTACATTTGCATCAGCCGTGGCGTAGGGAATGAATATATAGTCGCCCTTCTTCAGAGTGTACCCCGGAGCTTCCATGCCCGGGTTTGCCTTGGTTAGTTCGTCGACTGTAATCCCGTATTCCTTCGCTATGCCGTAAATCGTCTCCTTGCTCTTAACCTTATGCATCTGGCGCCAATTTCCCGTCTGTGCAAAACAAAGCGTGCAAGCCAGTGCAAGAGCAAAAGTCATTATAGTCCTGGATAAATCTCTCATGTTTCTTCCGTTTTCATGTTAATGCGTGCAAATGTACATAAAATCCGCGAGATATCGCCAGGCAAAAGAAAAAGAATTTGGAGTTTTCTTAAAACCGAACCTGCACTGCCGACATTGAAAAGACATGCAGTGCTCCGGCAACCATGCGTACCAGGCATTTTCATGAGTTTATGGCCTGGCGTCTGCTAAAAAAAACAAATTTGTTTTGTATTGCCCACCGTTTGCACTATCTTTGCATGTCATATTTTTCTTCCAAATATATCTTCAGAAACATGAGAACAATATCATTTTTGCTCTTGACGGCCGCATTAACATTAGCCGCGTTAAGCAGCAAAGCGCAAACGCTTGACGAGACGCCAACAATAAACCCGACTGCCACATACATAACAGAGGACGGAGAAGAGGAAAGCGAAAGCTATTCTGGCAATGCGCCGTTATTAGGACGGTTTGAAGCCAATCCGGAAAACGTAGGCGCATACACAGCGAGCTACGAATGGAGGTTCACGCTAGGTACAGAGACCGAACCTTACCTGATACGCTACGAGCAAGACACCGAGTTCACATTCACACAAGCTGGAGCCCACAGCATTGTGCTTTACGCCACATTCGTCAACGGCAACGACACGATAGCCTATACCCAACAGTATTGGGCCGACCGCGGACCTCTAAGGGTAAACATAAGCGAAAGCCGGCTGGAAATGCCAAATGCCTTCTCGCCCAACGGCGATGGCATAAACGACATATACAAGGCAAAGAGCACCCACCAGTCGATTGTGGAATTCCATGCATACATCTTCAACCGCTGGGGGCAGAAGTTGTACGAATGGACAGACATCGACGGAGGCTGGGACGGGAAATATAAAGGTAAGGACGTCGCTCAAGGCGTGTACTTTGTACTGGTGAAAGCACGTGGCGCAGACGGCAGGGAATATGACATTAAACGCGATGTAAACCTGCTAAGGGGGTACACGGAAAGCACAGGAACAATAGGTGAATAATCATTTTTTGAGTCAAGGGATTTATTATTTATGTCAGAAAAGATAAACGTTTGGGGAGCGCGTGTCCATAACCTTAAAAACATAGACGTGGAGATACCGCGCGGCAGTCTTACCGTGGTGACCGGTCTTAGCGGCTCGGGAAAGTCGTCGCTGGCCTTCGACACAATATACGCCGAAGGGCAAAGACGTTACATAGAGACATTTTCAGCATACGCCCGCAACTTCCTGGGCGGCATGGAGCGACCCGACGTAGACAAGATAACCGGACTAAGCCCGGTAATAAGCATCGAGCAGAAAACCACTAACAAGAACCCGCGCTCGACCGTAGGCACAACCACCGAAATATACGACTATCTGCGACTGCTATACGCACGCGCAGGCATAGCTTACAGCTACGCAACCGGAGAGCCGATGGTAAAATACACAGAGGAAGACGTGCTGCGGATGATTCACGAAAGGTACGGCGGCAAGCCTGTATTCATCCTCGCCCCGCTGGTACGCAACCGCAAAGGACATTACCGCGAACTCTTCGAGAGCATGCGCCGCAAAGGCTATCTGTACATCCGTGTTGACGGCGAGGTAAAGGAAATAACCCGCGGAATGAAGGTTGACAGATACAAGAACCACAACATAGAAGTGGTGGTAGACAAGCTCGTGGCGCACGACAAGGACGATGAACGGCTAAAGAAAAGCGTTGCCACAGCCATGAAGCAGGGCGACGGCTTGCTCATGATAATGGAGAAAGACTCCGGCGAAGCAAAATATTACAGCAAGCGCCTCATGTGCCCTACGACAGGAATGTCGTACGGCGACCCAGCACCTAACAAATTCTCGTTCAACTCGCCAGAAGGCGCATGCCCGCGCTGCAAGGGACTGGGCTACGTAGACGAGATAGACCTCGGTAAAGTAATACCCGACAAGTCAATATCCATACGCCAGGGAGCCATAGTACCATTGGGGAAATACAAAAACCAGATGATATTCTGGCAAATCGAGTCAATACTCGAAAAATACGGATGCGACCTGGCAACTCCCGTAAACGACATACCGGAAGAGGCGATGAACGAAATACTTTACGGTTCGATGGAAAACGTGCGCATACGTAAAGAGCTTGTACACACGTCGAGCGACTACTTCGTCGAATTCGACGGCGTGGTGAAATACCTGCAAAGCGTAATCGAGAACGACGACAGTGCCGGCGGGCAGAAGTGGGCAGACCAGTTCCTCACCGTATGCCAGTGTCCCGAGTGCAAGGGCCAGAGGCTCAACCGCGAATCGCTGTCGTACCGCATCTGGGACAAGAACATATCGGAAGTGGCCGACATGGACATCGCCGAACTGCGAACATGGCTCGGCGAAGCCCAGCAGCACATGTCGGACCGACAGCGCCGCATAGCGGACGAAATAATAAAGGAGATTGTAACACGAATAGACTTCATGCTCGACGTCGGTCTCGACTACCTGTCGCTCAACCGACAGTCGGCAACCCTCTCGGGCGGCGAGAGCCAGCGCATAAGGCTCGCAACGCAGATAGGTTCGCAATTGGTAAACGTACTCTACATACTCGACGAGCCGAGCATAGGCTTACACCAGCGCGACAACGACCGTCTGATTAACTCGCTCAAGGAACTGCGCGACCTGGGTAATACGGTAATCGTGGTAGAACACGACAAGGACATGATGCTCAACGCCGACTATATAGTCGACATAGGTCCCAAGGCAGGACGCAACGGAGGCCAGGTGGTGTTCCAAGGCACGCCTGAAGAAATGCTGAAGCAGCACACCATAACAAGCCAGTACCTCAACGGAGAAATGAAGATCGAAGTGCCTGAAGAACGACGCAAAGGCAACGGCAAGAGCATAACGATACACGGAGCCAGCGGCAATAACCTCAAGCATGTAGACGTGGAATTCCCGCTTGGCAAGCTGATTGTCGTCACAGGCGTGAGCGGCTCGGGCAAGTCGACCCTCATAAACGAGACACTGCAACCGATACTCAGCCAACACTTCTACCGTTCGCTGAAAAAACCGATGCCTTACGAGTCGATTGAAGGCATCGAATATATCGACAAGGTGGTAAATGTGGACCAGAGTCCGCTGGGACGCACCCCACGCTCGAACCCTGCAACTTACACTGGAGTGTTCAGCGACATACGCTCGCTGTTCGTCAACCTGCCCGAAGCCAAGATACGCGGATACAAACCGGGACGCTTCTCGTTCAACGTAAAGGGCGGACGCTGCGAGGCCTGCGGCGGCAACGGCTACAAGACGATAGAAATGCGTTTCCTGCCCGACATCATGGTGCCGTGCGAGGTCTGCCACGGCAAACGCTACAACAGGGAAACACTGGAAGTAAGATACAAGGGCAAGAGCATTGCCGACGTGCTCGACATGACGATAAACCAAGCCGTGGAATTCTTTGAGAATGTTCCTGACATCCTGCGTAAGATAAAGACAATACAAGACGTCGGACTGGGTTACATCAAACTAGGACAACCGTCGACCACCCTGTCGGGAGGCGAAAGCCAGCGCGTCAAGCTGGCTACCGAACTGAGCAAGCGCGACACGGGCAAAACCCTGTACATACTGGACGAGCCTACAACGGGACTGCACTTCGAGGACATACGAATACTGATGAACGTGCTGCAAAAACTGGTTGACCGGGGCAACACGGTAGTGATAATCGAGCACAACCTTGACGTGATAAAGCTCGCCGACCACATAATCGACATGGGTCCTGAAGGCGGACGTGGCGGAGGCATGGTACTGTCGACAGGCACGCCTGAAGAAGTAGCTCAAAGCCCCAAAGGCTTTACACCAAAGTTCCTCAAAAAGGAATTGGGTATTAAGTAAAGAATAATCAGCAGCAACATCAACTGCAACAAATGACAAACCGGCGTAAGCACCAATACTGGCATGCTTACGCCGGTTTTATTATATCTGTCGAGGTGATGTACGGATATACGATTGATTACCAAGCATTTACGCGCATAACACCATGATTGGCGGCATTGCCATTTGATGTATATGCAACAGCTATATTCCAAGCATTTTGCAAGAGGTTATCTTTTGCCTTGCAAAAGGTAACCTCTTACATGATAAAAGGCTACCTTTTGCAAAGCGAAAAGCCGTCTTTTGTAAACCGCCATGTTTGAAGGGCACTGTCAATAAGTCCGACGCAGCCCATCTACCATGCACCAGATATCAGAACCGTGTCATGAACTCAATCACTATTTTGTCTTTCTCCGATGGTTTGGCTATCGCCCCGTCACGGTAGAAATACTTTTCATAGTTAAGCCGGATGTCGGACACGAACGGCAGGGAGAGGCTGAACGTAACACCGCCCGTAAGGCGCGAACGCTGGTAATCGTTAATTACAAGCGAACCGGATGGGTCTGCGTCGCCAGTACTATTATAACGCATACCGTCGCTATGGTCGCTCATGTAATCGTAACGCACAAGCGGCGAAACCTTCTTGAACAGACACTTGCGAAGTGGTATGTCGTAACTGACAAAAGCGTCAACGGCATGCACCGGCTTGAACACATCACCATCATAATGTTTGTAAAGATACTCCGCTTCCACATGCCAGCCGTGGGCATGGTAATAAGCGCCGGCATCGTACATCATCACCGACACGTCTTCGGGCTTAATCTTCTGTGTACTTAATGTCAGATTGAATCCTCTCGGAAAAGCGAATCGGGCTTTTGCGGAGAAGTTTATGTTATTCGTCCAGAAGTCTTTCTGGTCGGTCAGACCGGAACCATTAAACATACCAGCCTCGAGCACTATCGGAAAACCGACATTGAACGAATAGCCTAATGTAGCGCCCACATCACGCACGTTACCTACCTGCTTGGCTATGAACGAGCGGTTGGCAAAGTATTGCTGGTGCGGAGAACGGTGCGCGTCGATAGTGAACGGCACACGCATCTGGCCGATCGTAAAATCCAGTCCGCGTACAGGCTTAAGCCTTGTATAAGCATCAAGCATCTTTATCTTACCTTCGTCAGACAAGTCAATCTCAGCTTTGTAAGAAACTATCTTCGTTACGTTACCAACAATGCTCATACGGGCATTCCTGACCTGGAAACGCCCCTCCCCGTCTTCAGGCTGGTACTCATACTTTCCACGTATCGTACCGTGAACCTTCGGGGTCATATCCACATCGTCTTCATCATTGTCTGCCACAACCGGCATGGAAACAACCAATGCCAACGAAACTGCCAATAAGCACTTAACATTCATATAGTTCATAAATTTTTGCAAAATTAAGCATTACATGTTACAAACATATTACAAAGAAGCTATTAATAAATTAAGATTGGCCTTAACATAGACAATACCCTCAACAATACTTTTCCGCCAACCCATTAACGACTTTGGACAAAAAAGAGTATTTTTGTACCGCTTTAACCAAAAGACAAAGAATGAACGTATTTACAAAAAGAATAAGCGAAACACTCGGTCTGCCCGAACACAGGGTTGACAACACGCTTCAACTGCTTGATGAAGGATGCACAATACCTTTCATCTGCCGTTACCGGAAAGAACGCACCGGAGGACTTGACGAGGTACAGATTGCGAAAATCTGCGAAATAGCACAACAGTTGGGAGAAACAGCAAAACGAAAGGAAACAATAATAAAAACTATCAGCGCACAAGGAAAACTCACACCAGAGCTTGAAATGCGCATAAAAGACTGCTGGACGCCTACGGAACTGGAAGACATCTATCTGCCGTACAAGCCCAAGCGCAAGACACGCGCCCAAGCGGCACGCGAACGCGGGCTTGAACCGTTGGCAATGATAATAACGCTAGGACGTGAAACAGATCCGGAGCAGGCCGCAAGACGTTTTGTCAAAGGCGAAGTGAAGAGTGCGGAAGAAGCCATTAAAGGCGCACAGGACATCATCGCAGAAAACATTAGCGAAGACGAACGGTCGCGACGGATTGTGCGTTCTGCATTCAAACGCCAGGCTGTAATAACAGCCAAGGTTGTAAAATCGAAAGCCGAGACCGACGAGGCTGCAAAATACTCTGACTACTTTGACTTCTCCGAGCCCCTTAACCGCTGCTCGTCACACCGTCTGCTGGCAATGCGCCGCGGCGAAGCCGACGGAATACTGAAAGTAAGCATATCTGCGGATGACGACGAATGTACGTGCAAGCTTGAATGCCTGCACGTACACGGTTACGGCAAATGTTCAAAACTGATGACACAAGCCGTTGACGATGCCTACAAACGGTTGTTGAAACCATCGATCGAGACCGAATTTGCAACCCTTAGCAAAGAACAAGCTGATAATGAAGCCATAAAGGTTTTCGCTACCAACCTGCGCCAGCTGCTCCTTGCAGCACCGCTCGGACAGAAGCGCACGATGGGCATCGACCCCGGTTTCCGTACAGGATGCAAGGTGGTCTGCCTTGACGCACAAGGCAACCTGCTGCACCACGAAGCGATATTCCCTGACTTTTGCAGGCAGGGCGGAAAACAGCAAGGCGAAAACGCAGCCGAACGAATCAAGTACATGGCTAGGCAATACGATATAGAAGCCATCGCAATAGGTAACGGCACGGCGAGCCGTGAAACCGAATCGTTCATAAAATCCCTTTGCTTAAACAGGGCGAACACGCAGGATGACGACACGCAAGCTAATGACGTACAAGTATTCGTAGTCAGCGAGGACGGCGCATCGGTATATTCAGCATCAAAAGAAGGCCGCGACGAATTTCCCGATAAGGACGCCACCGTACGTGGTGCCGTCAGCATAGCACGCAGGCTCATGGACCCATTGGCAGAATTAGTCAAAATAGACCCAAAGAGCATCGGCGTTGGCCAATACCAGCACGATGTAGACCAGTCAAAACTAAAACATACGCTCGACATGGCAATAGAGAGCTGCGTCAACTCTGTTGGCGTAAATCTCAATACTGCAAGCAAACATTTGCTGACATACGTCAGCGGACTCGGGCCTACCCTCGCCCAGAACATTGTTGACTACCGTGCGGCCAACGGCCCGTTCGGTTCCCGGGCGCAACTCAAGAAAGTCCCCCGCCTCGGACCTTCGGCTTTTGAACAGTGCGCCGGATTCCTACGCATTCCTGGAGCAAAGAATCCATTAGACAACACTGCCGTGCATCCCGAAAGTTACAAGATAGTGGAACACATGGCCGACGACTGCCATTGTACCGTGGCACAGCTGGTAAACGACAAGGGGAAACGGCAGCAAATAGACCTTAAATGTTACGTCACCGAAACAGTGGGAATGCCAACACTTACTGACATCATGCAAGAGTTGGAGAAACCGGGACGCGACCCTCGCGGAGTAGCCAAGGAATTTTCATTCGACAACCGTATACACGCTATCGAAGATTTACAAATCGGCATGATTCTGCCTGGAATTGTTACCAACATAACAAATTTCGGTGCATTTGTCGACATAGGCGTACATCAAGACGGTCTGGTGCATATATCACAAATGGCAGACAAATATATTTCAGACCCGATGCAGGTTGTAAGCCTTCACCAGCATGTAAGCGTGCGCGTTATCGAGGTAGACAACAAGCGCAGGCGGATATCGCTCTCGATGAAAGGCGTATGAAAAACATCCAAAACGCGGACACCTTCATTAAACATAAAAGTGTCCGCGTTTTTTAGAAAATACGAAACGTATAGGATGGGTTACATTCCGTTTGTTATGAGAAAGTCTTACAACTTATCTTTCTTATACCTTCCGTCAAAATAGCTCAATGCAGCACCTATGGCTGTGCAGAATTCAGAATATTCAGGTATTATCAGCTTCACGCCATAAAGTTTCTCTATCGGAGGAAAAACCATGCGGCACTGCGGAAGAAGCGTAAGGTTGCCTATCATTACATACTCTCTAATATCGCTGCCTATTGAAGCCAATACTGCAGACTGCCCTACTGACTGTAACACAAGCCATATCAAGCCTATTGCAATATCCTCACGCGAGGCGTCACTCTTGGCATTACCGAAAAGTGAGGCTACTGCCGTCATGGGAAGCCCAGGCAGTGGATGGGCGCTTATGTCTCCGATGCGTAAGTTTATGTTTGAGATATTACCCATTACCGCCATTTCGGACAAGGTACGTATGTCATCAGTCTTCAGCAACAGGCGGGCCAGACCTTGAAGAGTTCCGCCGCCAATGCCTATTCCTCCGATATGTTCTATCTTGTCACCGTCGCATTTGACAAGAGACGTACCGGTACCCATGCTTACCACGATAATCCTATCCTTACCCGACTCATGGCGGGCACCAAGACCATCAGCAACAAACTCATCAGCCTTACTCGTAGGCAGACCGTAAACAGGCTTGCCTATATAGGCTGCACCGACGCCGGTAAGCATGACATGCTCCACATCCGACAACAAAATCTTATTGTCGTAAAGATATTTTCCAAACGCGCCATAAAGCGAAGTCACCGGGTCTGTAGCTTTCACCCGCATGGGCGATACGACTTTACCATCGCAAATTCCGACAATCTTGGTAGTACTTATGCCAACGTCGATGCCTATAACAAATCCCATATAATTATATATCAAAAACTCTCCCAACAAAATGCCGGAACAGTGCAATTCTTAAATGAGTAAAAACAAAAAACCACAATCTCTACATTAATACAGAGAGACTGTGGTTCCTGTTATATTACAAAATAATAGTCTTTATTTACTTTACCTTTTCAACAATAGCCTTGAAAGCCTCAGGATTGTTTACTGCGAGGTCGGCAAGCACCTTACGGTTGATCTCGATACCAGCCTTATGCAGCGCACCCATCAATGTTGAATAGCTCATGTTCTCAAGACGTGCAGCAGCGTTGATACGCTGGATCCACAATGAGCGGAAGTTGCGCTTCTTGTTACGACGGTCACGGTATGCGTAAGTAAGACCCTTCTCCCATGTGTTCTTAGCTACGGTCCAAACGTTTTTCCTTGCTCCGTAGTATCCACGGGTAAGTTTCAGAATTCTTTTCCTCTTTGCTCTTGAAGCAACGTGATTAACTGATCTTGGCATAATTTTTTCCCTTTAATTTGTTAGACAATAGATTAACGGAGACGGAGCAAGTCTCTCACCTGCTTCATGTTGTCATGATCAACGAGCGTATCATGAACAAGGTTACGCTTTTGCTTCTTTGTTTTCTTAGTCAGGATGTGACTGTGGTAAGCGTGATGTCTCTTAATCTTACCTGTACCAGTGAAAGCAAATCTTTTCTTTGCACCGGAATTTGTCTTCTGCTTTGGCATTTTTTTAAATTTTAAATTGTTGTTATTTTCAGCTGTGGCAACGTATATACCAGGACGTTACGCACATATTATATTATTATTGTCTTTATTATTCTTCACCGCCTTCGTTGAGCTTCTTCAGCGCATCGGCTCCGTTCTTGGCATTGGCAAACAAGCCTCCGCCTGCTGGCATACCGCCTTCCGTATTATCGTTAGCCTGCATCGCCAAGGCTTTGGCCTCTGCTTCACGGCGTTCACGATCCATCTTCTGCTGGCTTTTCTTGGCAACTCCAGCTTTTTTCGGACTCAGGTAAAGGAACATCTTCTTGCCTTCCAATGCAGGCATTTGCTCAACCTTACCATATTCCTCAAGGTCGTTGGCAAAACGCAGCAAAAGCACTTCACCTTGCTCCTTGAAAAGAATTGAACGGCCACGGAAAAACACGAACGCACGAACCTTGTTTCCTTCCTCAAGGAATTCCTTAGCGTGCTTCAGCTTAAAGTTGTAATCGTGCTCGTCAGTCTGTGGTCCGAACCTGATTTCCTTAACTTCCTGCTTAACCTGCTTAGCCTTAAGCTCCTTGGCGCGTTTCTTCTGCTGGTACAGGAATTTGCTGTAGTCGATGAGACGACAAACCGGCGGTTGGGCGTTAGGTGATATCTCGACAAGATCCACCCCCTGGCTACGTGCCATATCCAATGCCTGACGTGTCGGTACTACTGTAGAACCGTCATCACTTACGATGCGGACTTCCTTTACGCGAATCTGTTCATTTACGCGGTAATGATTGTTTTTGTCGTGCTTCATTCAACTGTTTTACGGATGTTTTATGAAAATCGGTTGCAAAGTTACCACAAATCAACCAATTAACAAAACTTTTACTTATTAAATTTATGAAAAGGGCAAATAATTAAGAGTTAAGAATTAAGAAAACCCAAACTATTGCCAAAACAGCAAGAGATGTCCCTTAATTCTTAACTCATTTGTTCAGAAATTATTTCTCAATGGCCTTGAGCTGTTCGGCCACTTCGTCATTGATTTTCTTTGCAAAGTCGGCCATGCTCATAGAGCCCTGGTCGCCCTGTCCCTGCTTTCTTACGGCAACTGAACCGTCTGCACACTCTTTCTCGCCGACAACGACCATGTAAGGTATGCGCTTCATTTCGTTATCACGTATCTTACGGCCTATCTTCTCGTTGCGGTCGTCGATGATTGCGCGTACGCCGACAGAGTCGAGATACTTGGCAACCTTGGCAGCGTAGTCATTGTACTTCTCGCTGATTGGCAGGATTGCCACCTGGTCAGGCGTAAGCCACAACGGGAAGTGGCCTGACGTATGCTCGATAAGCACTGCGGTGAAACGCTCCAATGAGCCGAACGGCGCACGGTGAATCATCACAGGAGTCTTCTTCGTATTGTCGTCGGCCGTGTATTCCAGCTTGAAACGCTCAGGCAGGTTATAGTCAACCTGGATTGTACCCAGCTGCCAGCGGCGGCCTATGGCGTCCTTGACCATGAAGTCGAGCTTAGGTCCATAGAAGGCAGCCTCGCCGTATTCTATCTTAGCATTGAGTCCCTTCTCCTTGCAGGCGTCAATGATGGCCTGTTCAGACTCTGCCCAAACCTCGTCAGAACCGATATACTTCTCGTGGTCGTTAGGATCGCGGAGTGATATCTGTGCCTCGAAATCGGTGAAGTTGAATATAGAGAACACCGTATTGATGATGTCCATAACATTCAGGAACTCAGATTTCACCTGGTCGGGACGGCAGAATATGTGTGCGTCGTCCTGCGTGAACGAACGTACACGGGTAAGTCCGTGAAGCTCGCCGCTCTTCTCATAACGGTAAACCGTACCGAACTCGGCTATGCGCAAAGGCAGGTCGCGGTATGAACGCGGCTTCCATGCAAACACCTCGCAGTGGTGAGGGCAATTCATCGGCTTGAGCATGTATTCCTCGTCCTCCTCAGGAGTGTGGATAGGCTGGAACGAATCCTTGCCGTAATGGGCGTAGTGGCCCGAAGTGACATAAAGGTTCTTGCTGCCTATGTGCGGAGTGATAACCTCCTGGTAGCCGTAACGCTTCTGTATGCGGCGCAACATGTCCTGCAGGCGGAGGCGCAGCTCAGTACCGGCGGGCAACCAGATCGGCAGACCCTTGCCCACACGCTCCGAGAACATGAACAGCTCCATCTCCTTGCCTATCTTGCGGTGGTCGCGCTTCTTGGCTTCCTCGAGCATTACAAGATACTCGTCAAGCATCTTTTTCTTCGGGAAGGTGATACCGTAAATACGGGTCATCTGCTCGCGCTTTGCATCTCCGCGCCAGAATGCTCCTGCCACGCTTGTTATCTTGATAGCCTTTATTGCACCGGTGCTTACAAGGTGTGGTCCCTTGCAAAGGTCTGTAAAGTTGCCTTGCGTGTATGTGGTGATTTCACCGTCAGCCAAATCCTGGTCTATGTGCTCGCACTTATATTCCTGGCCGTCGGCCTTGAACTCGGCCAGAGCGTCGGCCTTTGATATTTCCTTACGGACAACCGGCTCGTCCTTCGAAGCCAGTTCCTTCATTTTCTTTTCAATCTTCTCGAAGTCGCCTTCCTTGATTACGTTGCCTTCCTTAGGCATGACGTCATAGAAGAAGCCATTCTCCACTGCTGGTCCGAAACCGAACTGTATGCCGGGATAAAGCTCTTGCAGAGCCTCGGCCAAAAGGTGCGCCGATGTATGCCAGAAGGCATGCTTGCCTTCCTCGTCCTCCCATTTGTACAGCGCAATCTTAGCGTCCTCGTTAATAGGGCGGTTAAGCTCAACCGTCTCGCCGTTAACGCCGCAGGCCAACACGTTGCGTGCCAACGCCGGCGAAATGCTTTCCGCAATCTGAAGTCCCGTTACGCCCTGTTCGTATTCGCGCACAGAACCGTCGGGAAATGTAATTTTTATCATAATACCCTTGTTTTGAATCTTTTGGTTGCAAAATTACAGTTTTCTTTTCAATTATAACAAAACAACAGGTATTATTTTTATTAAATTAAACAGCCTGCGGCTTACGCCCTACCAATACCGCCGACAGACGCAGCAATGCACAACGCAAGTATTGCCCGACGGGCAATCATGGCATATTACAACGGGCCATTGAATATAGGAGTAAAAAACACCACGCCTGCATCAGGACATGCCGTATGCAGGTATAGGGAAAAAGCCATGCACAAGGCATTTACTGAAGACTTTATAAAAAATTAAGGGTAGTTTTATTGGGGCTTAAGCGCAAAGCGGTTATATTTGCAGAAATAACAATAAACCTGGAGCTTATGAAGATATCGTTGTTCATCATAGCTTGCATCATTCTTATCCTTGCACCGGTGGTAATGTCGGGCAAGGCCGACGTGCTTGTACCAGGACTGAAAAGAATGCGCACCGGAACACTAAGCAAGACCGACCTGAGGGGCATACGCATTGTTGCAGGCATTGAATATGTGCTTATCAGTGCCGCCACGCTGGCCGTGGCCTTATATCCTGCATGGACTACGCTTGTGGCCGCAGCACTGTTCATCCTGATTACTATATTCATCGCATTTTGGTGCATGAGGACCTTCTTCCATGCAAAGTTCACCATCGGCGACGCCGTCTCTTCAATCATAGATTCGGTTTTAAACCTGATAATATTCAACTGACCCCGCCTTAATGCAGGCACACCGCGACCCCGCTTGGCAAACAGGAACCGACCACACGCTAACGCCACTTACTGCCATAGTTGAACGGCCGGGCGCTTGCGTAGACATGCCAAAGAAAAGCATTCGACATTACATATTGCATGCTGATGCCATGGGGCACGTTGCTTTTTGATTTCCGGTAAGCCTCCCAGAATGCGATATTTTGAAAAACATTTGCCACTGGCGGATTTACCACCGTTATTTGCGTGCAAACGTAAGTCATTGAATGCCAGAGCAATATCCCGAAGGAAGCATAAAATGTGCAACAACCAGCAGCACAATAAAGCAAGAAATGTCTTGTCCTGGCAAAAGTTGACACATTTATTAACGATAAAAAATGTGTAG
>ERZ772861.1147-NODE-1147-length-23717-cov-3.885217_pt1 | contig 23717 bp, 14 predicted proteins | sample MGYA00512135_ERZ772861 | MGnify/ENA primary metagenome ERZ772861 (study PRJEB29015, sample SAMEA2737700) | human gut metagenome | biome: human gut; feature: human-associated habitat; material: faeces | place: China | collected 2012 ...
GGTGCGGGACTTTTCATCGGCATTGCTGAACCGCTGACGCAAGCCGGTCCACTAGGAACCATCCTCGCTTACTTTGCCGCAGGGCTTGTAATGCTCGGGACCATGATGTGTCTCGGAGAACTTGCAACTTCCTTTCCTCATTCAGGCAGCTTTCAGTACTACGCCTACAAATTTTTCCCCAGCCCTCTGATTTCCTACACCATCGGATGGATGTATTGGCTCAGTTGGGTTTTTGCACTGGCCGCAGGACTTGTCGCCGCAGGGATCGTATCGCACGAAATGTGGCCGAACATCCCGATTTGGCTTTACTGCGGCGGATACCTCGCCATACTCACATTGGTCAACATGCTCTCTGCGGGCGCATTTGGTGAATTTGAATATTGGCTCGCCGGCATCAAAGTCTTTGCCATCGTTTTCTTTATCGCCTGCGGTCTTTGGCTCATTAGCGATAAAGCCTCAACAACCGAATGGGTGCCGACACTGCGGGTGGAGGGGGAACTCTTCCCATTCGGCATTGCCCCGATTTTTCAGTGTATGGCCATCGTGGTGTACTCATTTCAGGGGGCGGAATTAGTCGGCAATGTGGCCAGTGAAGCTCCGCACCCGGAACAGGCGCTCCCGAAGATCATCCGGACGATCGGTATACGCATCATCCTCTTTTACATTCTCGCGGTTAGCGTGCTCGCCATTCTGAATCCGAGCGGCTGGGTTAAAAGCAGCGATAGCGGTCCGTTTGTGGAAGTGTTCCGCGAAATCGGACTTCCAGGTTCAGAAGACTTCATGAAGCTGGTGATTCTTTCGGCCTCTCTTTCCGCCGTCAATTCCGCCATTTTCGCCTGCTCGCGCATGTTCTGGTCTATGGCTCAGTCGGGGATGACCCCGGCATTCTTTAAAAAACTGAGTGTCAACGGCGTTCCGCGCCGTGCAATTTGGTTCTGCGCAGCTTTGTCACTGGTCTGCATCTTCACGCAATTTATCAACGCCCGCAGACTCTTTCTTTTTCTGGTTGCAAGTACGGCCCAAGTGGGCTGCGTCGCCTGGATCGTCATCTGCGCTTGTCAGCTTAAATACCGTGCTTTGGTCGACAGCGGTCTCGAACCTTATCTGCAAAGCACCTATCGCGTTCGGTGGCATCCATGGACGGGGGTCATCGTTATCACCGCCAATGTACTGATCATCGTCAGCGGCTGGTTCGGCACTGACGGTTTCTCCATGTTTCTCGCAGAGGCCGGACTCACCGGGTTAGTGATTCTTTCCTATTTCCTTTTCTATAAAAGTCCTTCGGATGATGCCAACCAGAACGAAGCTTCGTGCCGGCATTAAGAGCATCCTTAAGCTCGCTGCGCCTATAGGCGCAGCAAACCTAGCCATCGTGTGCTCCGGCACGATCGATACGATCATGGCTGGGCAAACTTCGGCGGAAGATCTCGCCGGGGTTGCGCTTGGCATCGCTGTAGCAACGTGGATTTCGATTTCATTGGCAGGCATTCTGCAGGGCGTTTCGCCAATTTCCGGGTTTGCATTCGGCGCTAAACGATTTCGCGAAGTCGGTGACTCACTTCATCAATGCCTTTATTTGGCTGTCGGTCTCGCTGTTCCCGGCTTGGTACTGACTCTGCAGACCAAAATGTGGATGGCTGTTGCCGAGACGTCCGGCTTGGTCGCAGAGATCGCTTCCCAATACCTTCTTTTCGCCGGCCTTGCACTTCCGGCTATTCTCTGCGGTCGAACTTTCATTGCAGTCAATGCCGCGGTTTCGCGACCTGCAGCATCCATGTTCGTGACGCTCGGGATTGTCGTTTTGAAGATCCCCGTGAATTGGTTCTGCATGAATAAGCTGGGATTTGGCGGGGCTGGTACAGGGCTTTCAACCTGCATGCTTTCTTGGCTTGCGTTGGGTGCTTATGTGCTGATTTGGCGTATTGACCCCTATTACCGAGCCATGCGATCAAGACGATGGTGCAGGCCATCGATGAAGAGCATCTGCGTCCAGCTCAAAATCGGCGTGCCTATCGGATTGTCGATTTTCTTTGAGATGACTTCCTACACGCTGATGGCGATTTTTATTGCTCGTTTCGGTGCGGTCTCTCTTGCCTCTCATCAGATCGTAGCCAACCTGGTGTGGCTCTATTACGTTGTTCCATTTGCAGTCGGGGTGGCAGGCACCGTTTTAGTTTCTCAAAGTCTTGGTGCCGGTTCACCGGAAAGTGCTCGCTACGCAGCTTTTCTCGTCATGATCATGGCGCTTTTTCTAGCTGTTGCAGTCTCCGTTATCAACTTCATCTTTCGCAGCGAAATTGCCTCGCTCTACTCGTCTGATGAAGCGGTGCAAAAAATGGCGGTGAGCTTCATCACCGTAGCCAGTGCTTATCACATCGCGGACGCTATTCAGTGCTCCGGCAGCTGCGTTCTTCGCGGTTACCGCATCACGCTCATCCCCATGCTTGTGCACAGCTGTCTGCTGTGCGGGGTTGGGCTTTCTTTGGGTTCATGGTTTGCAGGGCTTTTCCCTGCAGATCCTTTCTCTCTCGGTGCGCTTGGCTTTTGGATCGGCGCCGCAGTAGGGCTCGCCTTCGCTGCGCTGGTGATCGGTCCCTTCACGCTTGCTTCTGCCAATCGGCAGGCCGGCAGGCGGATCCTGAATCTTCACCTCAACTGAGGTGAAGTTCATTCTGTTCTCTCAAGGATGACAAACATGCAGTCTATCTTCACTCGCAAAATTTTGGTCTGTGCCGTTCTGGCTGCGGCTGCTCTGGGTTCCGCTGCAGTTAGTTCAGCCGCGGAAACCCGTATCTACGGTACTGTCGATACGGGTTTCCGCATGACCAATGTGCGCGGAGGTGACAATACCTTCGAGCTCGTTTCCGGCGATAACTACTCTCCGGCCTTCGGATTAGAGGGCAGCGAAGAACTGACCGGCAGCACAGAAGTCTTTTTCAAGCTCGAACAAGGCTACAGCGTTGACGATGGTTCAATGACCTTTGAAGGCCGCATGTTTGGGCGTGAATCGGTATTAGGACTGCGCGGTTCTTTCGGTACGATCGCTATCGGCCGCATGGGATCAATCGGCAGCGCTGCAGGCACTTATGACATGGCTTGCGCCTTAGATCCTTTCGGCGCCGGGTACACCGACGCAGGTATTCAGGCCACGATGATTGAAACCTCACGTCTAGACAATGCTGTGACCTATGTTTCACCGGAATTTTCCGGCTTTAAGTTTACGGCTCAATATTCCAACCAAATCGGCTACACAGAGTCCAGTACAGAAAGCAGTCACTGGAATGAAAATACGCGCTACACCGGACTCGGACTGCAATATGACATTGGCGGACTCCATGCACAGGTGATGTTCGAGCGCGAATGGAAGAAGCACTCCGACCCGACGGATGATGCTTACTTCATCACGGGCGGCATCTCTTATGACTTCGGTATTTTGACGCTCTATGGCGCTGCTCAATACGCGAAAAACTACGGCGCCGGCTCCCAGTTTGGCGGCTGGTGGTACGAAGTGAGCAGTGAGGACATGATTAATCAAAATGACTCGTACATGATTGGCGTCGGAAAAACGCTTGGTGAAGCATGGCTCATGGCCAGTGTCCAGTACATGAACGGGAAAACGGTTGCCGGAGAAGATGTGAACCGCTATGTGGCCGGCATAGGTGCAACCTATAACCTTTCTGGGCGCACTTCTCTTTACAGTGCATTGAGTTACTCCAATGCTGATGGTTCGTTGGAGGAGGCTGGTCTGGACCGCACTGTCCTCAATTTCGGCATATCACATACTTTCTAAATCATAAAAACTAACTAATAATTTGAATTTTCTCCAGCGAAGAGGTGATGTAATGTTGGAATAACATCATCTCTTTCGCTGGAGTTTATTTTAAGATATTGCTTTGTTATTCAACTTCAACTCGAGAAATAAAGCCGTGAGGAATGCCTAATTTTTTCAATTTATAATTGAGAGTACTGCGATTTACGCCTAACAGGCTGCTTGCCTCTGAAACATTCCCTTTTGCTTTCTTCAGTGCTGTTGAGAGTATTTTTCTTTCAAAGTCATCGACCATTTCGTTATATGGCTTGTCGATGGTTAAATCTTCTGCTGTTGCGTTGTTATCTGCTTTCTTGATGTTTAATGAGGCTGGTAATTCTTCTGATATTTGTTTGGGGAAGTCTTCATTGAGCTGCGACAAGTCTGACTCTGATGTGTCAAAAAATACTTCTGATATTGGGCCGTCTTCTTTCTGCATAACCATCGTACGCAGAACGGTGTTCTCCAGCATCCGTATATTGCCTGGCCATGGTTTAGCCATTAGCTGGTCAAGTACATTTTGTGTGACGCCGGTGATGTGATGCGCCACATCCGCAGCATATTTTGCAATGAAATACTCTACTAAAAGCGGTATGTCTTCACGGCGTTCTCGCAGCGGAGGCAACTCAATCTGCCCGACACATAGACGCCAATAAAGATCTGCCCGCAAAGTTCCCTTCTCAATCAATCTGAGCGGGTTTTCGTTCATGGCCACAATGATTCGGACATCGCTTGTGAGCTGTTTGGGGCTGCCGACGCGACTGAAAGTTCGATTTTGCAGGAATCGAAGAAGTTTGACCTGCATGGATGGCGGCATGGAGTTGAATTCATCTAGGAACAGTGTGCCGCCATTAGCAAATTCCAAATAACCTTGTGAATTATCTGCGCCGGTGAAAGCGCCTTTAATCGTTCCAAAAAGACTGGAATCAATTAATGTTTCCGTGAGTGCGCCGCAGTTGAGTGTTACAAAAACATTATTTTTACGGTTGCTCTCACTCTGTATGAGCTGAGCAATAAGCTCTTTGCCTGTGCCGGATTCTCCCATAATAACTACAGGTACATTGGATGCGGCCAACATGCGGGCATCCTCAATGATTTTAAGCATCAAAGGCGATCTTGTGATGATTTTTACAGAAGATTCACCAGGTCGTATCTGTTTATTTTGGCGACTTTGCAGCTTTTTAGTGAGAAGCAGAATCTGATTTTGCAGTTTGGTAATCTGCGAAACATCCCAGCCAATTTCTATAGCGCCAACCGTTTGCCCAATTTGATTGAAAAGGGGAGTGGTTGTATGCATGTAGTTGAGCAGTTTTCCTCTCGCATTAAAGTAATTTTGTTCATGCGAGGAATAGCATCGACCAGTCTGTAACGATTGCAACATAGTGCTTTCTTCTGGGCGCATTTTCTTATAAACATTCAGCAGAAGATTGCCTAAGGCAAATTCGCGAGAGCATCCGTCAATTTCTGCGCTTTCTTCGTTATAGTAAACGTACCGTCCTTCCACATTGATAATCGCAATAGGAAAGTGCAGACAATCCAAAAAAAGTTTCATTGAATTTAGAATTTTTTGAATATATGCATTACTTTCCTCTAAAGATGCGATTTTGGATTTCGATTCGATCATAAGCAGACTTGGTCCTCTGAAACACATATCCATTCGAACAGAAATGTGTTATGAGCAGAGGTATGAAATGTGGAGAAACCAAATGAAGGTGAGTATGGCCAGATGGACCGCCGGGTATGCAGGATGAAAAAATAATCACGCTCTAGGTCCACACATACGTCAGCAAGAGCGATTTATTCGCTCATAGGGTGAACTTAATGCCTTACAAACCTTTTCTATGAGGTACTGTCAGATCCTCTGTTGCCTACAAGTTCAAGGGTTAAGATCAGGTTATGGTTCTCTCATTGTGGCACATCATGAGGGCAGAAGATAGATCTCTGCAGCAGCTCACTGATCAGTGCTGGCTCGCTGTGAGCGGCCTGCCGTTCAGGCGGAGCTGGTGTATGACGCTTGATTGAAAAAGAAATGGTATTTTGTTTTATTTCTAAATAAAACAAGCATCTTATTGAGAAATCAAAGAGCTAAAGATGTCTGCTGAATATTGACTTCCATAGCTGTCGACTGTTAGACAAGCGTTTTAATGGTTTCAAAAGACCTTCGCTGGTTGAATGGTCTTTCTCCCAACAGAGGTATTGAGATTCGATATTTATACTCTTAAAAAGGTAGTGCGCCCAATTTTATTTTCATTTGGGCGGCATTAGTTTTCGGTCCATCACAGCTTGTCTGAATGGGAAGACCGAGAGAGTGTGCGGTACTGCTTTAGGTTATTTCGAAGACAATATCAAGATTCGGGCAGAGATTATTCAAGAACAATCTCTGCCCTATTTATGTTCTTTTATACAAAATCTCACGCCAAGTGACGTTCTGCTGCGAGCACCGTATTGTCGATCAGCATGGCAATCGTCATCGGTCCGACGCCGCCCGGCACTGGCGTCAGTGCGCCGGCCACCGGTTCAACGGATGCCTGATCCACGTCGCCGCAAAGTTTGCCGTTCTCGTCACGGTGAATACCCACATCAATCACAACGGCGCCGGGCTTTACCATGTCACCTTTCACCATTTTGGGGCGGCCGGCTGCACAAACAAGGATATCTGCGCGGCGGGTAATGTCGGCAAGGTTCGTAGTACGGCTGTGTACCACGGTGACGGTAGCATGCGCATCAAGCAGCATGACGGCCTGAGGCTTTCCGACGATATTCGAGCGGCCGATTACCACTGCTTCAAGCCCTTCGGGATTAACGCCGGAGGCTTCAATAAGCTTCATTACGCCAGCGGGCGTGCAGGGACGATAGCCGCGGTCGCGGCGGCCTGTAAGCAAGGCACCGGCTGAAAGCATGTGAAATCCGTCAACATCTTTTTCGGGAGAAATCGAAAGAATTACAGCATCGGGATTGATCTGCTTGGGCAGCGGGAGCTGAACAAGGATTCCGTCTACAGCCGGGTCATTATTGAGCTTCTCAATCAGTTCGAGCAGCTCCTTTTCCGTTGTATCGGCCGGGAGGCGGTATTCGGTTGAAATGACGCCGGCACGTTCGCAGGCGCGGGTTTTGTTTTTGACATAGACGCAGCTTGCCGGGTCTTCGCCCACCAGTACGACGGCGAGACCGGGACGACGGCCTCCCGGGCGGGAGGCAAGCGCCTCGCTGCGGGCGCGAGCCTGCGCCTCCACCTCGCGCGCGAGCGCCTTGCCGTCAATGATGCGTGCCGTCATGGGAAACCTCCTTAAAAATGTATCGGAATCGTTTTACTTCCGGTTCTCTTGAATAAGCAGAATCGATGCCAAAAGCATTATCACCTGCTCTTCGCATTGCTCGCCTCCAACCTTGTGATTAATCGTAGTCTTTAAACGGGAAAACGCCTGCCGCGGGGGAATCGCTGCAGGCGTTCAGGAGGTATGTCTTTGTTCGGCAGTTTGCCGAACTGGCTGCGGTATTAGAGCAGGCTGTTCGAAGAGCCGTTCATCGAGCTGTTGATGCCGGTGACAGCTGCTTCAGCTTCTCGCCGCTCACGTTCGGCCTCAGATTCGCGCAGTTCATGGTCGAGACGGCGCAGATGCTCAACGTGCTCCTCCGTGTGAGGAAGTCCCGTTTCCGCAAGGCGGCTTGGGAGAGCGGCAACAGCTTCGGCAAGCGTTGAGCTGATCTTCGGATAGAGCTCAGACTTCACAACCACGCGCATCAGATCGGCTACGGTGCCTGAGGCCGTCTTATCCATAATCGAAGCACGGTGTGCTTCCACTGTTTTAATCGAAATGCCAAGGTCATCGGCAATCTGCTTATTGAGACGGCCGTTGACAATGCGCTCGAGCACTTGCTGTTCGCGAGGAGTGAGCTTTTCAATCAGAGCGCGGTTGGCTGCGAGTGTCTGACGGCGGGCAAAGAGCTCCTTGGCGGTACGCATGGCACGATCGACCAACTTTTGCAGCTGAGGCTGTTGGAAGGGCTTCTGAATGAAGTCCATGGCACCTTTCTTAAAGGCCTGAACAGCCTGAGGAACATCGCCGTGACCAGTGATAAAGATGAAGGGGGCGTCAATGCGGCGGCGCATCAGATGATCTTGCACATCTGCACCCGACATGCCGGGCATGCGCAGGTCGCACAAAATAACAGAAGGTACCGACTCGTTGAACTGCGCGATGAAGGTTTCACCGCTTTCATAATCCTCAACGCGGTAGTTGGTCGATTCAAGCAGCCACTTGATCGATTCGCGCACATCGGCGTCATCGTCGATCACATATACCAGACCGTTCTTATTGTCTGAGGTCAGGTCTTTTGAATAATCGTAATTTGGCATCATGATTTGAAGTTCCTCCTCCTTCAGGAATTCCCCATTTTAGCCTTTTGAATCCTCGGTTATACCTAGGGATCCTTCGCGGGTTAGTCCTTATTGTGAGCTATTTTCACCGATGGATGGCGCGTGTGTGACAGCTTCTTTGACGAACGGGACAGTGAAGGAGAAGGTGGAACCGCCGCCCGGCGTCGGATCCATGCGCAGCTCTCCGCCGTGAAGTTCGGCAATAGAGCGGCAGATATTGAGTCCCATGCCCATGCCTTCGGATTTTGTGGAATAGAAGGCGTCAAAGAGTTTGGAGCGAGATTCTTCCGGAATGCCCGGTCCGTGATCAACGACCTGGAATTGGAGACGCTCGGGGTTCTTTTCCCAAGGATCGGCATGGAGTTCGATGGTTCTCTCCTCCATGGGGATGTTGCTCGAGGCGCACGCTTCCATAGCGTTCTTCAGGAGATTTAAAAGCAGCTGCTCAAGCATGACCGAGTCCCCCATCATCAAAGGGAGCCCCGACGCTATGACGAGTTTGATTCGACTGTCAAGCTTACGCGCCTGAATGTTGGCGAGTTCGAGCGTTTCCTGAATAACCGTTTCCACGGCGACGGGTTCGAGTTTGGCGTCGGTTTTCTTTGCGAAGCCGCGAATGCGCTGAATGATGCGGCCGGCGCGCTGCGCTTGATTTTCAATGCGGGCGTAGCTCTGGGCTTCGCGTTCTTTGGAAAGCGTCCCGTTGGCAAGCATCGTCGCTGCGGCATTGGCGTAGTTTGCGATGGCTGCAAGCGGCTGATTGAGTTCATGCGCGAGTGAACTCGCCATTTCACCCATCGTAACCAATCGGTGAGTGGACTCTGCGCGGCGCAGCTGCGCTTCTCGGGCAAGATCAAGTTCACGGCGTTTGGTGATGTCGGTTGCGATCACCATGACAGCGGTTTCGCCGCGCGTCCAAACAATGCGCTGCGAACGAACATCAAACCACCTTGATGTTTCTTCGTCGAAAATGCCGTCGCTTTGTACCGTGGGAGGCGCCTTTTCCAGGCGGGCAAGGAGTTTTGCCGCACCGTTGGGTCGATCATTAAAGAGTGTGCGGTAGGAGCGGTTGGCAAAGAAAAGCACGTCGCGGTTGGGTTCCGCGAGCACTGCGATAGCGCTCGCCATCGACTCAACGACCAGTGTGAAGCGTTCATTTGCGGCTTCAACTCGTGACTGTGCGAGCACCGAGTTCGTCACGTCAAAGAGCGCGCCAATGGAGCCAAAGGGTTTCCCATCGTCGTCAAGAAGCGGGGAAATGCGCAGTTCTGCCCAAAATTCCTCACCGTTCTTGCGGACGGCTTCAAAACGTGTAACGACGGGCAATGTTTCTTCAGCTTCCGGATGGTTAGTGGCCGAAAGAAGCCTCTCGGTAAGCTCTGCGACATAGTTTTTGGCCCAATAAGGATAGGGCGGCTTCTGCCCGATCAATTCCTTGGCCGGATAGCCCACGATCTTAGGGAATGTGTCGTTCACATAGAGCATGCGTCCCTTGAGGTCGGTGACACGCAGGCCGACAACGGCTGATTCAGACATGGCGCGGCGAAGAGAATATTCGGCCATGAGTGTGCGGTGCGATCGAACCTGCTGGCGTTGGTAGTAAAAAACGAGGCCGATAGCTGCCAGGAGCATCAGCGCCAGGCCGCCGACAGCAAAGTACTGCACGCGGTTGTTGGCGAAGAGTGCGTGGTCGTAGCTCTTGGCGACCAATGACATCTCTTCTTCCGGCGCAGCGTCGAGCAGTGTGATGTCCGTTGCGTAGATGATGGGTTCGGTGAGTTCGGGTTGATTGACTGGGGGTTTAGAAGGTCCGCGGCTGCCAACGGGAGCCGGAATGGAGCGGCCATTGAGTGCGAAGCTCAGAAGGTATGACCCCGTGTCTGCATAGCGCTGCTGAGCCAGCAGGAGCAGGCGCGTGAGATCGATGCGGGCCATCAGAAGGGTATCTGGTATGGCCGACGGCGTCACGATATTCACAAAAATGCGCTGTGAATAGGGACCGACATAAAAAGGCGTGGAAAGCGAGCGGTCAAAGCGCTTGGCCAAGCGGACAGCACGAAGCAGATGCGCGTCATTGATCTGATTGATGCCCTCAAAAAGCGATGGTGCACGAGCTGTCGACGATGACCATACGCGGCGCACTTCGCCTTTTTCGGTGACAAGCGCAAGTTCTGTGACTTCGCGGCGGTCAATAAAGAGTGTTTGTGCGGCGAGGTCGAGCGAAGCCGATGCAAAGTCGCCTTGCTGTCCGCGCACAAGGCGCAGACTCATCTTCTGCAGGATTTCGGATACACCGAGAACCTGCGCTTCAATGGACTGGGCCACGAGGTCGGTGGTCTGCTTCAAACGAATGGTTTCAGCTTCACGATCCGAGTCAATCACAAGCCATGCAACGCCTGTGAGAAACGCCGCGACAAGCAGCAGTGCGGCCCAGGCAGCCCACAAACCGTGTTCAGAAAATGCCGGCAGTTTTGCGGGCAGCTCTTTGTTTGCAGCGTTGAGGTGGCGGAATGCGTCGGAAATAAGATGTTCGGACTGGTCGGCAGGCATGGCGCAAGAAAGCTTCTGCGAAGAGATATTGTGTGCAGTTCATTTTAAGCGCCGCATGGGCGGCGCCTTTAGAATTCAACTCAATGCGCCGCAGACGCTGTCAGTTTGAGAACTCTGCTGCGTGATTCAAAGAAGACTCCATTGAAATTCCCATGACACAATCCCGTCCGCTCTCTCAAAGTGAACTCAAGCGCCTCGTCGCACGTGCCGCGCTCGACTATGTCGAATCGGGCGCAGTGCTCGGCGTCGGCACCGGCTCCACCGTTGATCAGCTGATTGACCAGCTTCCTGAAATTCGCGATCGTATTCCGGCTTGCGTCTCTTCGTCGGAGCGTTCGACCAAGCCTCTTGAAGCGCTCGGTTTTAAGGTGCTCGACATGAATGAGGTTGATTCGATTGGTGTTTATATTGACGGTGCCGACGAAATTGATGGCCATTTTGCAATGATTAAGGGCGGCGGCGGAGCACTCACCCGGGAGAAGATCGTGGCGAGTATTTCTCGCCGCTTCGTCTGCATTGCCGATGCGTCGAAAAAAGTGGATGTGTTGGGACGTTTCCCGCTTCCCGTTGAAGTGATCCCAATGGCAGCGCGCGAGATTAAGCGTCGTTTGGAAGCTTTGGGCGCTGACGTAAAGCTTCGCGACTTTGTCACCGACAACGGCTGCAGCATTCTCGATGCTGCAGGCCTTGAGATTCGAGATCCTCATGGATTGGAGACGGAGATCAACAGTTGGCCTGGTGTCGTGACTGTCGGTCTCTTTGCTGCTCGCGGCGCTGATGTGCTGCTCTTAGGCACTTCCGAAGGCGTTAAGACCTTTAAGCGCGGGTGAGCTGCAGCAGTTTAAATGTGCCATGGGCTCGACTTTTTTGAAAAAGTCGAGCCCATGGCTTCAATAAAAGAGGGCAGAAGATCTTATTTCTGATCTTCTGCCGGATGGGGTTTGTAGCCCGGAACTGCGACCGCCTCGCCATCGCCGAAGAAATAGCGTTCGCACTGCGTCATGAGGTGCTTGCGGGCGGAAGCATCGGCGAGATTGAGACCGTATTCGTTCACCATCATCGTCTGCAGACGCGTCCAGTCGGCCCAAGCCTCCTTGCTCACGTTTTTCCAGATGCGCACGCCGAGTTCGCCGGGGAAAGGCGGATAGTCAAGGCCCTCGGCCTCTTTATGTAGCTTGACGCAGTTGACCATGCGAGCCATATCGTGAAGTCTCCGATTGCTGCCGCGGAACGCGAAGGCGTGCGGCGAAGATGTTGAAAGCGGGAGGATCGTCCGTGGGTTAACGACGAACAGACGTAACAATCCTGATCTTGTGCGCAGAAGTCTACTCGAAGGATCATCAGCCTGCGAAGCAGAAATCTGTCTTCATCTGCGCGGATTGTGAGATGGGACGGATCTCGGCGCCTCCGTATAATGCCGCCGCGTGCTCACTTGCTCTCAAAGTTAAGGACGCCGCGCAGAACGGCGGCAGATAAAGTGAACAGACTGAATTCAATTCAATTGCAGTTAAACAGGACAAAATAATGGCGGACAATCGCGCGCTCATGGCGGCATTTCAGAAAGTTCGGGCGGATGTGGATCAAGCACTCGAACAGACGCGCCGTAAGGAGGAAGCTGCCCGCGCTGCGGAAGAAGCCAAGCGTGCTCAGGAGCGGCGTGAGAAACGGCAGGGAAGCGCTGCAGCCAAGCAGTCGGGTAAAGCTTCTGCGGGCGAAGCGAATAGCGCAGGGGAAAGCAAAAGCCAGCAGTCAATGGTTAAAGCTGCTCGGGTGACCCCCCTTCAGGCATCGTCCTCAGCCGCCAAGCAAGCATCAGCGAAGGTCCCAGAAAATACGTCGGTCAGAACCCCCCGTACCTATAGTCCAAAGGGTGCTTTCGGAGCGGTGCTTGCCGGCGCTGCTCAGGCGTCCGGCGCTGTTTTTCGTGAGTCTCCTGCTCTGCAGGGGGAAAGCGCCGGGAAACGCAGCAAGGCGCCGCTGACCAATAAAGCCGCATCTGCAGATAAAACCGTGCAGAACGGCAAACGCGAAATTCTGCATCCTCGTTTCGAGAGCGCATCTGCAGCGAAGGCGAATGCAGGACATAGAGAGGATCGTTCCGGGCGAGCAGATCGGCCCTTGCAAGCAGCGGCAGGTCGGTCGGCAAAAGCTGACAGCCGTCAAAATCGTCAGCTGCGGCCTCGTCGTCCCAATCTGCCCGAGAGCGGTCAGGCACGAACTGAAAATGGACGTCAAGACACGCGTGCTCTCAGTGGAGGCCGATCGGAGCGTTCAGCTCGTCCGAAACTCTCCTGGGCCGAACGCCGTAATCCCATTCCGCCTTTTGAACTCATGCCGGGGCTGCCGGTTTCTGAACGCGCAGCCGATGTTGTCAAGGCGATTAAAGAAAATCAAGTCATCATCGTCTGCGGTGAAACGGGGTCGGGTAAAACGACGCAGCTCCCGAAGATCTGCTTGATGGCAGGACGAGGTGAAACCGGCCGCATCGGCCATACGCAGCCGCGCCGCATCGCTGCGAGCTCCATTGCCAAGCGTATCGCTGAAGAACTCAAAACCCCGTTGGGCGACGTGGTGGGCTACAAGGTTCGATTCACTGATCAGACGGCTTCGGGCGCAACAATCAAGCTGATGACGGACGGCATTCTCCTTGCTGAGACGCAGGGGGATCCGCTGCTTAAAGCGTATGACACCATCATTATCGACGAAGCTCATGAGCGTTCGATCAACATTGATTTCCTGCTTGGCTACCTGAAGCGTCTGCTGCCTAAACGCCCGGACCTCAAGGTCATTGTGACGTCAGCCACGATTGATGCCGAGCGTTTTGCCAATCACTTTGCCGTCAACGGCAAACCCGCGCCGGTGCTCACCATTTCCGGGCGCACTTATCCGGTGGAAATCCGGTGGCGTCCGGTTGAAGACCGCGATGAAGACGATGACCGCACGATGCTTGCTGCGATAGACGATGCAGTAAGCGAGTGTGAAATGAGCGGCCGAGGGGATATTTTGGTATTTCTGCCGGGCGAACGCGAAATTAATGCTGCGGCCGAAGAGCTGCGGCGCTCGCGCATTGGCAAGGCAGAAATTCTGCCGCTCTACGCTCGTCTTTCTGCGGCCGATCAGGACAAAATCTTCAAGCCTTCGGGGAATATGCGACGCATTGTGCTCGCCACAAACGTTGCTGAAACATCCGTTACCGTTCCCGGCATCCGCTATGTGGTGGATACCGGTTACGCGCGTATCAAACGCTATTCTTATCGCTCCAAGGTCGAGCAGCTGCTCGTTGAGCCCATTAGTCAGGCTTCTGCCAACCAGCGCTCGGGCCGCTGCGGCCGCGTAGCGGAAGGCATCTGTATTCGGCTTTACAGTGAAGAGGATTTCGCTCGTCGGCCTGCATTCACCGATCCAGAGATCATGCGCTCGAATCTCGCTGCCGTTATCTTGCGCGCCAAGGCGCTGCGCTTGGGTGACGTGCGTGAATTCCCGTTTGTGCAGGCGCCGCCTCCGAAGGCCTTTGCCGATGGTTTTGCAATTCTGCAGGAATTGGGAGCCATCAGTGAAGACAATGAACTGACGGAAGTCGGCCGCAGTCTCTCCAGGCTGCCTATTGATCCCAAGCTCGGCCGAATGCTCCTTGAAGGGGCTCGCCGCGGTGCGCTGCGCGAACTCTTGATTGTCGCTTCGGGGCTCTCGGTGCAGGATCCGCGCGAACGCCCGGCCGAGCAGCAGCAGGCCGCCGATGAAGCACATAAAAAATTGGCTGACGAACGCTCTGATTTCCTTTCTTATGTCAAGCTCTGGGATTGGGCTGAGGCTGCGCGTGCTTCCAAAGAAAGCAACCGCAAGTACGACCAGGAACTCAAGCGTCGGTTCTTGTCGCCGCGTCGACTCCGCGAATGGCGTGAGGTCATGGGGCAGCTGAAGGCACTGGTCGACGATCTGGACTGGCGTCTCAATACGGCACCCGCTACATATGAGGAAGTGCATCGTGCACTCCTCTCAGGATTGCTCGGCAATATCGGAAGCAAGACGGTCGAAAGCGACCGTCGGGCGCCGCCCTATGCGGGAGCTCGCGGCATCAAATTTTGGATTTGGCCGGGATCGGTACGTGCCAAAAAGAGCGGCCGATGGATCCTTGCGGGCCAGATCATTGAAACGTCTAAGCTCTTTGCGCGCTGCGTTGCAGACATCGAGCCCGAGTGGATCGAAGCGGCGGCGGGACCGCTCATTCGCCGCTCCTGGAGCGAGCCGCATTGGGAAAAAAGCCGCGGCGAGGTCGTGGCTTTGGAGCGCGGAACGCTTTACGGCCTCACGGTTTATCAGCAGCGTCGAGTATCCTTTGCCAAACATGATCCGAAGCTTTCCCGCGAACTCTTTATTCGCGAGGCACTCGTTGGCGGCGAATTCGACGGCAAACTGAGCTTTTATCACCACAATCAGCGGCTGGTGCGGGAAATTGAAGATCTCGAGCACAAGACCCGTCGTCCGGATGTGCTCGTTGACGACGAAATGATCTTCGCTTTCTACGATCGAGAGCTGCCGCAGGATGTCTGTTCCACGAAAACGCTTGAAGTATGGCTGAAGGCGGCTGAAAAAGAGAACCCCAAGGTACTTCGGCTTTCGCGCGAAGAGCTCATGCGTCACGAAGCCTCTGCTGCCGCAGATGCTTGGTTCCCCAAAACCATGGAAATGGCGGGGATCGATATGACGCTCTCATACCAATTTGAGCCGGGCAGCCCTCGTGACGGCGTTACGATGACTGTGCCGCTTTTTGCGCTCAATCAGCTCGATCCTGTGCGTGCTGAATGGCTCGTTCCGGGAATGGTGAAGGAGAAGGCTCAGGCGCTATTGAAGACGCTTCCGCAGAAGATTCGGCGCAATTGTGTGCCGCTTCCGGACTATGCGGCAGGATTTCTGACCCGCACCCAAAACGGGACGCCTCAGAGCATAGGATTTGTTGATGCGCTCGCGGCTGACGTCCGCAGCGAAACGGGGCTGCCCTGCCAGCCATCAGACTTTAAGACCGAAGGTTTGCCCCAGCATCTCATCCTCAACTTCAAAGTGATTGATGAGCATGGCCGTCAGCTCGCACTGGGCCGCAATCTTGCTCAGCTGCGTGCAGAACTCGGCGAAGAGGCTCAAGCAACTTTCCGCAACGTTGCGCAGCAAGATGCTGCCGTTGCCAAGGATTTGGGCGGCGAAGTTACAAACTGGACCTTCGGCGAACTCCCCGAACTCATGGAAATTCAACGCCGCGGTGAAACGCTCATTGGGCATCCGGCATTGGTGGATGTGGGAGAGGCCTGCCGCATCGAAGTATTCGACGATCCGCTCGAAGCACAGAAAGCACATCGCAAAGGACTCAGAAGGCTCTTCCGTCTCACCTTGCGTGAGCAGGTGAAGTTTATTGAGCGCAGCCTGCGTGACCTCGGCCGCGTACAGATGCAGGCGTCAGTGGTGCCGGGGCTCGACAAGAACTTCGAAAGTATCGACGATCTGGAAAACGATGTAGTCGACTGTGTATTGGATGCCACTGCCCTTGTCGATCCGCTTCCGATGAATGAAGAGGCCTTCCAGACGAGGCGGGAAGATGCCCGGGGACGACTTTCCTTGGTTGCAGGCGAAGTGTCGCGGCTCCTCACTGAAATTGTTGCGCAGGCTGCTCCGGCAGCACTAAAGCTCAAACGCATAGAAAATGAGGCACTCTCAGCAGATGTCGCTGAGCAGCTCAAGCGTCTCTTTCCGCCGCACTTTCTATTGTCTGCGCCTTTGTCGCAGCTGATGAACTACCCAAGATACCTCAAGGCCGTTCTCTATCGACTGGAGCATTATTCAAGTGATCCGGCTCGGGATGCTGCACGGCAGGCAGATGTCGAGCGTCTTACGCTCCCTTGGGTACGGGCGGTTGCTGCGCGCCGAGGGCAGCCTGATTCTCATCTTGAAGAGTTTCGCTGGATGCTCGAAGAGCTTCGCGTTTCCTTATTTGCGCAGCAGCTGCGCACACCCATGCCGGTGTCGGTTAAGCGTTTGGAGCGTATTTGGCAGTCGATAACCCGCCTTTAATGGCAAGAACGGGGCAGGCGTTTGCTTAAGACAAAATTCCATAAATTTGTAAAACTTAAGCGCTATACCCTGTACGCGGGAAGATTGATGAGTGACAATATTTAGATCTCTCTAAGGTTTACACCACGGAGCGGTGCACCCGTCTGTACCGCTCCCTCCGACGTCTGGCTGATCTGCTTTCTTGTTGGGAGAAAGCTGAGCGGTTGTGCGTCCGCCGTTCTTGAAGCCGGTCCCATGTTTCTCCCTTTCCGCCAAGTCGCTCTCGTATTCGCCCTCGGGGCGTCCCTTATTGCTCTCCCTCTTGAGAGTGCCTGTGCTGCTGAAGCAGCCGGCAAAAAAGCGGTTTTAGTACCGATAAAGGCGGGATCGACTGCTGCGAAGGCGCGCACAGCTCAGACAAAGAATGTCAAATCCAAACAGGCGTCAGTGAAAAAGGTTTCTATTAAAACAGCGGCTAAAAATACGCGTCAGGCAGCTGCAAAGAAGCCAAAACCAAAACAGAAGGCACGCCGCGTAGTACGCCGTACAGGACCTTCTCAGGCGACCCTTGCAGGGCTACGCCAAACGGAAGATCCGCTGCAGCTGGGCAGTTCCGTTGCATATGCAATGGACCAAGATACGGGAGAGGAACTTGTCGTCAAGAATGCCGATGTGGAGATCGGAAGAGCTGCCGATCGCCTCGGTGACGAAATTGATGACGGCTCTGGTTATCGCGGAGAGCGATGTCGATTTGGATGAAAAAGTCCGTATCACGCGCGAAGACTATGTCCGCTCAACCGCCCACTCAAAACTGATTTCCGGCATGCGGCTGACGCGTGAATCGCTGCTCAAAGCCGCGCTCATGTCAAGCGACAATCGTGCGGCCGCCGCTCTTGCCCGCACTTATCCGGGCGGACGAAAGGCATTTGTCGCCAAAATGAATGAACGCGCCGCCGCCATCGGGATGACGAACTCCTTCTTTGCTGATCCGACGGGGTTGGATAACCGTAATCACTCCACGGCACGTGATTTGGGCAAACTGGTTGCAGCGGTCTACCAGCATCAGGAAATTCGGGATGCGTCGACCACTTCCATGGCCCGTATCAGCACGGGCCGCCGGCAGGTTAATCTCGCGACGACCAACCGCCTGATCGGTGATCCCTCGTGGCGCATCGGCATTCAAAAGACGGGCTTCACGACCGCTGCAGGCCGCTGCATGGTCGTGCAGAGCGATGTGGGCGAGCGTCGTCTTGTGATGGTCGTGCTCGATAGCCCAAATAATGCTCAGCGCGCTGACGATATGCGTACGATGCGTGCCTATGTGCAAAGCGAAAGTGATTTCTCACGCGACTTTGAACACGTGGCGCCCTATGAAATTTTTTAATTCATCTGATTGCTGACGATAAGATCACAAGCTCCGTCAATCCCCTAAATGAAAGGCCTGAAGCATTTGGTGCTTCAGGCCTTTCGATTGATGGATATTCCGTTAGGTTGGGGATGCTTCGTCAGGCAGTTTGGCGGCAACGACTTCGGCAATATCAAGCACTTGAAGCTCCTGTGCGCCATTAACCATCGGTTTTGCACTTTCGAGCATCGTGAGGCAGTGCGGACAGCCGGTGGCAATCTTTGAAGCCCCGCATTGAGATGCGGTATTTTGAAGGGATTCCAGCCGGATCACATTGATACGTTTCTTTTGTGTTTTCTGATCAGTCCACATCTGACCGCCGCCGGCACCGCAGCAAAGGGTATTGGCACCGCATTCGGCAGGATCGAATTCTGCAGAGCCAACAGCTGCCAACACCTCTCGCGGAGCACGGACGATACCGTTTTGTCGGGCAAGGTAACAGGGATCGTGCCACACAACACGTTCAGACTGCATGGCCGATCGGGGCAGTTTCCCTTCGGCGAAAAGCCGGCTGATGAAGCTGGAGTGGTCAATGACAGCAAATGAACCGCCTTCAAAGGCGGGATATTCATTTTTAAGCGTATTAAAGCAGTGAGGGCAGGCTGTCAGCAGTTCCTTGAACTTAAACCGCGAAAAGTTTTCGATATTTTCCTGAGCAGCAGTTTGATAGAGGTACTCTTCGCCCAAGCGGCGCGCGAATTCTGCGTGGCAGCGCTCTTCAGCCATGACGGCAAACTTGACGCCGGCAGTCTTGAGAATCTTCACCATTGCGCGGGCGATGCGCCGAGCACGTCGATCGTAGCTTGCCGCACAGCCGACCCAATAAAGAATATCGTAGTCTTCCCCTTCCTCAGCGACTGGTACATCAAGCCCTTGAGCCCAGTCCATTCGTTCATAGGGATCAAGCCCCCAGGGGTTCCCTACGGAAGCCGTATTCTCCAGCGCTTCCGCAGCGCCTTCAGGGAATTCGCCTTGCTCAAGGGCAAGATGCCGGCGCAGGCCGACGATGAAATCCGGCGTTTGGATGTCTGCTGGACAGACTGCCGCACAGGCGCCGCAGGTGGTACAGGAGAAAAGTTCGTCCTTAGTGACTACGCCTCCGGCCAGGTCATCAGCATTTGCGTCATCGGCGCCAGCCGCGGCTGCACGCACACGATCACGTAGCTTCAGCACGACGGTTCGAGGTTTGAGCGGCGTTCCTGCGCGAACAGCGGGGCAAACGTCATTGCAGCGGCCGCATTCGACGCAGGCGTCGAGCTGCGCACGGTCAGTCCAAGAGAGATCCTTGATGGACGAAAAGCCGAAGTGCTCTTGTTCTTCAATATTCTCAATTTTTGGAAGTGCGCCGTTGGGAGCGGGTTTGCGTACCGCAATAGCGGTTGGCACTCGGTAGATATGGGCGTAATAAGTGAGCGGTACCGCAGCAATGAAGGCGAGAGCAGCAATGCCGTGAATCACCCAAAGCCAGATATGTGCAGTTTCTAGCGCAGCTGTCGAAATACCCATAGCTAGAAATACTTTCGCGAGCGCAGAACCTACGGGAGAAAAGTGCATCCAGGCCGGCTGCTGTACTGCCAGGCGCAGCGCTTCAATCACGAAGCCCGTGATCACAATAAAGGCCAGCGATGCGTAGGCCAGTACAAAACGGCCGTCCTTAGGCAGTTCGTTGGCGGTGCCCCAGCGGCGCCAGGCTGCAAAGGCCAAAGCGACGAGTACAGCTGCGCCGGCAACGTCGAGAATCAGCTTGTAAGCGAGATAGACGTTCCCCCGAAGGAACTGTTTGCCGAAAACATAGTGCCCAACATCCCAGTCCAACGTTGCCGTAGCCGTACCGAGGAATAAAAGGAAAAAGCCGACGACCAGCACCGCATGCATGCGGCCGGCAGAAGTCTGGCGCACTTTTTCTTCAAGGACAGCCTCTTTGAGCAGGCGATCCCGGCGACTGGGATCGCTCGGCAGCTTTTCATCCTTGCGGCGGCGCCAAACTTCAATGTTCTTACAGACACCCCAAGCACAGAGGGCGATGGTGATGACGGCGGCGACATAGACGCCGATTTCGCCCCAGAGGGGCACATTCCAGAAGCCAGGGCGGATAGGAAAATCCGCGGGGAGCGGTGCGGTCATAAGTTTGGGTCTGTTTAATATAACCGCCGCATGAGCGGCGTTGATCTTGAAGCCGCCATTCTAAATGGCCGATCAAGGCAAAAACAGAACCTGCTGAATCGACTTGCAGGGGTATCGGCAGCTTAATTGAACGGCCGAGTGACTGACAAATGCAGTAGACAAAAACAAAACTCCCGAACCGCAAAACGATTCGGGAGCTGCATTTGGTTGCGGGAGAAGGATTTGAACCTCCGACCTTCGGGTTATGAGCCCGACGAGCTACCGGACTGCTCCATCCCGCGATGAATCCGGTCTGCTGAATCAGCAGAGGTTTGAATTATGAATGATTATGATCGACTTGTCAAGGACTTTGGGAAAAAGTTTTTTTGACGACCGAGTTCGCAGGACTGGACTTCCTTATACTTTCGAGCTATTTCTTAAGGAATACCAGCACTCGTTTCTCTATAATATCCGGACTTTAAATCAGCCCCGATCGCTGGAGAATCACTCCGGCAGACCATTCCAATACTGCAGAGATTATGTTGCTCTATAAAATCGCCCGTCGCATTCTTTTCTCCATGAACCCTGAAACGGCACATGCGGTCACGCTTGCGAACCTGGATTGGGCGGTCAATTTCGGCGTGACGAATCTCATCACGCACATGCCTGATGATGATCCCGTTGAGGTCATGGGTCTTCGCTTTCCGAATACCGTCGGTCTTGCAGCCGGCATGGATAAAGACGGCAAGCACGTTACGGCTTTCGGCGGTCTTGGTTTCGGTCACGTCGAAATCGGTACGATCACGCCGCTTGCTCAGCCTGGTAATCCTAAGCCGCGTCTTTTCCGTCTGATTCCGGCGGGCGGCATTGTTAACCGCATGGGCTTTAATAACGAGGGCGTCGATAAGGTGCTTGAAAACCTGCGTTCGGCGGATGCATTTCGTCTGCGCGGCGGCATTCTCGGCATCAACATCGGCAAGAATGCCGTCACGCCGATTGAGAATGCGCTCTCAGATTACGAGAAGTGTCTCGACAAGGTTTATGACGCCGCAGACTATATTGCTGTCAATATCTCCTCGCCCAACACGAAGAATCTTCGCCAGCTTCAGGGGAAGGGAGAGCTCGATCACTTGGTTGAAGGGATCGTGAAGAAGCGTGAGGAGCTTAAAGCTGCTCGTAATGGCAAGCACGTGCCGATCGCCGTAAAAATTGCGCCCGATCTCGAAAACGATGAAATTCTGCGCTGCGTCGATACGTTGATTGCCAACGGCATTGACGGTGTGATCTGTACGAATACGACGATCGGCCGCAAAGGCGTAGAAGGGCTCGATCATGCCAACGAAACGGGCGGTCTCTCGGGTGCGCCCCTGCGGGAACGTTCTACCGAAGTGGTTCGCCTCGTTGCGGATCATGTCAAGGGGGCTATTCCGATCATTGCTTCGGGTGGCGTGATGACCGGCGCAGATGCTGTTGAGAAGATTGAAGCCGGTGCGCAGCTCGTGCAGCTCTTTACGGGTTTCATTTACAACGGCCCGAAGCTTGTTGCTGACAGCGTTGAAGCCGTGGCAGATTGGCGCGCTAAGCAGGGACGCTAAGCACAATCGATTCGTCGACGATTATCCTGACGCGCTTTGAATGTTGTCATTCGAGGCGCGTTTGTTTTTGTGGGGATGCCGCCATGCGAATTTTTGCTGCTTTAGCATTGCCGAACGAACCGAGAGCGGCCCTTGAGGCTGAAATCAATCGGTTACGACGCAAATATTCAGATTGCGGAAGATGGTCGCAGTCAAAAAACCTCCATCTCACAATGGCTTTCCTCGGCGAAGCAACACCCGACACTGCAAAGAAAGTCGCGACAGCCTTGGCAAAAGTGCCGCAGACAGCGGTGTGCTGGCGTTTTTCAGGTCTGGGCGTCTTCAGCCGTCAGCAGATTTTGTGGGCAGGCTTGGCGGAGACGGACCGCTTCAATGCGTTGGCTGAGCAGGTCCGTTCGTGTCTTGACGATATGGGGCAGCACTATGACCGGAAGCCCTTTCGCGCACATATCACGCTCGCTCGCCAATGGCAGGGGCCGCAGCCTCAAGCGTTATCGAGCCCCTTAGCCAATTATTCTTTTGCAGTCTCTCCGGTTTGCGTCCGGCTTTATGCATCCGAGCGTGATGCCATTGGGCGGATTTGTTATCGAGTGTTGTCTTCGTATTAGATGTCAGCAGCTTCCGCTTCAATAGGAAGTGCGACCAGGCAGCCTGTGCGTGCTTGAGCGGCCGTCAGCTTCAAGATGCAGTAGCGAGCACCTCGGCTGGTTACTTCAGCCGTGCCCATCAACTTTCCTGCGGCAGAAAGTATGGGATAAGTCTGTGCTTCATTGAGCGAGGACTGAGGATCAATGCAATAGAGCATTGTGTCGTCGCCTTCTTGCCGGGTGTGATAAACGCGCACGAAACCTCGTTTAGCGAGCCATGCAGAGCCAAAGTAAATGAGGCCGAAATAGAGGAGACAGGCAGTAGCGGCCACTATCAGCGCTGCAAAGGCTGCATTAAGCGGCTCCCAGCCCCAGATACGCATTAAAAAGGAAGAACTATTGGCGCGAACAGCGGCCGCGTTAGGCAGAACCTGAACGAAAAGAACGTCCAATTCATGCGGCGGCGTATCAGGAGAGCCGGCCGTAACCGTGAAGTTTTTGCCTAAGGCGCTGGGTGCTGCGTAGAGAAGGGCGCTCCAATTCATTCGGCTGGGGAAGAATGAATTGCTCACGCGGATATCAGATGCGGTGAGGCCGTCTTCGGGCGGTTCGATACGTACTTGAATACCGCGATTACCCTGCTCCGAAGAGATGGAACCTGTAATAACGGTGCTGTTGTCAGCAGCAACGGAAAGCTTGTCTCCGCCGTCTCCGAATCCAGAAATGAGCGCATCTGCAGAAGCAATCATGCCGGCAGCAGCACAGGCGACGGCGGTGACAGAGAGTATTCGACGCAGCAGGCGAAGCAGTACAACGGACCGCGGCAGAGCCTGAGAATGTTCTGTCGACATAAGACCTGAGCTCCTCCTGCAGCGTCTAACCGTTGACATAGTGCGCAGACTACTCCTTGAAACGAGCAACCTGCAAAATTTGTCGTGATTGTATGAGGGGAGATCAACGCTGTGAGCAGTGCGCTCTGAGTAGTCTGTGCTAGTAAGGGTGACGCCACGCAATGAACTGACTTGTAAGATGCCCTTGACAAAAGATTTAAATGTCGGTAAAGTTCGCTCCCTGCCTCGAACGAGAGGCAGAAAAACAAGAAACATTGAGATGCATTCAAACGAATCGTTGAGATGTTCTTGACAAGAAGAAAAAGTTCAGATAAACTCTTTCTTCTGCGCTGATCGAGGTCAGCGAAGTTCTTTAAAAATCAGATTCAACGAACCGATAAGTGTGAACGTCGGAAACTTGA
>ERZ772861.1148-NODE-1148-length-23713-cov-6.531744_pt1 | contig 23713 bp, 20 predicted proteins | sample MGYA00512135_ERZ772861 | MGnify/ENA primary metagenome ERZ772861 (study PRJEB29015, sample SAMEA2737700) | human gut metagenome | biome: human gut; feature: human-associated habitat; material: faeces | place: China | collected 2012 ...
CGACTTCAACCTCATGCTCCGCAAGGGCAAGTGCGAGGGCAAGATGCGCGGCGAGACCCTTGCCGCCGGTGAGAGCAAGACCGTTCACGGCAGCGAGGGCATGATGCTCATCTACTGCGGCGCGGGCGAGGTCAACGTCATTGTCGGCGAGGAGAGCATCGCGCTCAAGGCTGACGAGGCCGTGCGCCTCGACGGCTACGCGGGCGAGGTGAAGCTCTGCTCCAAGAGCGGGGCAAAGCTGATGCTCGCCAAGGCAAAGGAGATCTGAGAGAAGATCAAAAAAGGGAGAGGCAAAACGCCTCTCCCTTTTTAACATTCAAAATCGTCGGAGTCCTTGTCCAGCGGCTTGCAGAAGCGATCGAGGGCAATGAAAACGGCGGCTGCCGCCGCGAGGACGGCAAGAACGGTGATGAAAAGGGAGATGCACTTTTTCATGATGATTCCTCCTGTTGAAAATGAAATGTGGGGTGTTACGGTTCGGAAGAGATGATGCCATAGACCTGCTGTAAAAATGCGTCCTGATCTTGCACGGTGCAGCGGAAGGACTTACCGTCGTAAGCGCGGAAAAGCGTCAGCTTGCCGTAAAAGTTCCTGCACTGGACGAACACGCCTTTGCCCGTGCTGCCGTCGGGAAAGTCGGTCTCGTCGAAGCAGAAGCCGACCTCCCAGCGGAAGTCGCCGTCCTGCGTGCGGTGGGTCGTGCCGCCCTGCGGCAGAAGATTGGCGAGCGAGCGGCGGAATTTCTGCTGTGTAAAAAGCTCGGTGAGCTGTGCGCAGCGCGCATCGTCCGCGGGGAATTCAAAGCGCGTGTCCTCCGCCTGCGGCGCGCGGAAATGATTGCCGAAAACGGACTGACACTGCGTGATGTCCGCTTCGCAGAGCGCTTCAAGCGGCATCGGCCGCGTATAGATCAAGGCTGCGAGGACGAGAACAGCGAGAATGCCGAGGGGGAGAAACCACTTTTTCTTCATGGGTGACCTCCTTGATGTTTCTCTGTTCTTACTCACAATGGGAAAAGCTTCTGCCTACAATATAACACGAAAGGCTGCGCTTTGCAAGATTGCAGGCGCAGCCTTTCAAAATTGACAAATTATCCGCGCCCGCGGCCAAAGAGGCAGCAGAGGAGGAATGCCGTGAGGTCGCAGACAACGACCGTCGCGCCGACGGGCGTGGAGAGAAGATATGACCCCGTGAGCCCCAGACAGAAGCAAACGACCGAGAGCGCCGCGGCAAAGCACACAACGGAGCGGAAGCTCTTAAAAAGGCGCATGGCGGAGAGCGCGGGGAAGATGATAAGGCTCGAGAGCAGCATCGCGCCCATCATGCGCATGCCGAGCACGACGGTGAGCGCCGTCAGGACGGAGAGAATGGTCTTGTATGTCCCTACGTGCACGCCCGTGGCGCGGGCGAAGGACTCGTCAAACGTGACGGAGAAGAGCTTGTGGTAGAAGAGAACATAGAGTGCGAGCACGCACAGCGCGAGCGTGACGCTGAGGAAAACGTCCGAGCGCGACATGGCAAGAATGCTGCCGAACATATAGCTGTCGACGTCCGTCGTCATGCCGGTGGTGAGCGAGGTGACGATGACGCCGATGGCGAGCGCCGAGGCGGAGAAGACCGCGATCATCGCATCGGCGCTGACGCGGCTTTTTTCCGCAACGTGCATCAGTGCGAACGCTGCAATGACCACCACGGGAATGGAAAACCAGAGCGGCGCAAGGCCGCAGGCCATGGCGACCGCCAGCGCGCCGAAGGAAACGTGGCTCAGCCCGTCGCCGATCATGGAGTAACGCTTCAAGACGAGCGGCACACCGAGGAGCGAAGCGCAGAGCGAAACGAGAATGCCGACCACGAACGCCCGCACGATGAAGGGATAGGCAAACATCGAAAGCAGCAGTTTCATCGTTTTTCACCTCCGAAGCGTTTGCCGGCGGGGGAGGACAGGAATTCCCCGACCGTGCCGTAGAAACAGCCTCTGCGGTCGAAGCTGAGAATGTGTTTTGCCTCGCGCAGGGCGTTTTCCATGTCGTGCGTGACCATGATGATGGCCATGCCCTCGCGCGCGTTGAGATAGCGCAGCGTTTTATAAAGATCCTGCATGCTGGCGGGGTCAAGGCCGGTGACCGGTTCATCGAGAATGAGCAGGTCGTTTGCAGCGCACAGGGCGCGCGCGAGCAGCACACGCTGCTGCTGGCCGCCGGAAAGCTCACGGTAGCACTTGTCCTTGAGCTCGAGCACACCGAGCTTGCCGAGGTTCATCAGCGCCTTGGATTTTTCCTCCGACGTGTAGAAAAAGCGCGTGCGGCGGTTCGAAAAGCCCGAGAGCACGACCTCCGTGACCGTGGCGGGAAAGTCGCGCTGCGTGGGCGTTTGCTGGGGGAGATACCCGAGCCTGCCCTCGCGCTGAGCGGGGCAGTCGATCTTGCCGGCCAGCGGGGACAGCAGACCCAAAAGCGAGCGCAGCAACGTCGATTTGCCGCTGCCGTTTTCGCCCACGATGCAGAGATAGTCCCCCGCGCGGACGGTGAGGGAGAGGTGCTCCAAGAGCGGCTTGTGCTCGTAGCCGAGCGTAACGTCCTCGCAGGCGAGGACGATGGGAGAATCGTTCATGCGTTCAGCCCCTTTCTGAGTGCTTCGAAGTTTCGCTCCATGAGCGTGAGATAGGTCTCGCCCGCGTCAAAATCCGCGCGGGAGACGGTTTGCATCGAATAAAGCGTTTCGATCGCCGCGCCGGTGCACTCGCTCACCACGGCGGCGACTTTTTTCGTGCCGAAGTCGATGGTATAGACCACGGGGATATTCTCGTCCTCCACCTTGTCGATGAGGAACTTGATCGTCGCAAGCGAGGGCTCGGTGTCGCCCGAGCAGCCGTGGAAGGCCGCGCGGTAGTCGAGGCCGTATTCGCGGCAGAAGTAGAGCATCGGGAAGCGGTCGGCGAAGACGAGGAGCTTGTGCGGCGCGCTTTCGCAGAGAGAGGCAAAGCGTGCGTCGAGTTCTTCAATCTGCGCGCAGTAGCCATCACAGTTCGCGCGGTAGAAATCCTCGTTTGCGGGATCGGCCTTGCAGATCGCGTCGCAGACGGCGCGGCAGAGGACGACGGCGTTTTTCGGCGACGTCCAGATGTGCTCGTCGTATTCGACCTCGTCGCTGTCGTGCTCATCTTCTTCATGATCGTGGTCATGGTCATCATGGTCATCGTGGCTGCCATGCTCATGGTCGTGGTCATGGCCGTCCGCGCCCTGCATGCCCTCGACATATTCCTCGTCGAGCGCGTCGACGTAGTCCATCATGCGCGCGACGACGGCGATATTTTCGCCTGCAGCGTCGAGCATACTGTCGACCCAGTATTCCCCCTCGCCGCCGTTGTAGAGGAAAACATCGGATTCGGAGATCGTCACGGCGTCGAGCGGCGTCGGCTCGAAGCTGTGCGCCTCGCGTCCGGGGGAGAGGAGCAGCGTTACGTCCGCGCGATCCTGCGCGATGGCGCGGGCAAAGTCGTAATAGGGAAAGAGCGTCGTGACGATCCGAAGCTTTCCACCGTCCGCCTTTTCCGCAGGCGCGGCGCAGGCGGCGAGCGAAAGTGTCAGTGCGAGCGCCAAAAGAAGCGAAATGATGCGTTTCATGCGCCCTCCTGACACTCGCGGCACAGCCCGTAGAACATCGTCTTGCGGGGATTGATGGAAAAGCCGTGCTCCTGCTCCAAATGCGCATAAAGCGGCGCGAGCTGGTGGCAGTCGAGGTGCACAATGCGCCCGCAGCGCTCACATTTGAAGAGGCAGCAGTCTGCCGCGCAGCCGTGCGTACAGAACTGATAATATGCCCCTTCATCGGTCGTGACCTTGTGGACGCTGCCCTGCCGTTCGAGCTTTTCCAGCTGCCGGTAGACCGTGGCAATGCCGATGTGCTCACCGCGCTCGCGCAGCGCATCGACGATGGCCGCGGCGCTGACGGGTTCGTCTGCGCGCTCGGAAAGACAGTCGAGCACGGCTTTCTGCTGTTTGGTCGTATAGGTCGCCATATTGGCCTCCTGAATTTGAAAATGAAAATCAATTTCAAATTATAGTCAAAATTTCGTACTTGTCAAGGTTCTGGGAAGCTTTTGTTGCCTTTTACGCGCCAAAATGGTAGAGTAAAGAGAAACGGGCGGCCTTGCGGGAAACCACCGACTGCCGCTGACCGGGTAAAACACGGCGAAACCAGACCGAAACGATACAAAAGGAGAGACGCAAATGGATAACTTTTTCTATCATGTGCCCACGGACATCTACTTCGGCAAGGGGCAGATCTCGCACCTCGGCGAGCGCATGGCGCAGCTGAGCAAAAAGGTGCTGCTCGTCTACGGCGGCGGCAGCATCAAGCGCATCGGGCTTTACGATGAGGTCATCGCGCAGCTCAAGGGCGCGGGGATCGAATATGTGGAGCTTTCCGGCGTGGAGCCGAACCCGCGCATCACCTCGGTGCGCCGCGGCGTGGAACTCTGCCGCGAGCACGGACTGACGGCGGTGCTCGCCGTCGGCGGCGGCAGCACGATTGACTGCGGCAAGATGGTCGCGGCCGGCGTGTGCTACGAGGGAGACGCCTGGGATCTCGTGCTCGACCGCAAAAAGCTCGTGGCGGCGCTGCCCATCGCGGCGGTGCTGACGAACGCGGCCACCGGCTCTGAGATGGACGCCTTCGCCGTGATCTCGGACATGGAAAAGAACGAAAAGTGGGGCAGCGGCAACGACCACACGAAGCCTGTGTTCTCGATTCTTGATCCCACGTACAGCATGTCCCTGCCCGCATTCCAGACGGCTTCCGGCGCGTCGGACATCATGAGCCACACCTTTGAGAACTATTTCAACCGCACGAAGGGCGCCTACCTCCAGTCCCGCCTTGCCGAGGGTGTGCTGAAAACCTGCATTCACTATACGCCCATCGCCCTCGCGGATCCCGACAACTACGAGGCGCGCGCGAACCTGATGTGGGCCTCGAGCCTTGCCATCAACGGCCTTCTGAGCTGCGGCGAGAGCACGGCCTGGTCGGTGCACGATATAGAGCATGAGCTCAGCGCCTTCTACGATATCACCCACGGCGCAGGCCTTGCCCTGCTCACGCCCTACTGGATGGAATACGCGCTGCGCGAGGATAACGTGTGGAAGTATGTCGAGTACGGCGTGAATGTCTGGGGCATCGATGCCCAGCGCGCGCCGATGGAGATCGCCCGCGCCGCCATCGACAAAACGCGCGATTTCTTCACGAGCATCGGCATGCCCGTGCACCTCAGCGAGCTTGGCATCGACGAGACGCACTTCGACATCATGGCCGAAAAGGCTGCCAACGGCGGCCTTGCGGACGGCTTCGTGCCGCTTGCCAAGGACGATGTGCTGAAGATCCTCCACATGGCCCTGTAAGCATTTTACCCCATTTGCCGCCCGCAGGCGGCAAAAGAAATGAGATTATAAATCGCCGCGACATGTGCGCGGCGATTTATTCTTCTCAGCTCGCAAGTGTGGAATTTGCCCGCCCGCAGCGGGCAAATTATGCGCGCAGCGGGCTGTGATCTCACCAAAATAAAAGGAACCGTCCCATTTGGGACGGTTCCTTTTATTTTGAGTTATCTTACTCGTAGATGGGGTACTTCTTCGTCAGGGCGACAACAGCCTCCTGAGCGGCGGCCTTGTTGCCTTCGAAGTCACGGGCGACCATACCCATGATGCGGGCGATCTCCATCATGTCCTCTTCCTTCAGGCCGCGGGTGGTGGCAGCGGGAGTGCCGACGCGGATACCGGAAGTGACGAACGGCTTCTCGGGGTCGTTGGGGATGGCGTTCTTGTTGACGGTGATGAAGCACTCGTCCAAGCGGCGCTCGATCTCCTTACCGGTGATGTTGAAGTTGCGGACGTCGACGAGCATGAGGTGGTTGTCGGTACCGCCGGAAACCAGACGGAAGCCTTCCTTCATGAGACCGTCAGCCAGAACGGCAGCGTTCTTGACGACCTGCTCACCGTAGGCCTTGAACTCGGGCTTGAGCGCCTCGCCGAAGCAGATGGCCTTGGCAGCGATGATGTGCTCGAGCGGGCCGCCCTGGGTGCCGGGGAACACGGCGGAGTCGATCTTCTTGGCGAGGTTGATGGTCTCCATCTCGCCGGTCTCGATGTTCTTCTTGGTGATCTCGTTCTTGCACAGGATCATGCCGCCGCGGGGGCCGCGCAGGGTCTTGTGGGTGGTGGTGGTGACAACGTCGGCATAGGGCACGGGGCTCTCGTGAACGCCAGCGGCGACGAGACCGGCGATGTGGGCCATATCGACCATGAAGAAAGCGCCGACGGAATCAGCGATCTCACGGAACTTGGCGAAGTCGATCTTGCGGGGATAGGCGGAAGCGCCGGCAAGGATCATCTTGGGCTTGCACTCCTGCGCGATGCGGTAGACCTCGTCGTAGTCGATCATTTCGGTCTCGTCGTTGAGGGAGTAGGGGACCTGATGGAAGTACTGGCCGGAGATGTTGACCGGGCTGCCGTGGGACAGGTGGCCGCCGTGGGCGAGGTTCATGCCCATGTAGGTGTCGCCGGGCTGGAGCATGGCCTTGAACGCGGCGAGGTTGGCGGAAGCGCCGGAGTGGGGCTGGACGTTGGCGTGCTCAGCGCCGAACAGCTTGCAGGCGCGCTGACGGGCGATCTCTTCGGTCTCGTCGACGCAGTAGCAGCCGCCGTAGTAGCGCTTGCCGGGATAGCCCTCGGCGTACTTGTTGGTAAGGCACGTGCCCATCGCCATCATGACGGCCGGGGAGACAATGTTTTCGGAGGCGATCAGCTCGATGTTGCGCTGCTCGCGGTGATACTCCTTCTCAATAGTGGCGCCGACTTCGGGGTCATACTGGGACAGGAATTCCATGGTTTCTTTGATCATGGTGCGTGTTCCTCCTCTGATTTTTCAGTCGATTGATATATTACCGGTCGGTGAAGTCCGCAGAGCGTCCTTTTTAGCCGGTTTTCACTCCCCTTAGAATAGCAAAAAAAGCAAGGTTCTGTCAAGGAGAAGAGGGAATTCGGGAGACTGAAAATATTAGGGAAAAGAGAGAAATCACCTTAAAAACACAAAAATACGCAAAAAGAGGGGAAAAACGATTGACGAGCCTTGTGCAGCCTGCTATGCTGAGCCTGCACAGAGCGAAAAAAATAAAGTCTCTGTGCGCATCGGCAGAGTAGGAAACCATGTGTTACGCGAAGAGCGAGTAGTGCCGTCGGGATGGGAAGTTGCCCGCGGACGAAAAACCCATGGTTTGCAGTATGGTTTCCGCATCCGCTTGCCACTCAGAAGAGAGTTTATTGTGAGGCCTCTCCTCCGCGTGGTTCCTGCCATCCGGGGGAAGAGGTGTTTTCTTTTTTCGCCGGATCAAGCCGTTCCGCGCGGCACCGCAGCCGCAGGGAAATTTCAAGATGAAAAAAGGAGGTCCTCACAATGTTTCCTGAGATCGCACAGTTGTCCCCCGCCGTATGGGGAATTCTGATCGCCGCAGCCGCCGCGCTGGTCGTGACGGTTGTGCTGACCTGCCGCGCATCTTCCCTCTCTACGCGCAAGATGGTCACCATCGCCATGCTCATTGCCGTTTATGTGGTGCTCAGTCTGGTCGGCACGCTGAACCTTTGGTGGATCCGCATCAGCGTGGATTCTTTGCCCATTATCCTCGGCGCGTTGCTCTATGGGCCGGTCGGCGGCCTGCTTGTCGGTCTGCTCGGGAGCCTGATGAATCAGCTCATCACCTATGGACTCACGGCGACGACCGTGCTGTGGGTCATTCCCGCCGCCGCGCGCGGCCTGATGATCGGCGCTTACGCCAAAAAGTGCCATTTTGAGCTTTCCAGCGCAAAGATCGTCGGTGTGCTGTGCGTGACGGCCGTTGTCGTTACCGCGCTCAACACGGGAGCGATGTATCTCGACAGCGTCATCAACGGCTATTACAACTATGCCTATGTGTTCGGCGGCGTGATCACCCGCGTGATCGCCGGCGTTGCAACGGCGCTGGTCATGTCCTTCGTGGCGCCCCCGGTCGTGGGCATGCTCGACCGCTCGCTCCGCAGCGTCCGTACCGCGCAGTAAAAACAAATTCAAAAAAGGAACCGCAGTGAATTCACTGCGGTTCCTTTTTTGAGTGGAGATTGCACTCCGCTTCGCGCCTTGCCGCTCGTGGGGCGGCTGCGACACGCGCGGAGCGAGAAGAGTAATTTGTCACGCGCATGTCGTGACAAATTACGATTAAGATTTTTTCGTGCCGTGCGCGGCACGAAACTCTGCGAGGCTTATTTTTTGCCCTTTTCTACGAGAGACAGTAGTGTCTGCTCGAAGCCGTACTGCTCGCGGAGGCGGCGGGCTTCGGCGAGCTTTTTTGTGCCGCGCTTTCCCGTGCGGCGGCAGCGCAGCATCAGGTTTTTCGGCGAGTGGGCAAAGTCGATGAACTCGATGACGTCGACGTCGTAGCCTTCGTCCTCCAGAACGGCGGCGCGGATGGCGTCGGTCAGGAGTGCCGAAAAACGCTCCTGAAACAGTCCGTGGGAGAGGAGAATGTCGAAGTCGCCGCCCCTGCAGATGGTCTTGTTGACCTCGTGCTGGCAGCAGGGGACGGAGAAGATGTGCTCCACGCCGCGCGAGATGGCGTAGTGCAGGGCGTAGTCGGTTGCGGTGTCGCAGGCGTGGAGGGTGACGAGCATGTCGATGTGCTCATCGTAGAGCACATCGCGCGTCACATCGGCAACGACGAAGCGCAGACCTTCGTAGCCGTAGCGCGCGGCGACTTCATTGCAGTGCGCGACCACGTCCTCTTTCAAGTCGTAGCCGATGATCTTCGCACGCACGCCGCGCTTGACGGCAAAATAGTAGTAGAGCACGAACGTGAGGTACGATTTGCCGCAGCCAAAGTCGAGAATGGTGATCTCGTCGCGCCCGTAGGAGCGGAAGGCATCGTCCACAAGCTCGATGAAACGGTTGATCTGCTTATATTTGTCGTACTTTGCCTTGACGATCTTGAACTCCGGCGTAAAAACGCCGAGATCGACGAGGGCGGGGATATTCTCGCCCTCCTGCAAGATGTATTCCTTCTTGCGGTTGTGCGAGGCTGCGGCGGCGCGGGACGCGCCGGACTTGGCGGTGCATTTGTACGCGCCGTTCGCCTTGCGGACGTACTGGCGCGTCTCCGTCTCGGTGCAGAGCGTGACGGAGCGGAAGAGGCCGTCGAGCTCCTGATCGAAGGTCTCGAGCAGCGCGCCGCGCGCAACGTTGCGGTGCGAGACCTTCTGCCCCTGCTGGTATTCAAGCTGGAAGAAGGCCTTGCCGCGCAGGGTGAGCGGCCGCACGGTGACGCGCGAGTGGCCGATGCGCGCGACCGGCTCGGCGAGGACGAGCTTGGTGAGCGTGCCGAGACGCTCGGCAAGGTCGCTTAGAACGATGCTCATGCGCCGAACCTCTCTTTGAGCGCAAGGTGCGCGGCGTACAGCTCGTTTTTGCTGTAGGTGTTGTTCTCGTCCTTCAAGAGCAGCTTGATCGCGTCCTTGGCCGTGCAGTCATGCTGCACCATGCAGTCCACGAGCAGCGCCTCGGGCGAGGTGATATGTTCTACCTCGCGCAGGCGATAATCGTCGCAGACCTCAACGATGAGGGCGTATTCGCCCTTTTCGTAGGTCTCCTTGGCGATGAGCTGCGCCTTGACCTCCTCGGGCGTGCCGCGGAAGGTCATCTCGTGGAGCTTCGTCATGTCGTTGCAGAGACAGAGACGAAGCTGCGCGCCTTCCTCGATGAAGAAGTCGATGACACTCATGATGCGCTTGGGGGACTCGTAAAAGGCGTAGGTCGCGGTGTCGCCCTTGCGCATCATCAGCAGCACGCGGCGGCGGTCTGCCGTCTCGCGCGGGAAAAAGCCGTAGAAGAGGAAACTCGAGAGGTCAAAGCCCGAGATCGAGAGCGCATTGACCGCCGCGCAGCAGCCGGGTATGCCGACAACGCGGATCCCGTTTTCGACCGCCGCGCGAATGAGCTCGTTGCCGGGGTCGGAGATGCAGGGCGTGCCTGCGTCGGTGATGACGGCAATGTCCTTGCCGGAGGCAAGCTGCTCAATGAACCACTTGGCCTTGCCGTATTCGTTGAATTTGTGGTTGGCGCTCAGGCTGTTGCCGCGGATGCCGAGCTTGTTGAGCAGCACCACGCTGCGGCGGGTGTCCTCGGCGGCGATGATGTCGGCGGTGGACAGGATTTCGCGTCCGCGCTCGGACATGTCGCGCGAGTTGCCGATGGGCGTTGCGACGATATAAAGGGTGCCGGTGGTCTTCTGCTCGTCCATAAGATCCTCCAAAAAGCAAAAATTACTCATTATGTTGACAGTATAGCCTATTTTCGCCCGCTTGGCAAGGCGGGAGAAGCGGCGGGATTTGCGATTGCTTTTTGCCGCGGGCACGGTATAATGGAGAAAACTGCCGAACAAAGGAGAATCGGGCATGAAAAAGAAACTGTTCCGCCTGGGCGCGCTCTGCTGCGTCGCGGCGATGACAATAACGACCGGTGCGCAGGCGCTCAGCGTGGAGGAGGCCTACGACATTTTGCAGCGCAGCTATGTTGATAAGCTGCCGCGCGCCGCGCAGGACGCGAAGTCGCTCGACGAGCTCTTTTCCTACACGGACGACTACACGTACTACATGACGGCGGAGGAGTATCAGGCGTTTTTGCAGGGCGTCGAGGGTGATGTGAGCTTCGCCGGCATCGGCGCGGAGATCACCTATGTGCCCGAGGGCATCCGCATCGTCTCCGTCCTCAAGGGCGGTGGCGCAGAGAAGGCGGGCCTTGCCGCGGGCGACATTATCATCGCCATTGAGAGTGGGTCCTGCGCGCCGGGCGGCGCGGAGCACCGCGCCAAGCTCCTCGGCGAAGCGGGGACGAGCGTGACCGTCACCGTCCGCCACGCGGACGGCACGCAGGCGGATTATACCGTTACGCGCGCGCTCGTCACGCAGACGAATACGACCGTCTCGGTCACGGGCGGCGTGGGCTACATCGACTGCGACAGCTTCGGCACGCAGACGGGGACGTATTTTCAAGAGGGCGTGCGCGGGAATGACAGCGCTGTGCGCGCGTGGATCGTGGACCTTCGCGGCAACGGCGGGGGGCTGACCTCCGCGGCGGTGTCGGCGCTCGGCGCGTTTTCAGGCGAGGGAGACCTCATCTACTTTGTCGATCAGGACGGCGAGAGCACCGCGCAGCGCTATTCGGGCAAGGACCTGACGGACAGGCCCGCCATCGTGCTGATGGACAGCGGCAGTGCCAGCGCGTCGGAGATCTTTGCGGGCGGCGTGCTCGGCACGGGCAGCGGCATCGTCATCGGCACGCGCAGCTACGGCAAGGGCGTGGCGCAGGTCTTATACGATGAATCGAACTGCCCGTATCTGCATGGCGATGCCGTGAAGGTGACGGCGTACCGCTTCTACTGCGCGGGCGGCAACACGACCGACCGCATCGGCGTGGTGCCGACGCTCTACATTCCGCAGGATCAGGCCGCTGCGGCGGCGCGCCTGCTGAGCGGCGAGAAGACGAAAGACAGCGCGTATCTCCGCATGGTGCTGAACGGCTGCGACTTTTACATCGACATTTCCGCGGCGAAGGAGACCTCTTCCACCGTGCTGGAGGCCATTTTGACGGCGCTGACGCCGGGCGCTGAGATCTACTGGGGCGAAAACGGCGGAGAGACGAAGCTCACGCTCGCGCAGGCGCGCGAAAAGTGCGGCTTTGCCGCATCGTCCGCGCTCGACTTTTCCGACGTGGCGGACAGCGAGTACGCGCAGGAGATCGATTCGCTTGCGGCGAGCCGCATCGTCTTTGGCGATGGCGGCAAGTTCCGCCCCAACGCGACGATGACGCGCGCGGAGGTCTGTGCGCTGCTCGCGCAGGCGCTTGACCTCTACTCCACGGCGGACGGGTACTTTACCGACGTTGGCAAGGGGAGCTGGTACGCACCCTCTGTGAACGCGATGGCGGCCATCGGCCTTGTCTCCGGCGTGGGCGGGGGAAAATTCGACCCGAACGCGACGATGACACAGGAGGAATTCATCACGGTGCTGGGCAGGCTCGTGGAATTCGTGAATCTGGACGCGCGGGAGTTTTTGGACAAGAACCCGCTGGCCATTTTGCAGCCGCTGCCGAAGTACAAGAGCTTTTCACACTGGGCCATCCGCAGCGCGGAGCTTTTGACGAATTCCGTGTTCGATGAAAACGGCGATGCTGTGAATATGTACTGCATGAGCCTTGAAGATATCGAGCCCCAGGTCCCCATCCTGCGCGAGCAGGCTGCGGCGGCGCTCTATAACGCGCTGCGCACGACGGGCGTGCTCAAGTATTGAGATGGACTGGTACGTCTACATGCTGCGCTGCGAGGATGGCTCGCTCTACACCGGCATTGCCTCAGACGTGGAAAAGCGCTTTGCGATGCACAAGAGCGGACACGGAGCGAAGTACACTCGCTCGCACCCGCCTGTCGCGGTCGTGTACCGCGAGCAATGCAGCGACAAGGGCGCGGCGCTGCGGCGCGAGGCCGCCATCAAGAAGCTGCCGCGCGCGAAAAAACTCGAACTGACGGAGGAAAACTGCGATGCGTGAAACGATCGTCGACCGCGCGTATGCCAAGACGCTCCTGCCGCCGCGCAAAGAAGATGGGCACAAGGGCGACTTCGGCAAGCTCTTAGTCCTCGGCGGCAGCGTGGGCTATACGGGCGCGCCGTATCTGGCGGCGAGCGCGGCGGTGCATTCGGGCTGCGGGCTCGTGTATCTCGGCGTGCCGGAGAGCATCTGGGCGGTTGAGGCGCAAAAGTGCGTGAGCGCAATGCCGTTCCCGCTGCCGGAGACGGACGGAAGGCTCTGTCTCGCCGCGCTCGACAAGATGCAGGACAAGCTCAAAGGCTGTGATGTTTTAGCGCTCGGTCCCGGCCTTGGCCGCGGAAAAGAGACAGAGCAGCTCGTCCACGCGCTTTTGTGGCAGGTGAAAGAGCCGCTGGTGCTGGACGCCGACGGTCTGAACGCCTTACAGGGCTGCACGGAAAAGCTGGACGTCCGCCGCGGACGCGTGACGATTTTGACGCCGCACGACGGCGAATTTGCACGCCTGACGGACCGGACGCTCCGGGAGATCGCGTCGAGCGAACGGGCAGAGCTTGCGAGCCGCTTTGCTTGCGAGCACGGCTGTATCTTGGTGCTCAAGGGGCACCGGACGCGCATCGCGCTGCCGGATGGGCGGATGCTCGTCAACACAAGCGGCTGCTCCGCGCTCTCAAAGGGCGGGAGCGGGGACGTGCTGACAGGCTTGATCGCGTCGCTTCTGTGCCAGGGCATGGGCGCGGCAGAGGCCGCGGCGCTCGGCGTGTGGCTCCACGGCCGCGCGGGAGAGCTTCTGGCGCAGGAAATGACCGCGTATTGTGCGAGCCCGCGGGAGCTCGTGACGCGGGGACTGGGCCTCGCGTTCCGGGAGCTGCTGGAAGCATAAAAAGGCAAAGAGGAACAAGGCCGCCGCATCGAATGATTCGGCGGCCTGTTTGATAGAAGTGAAGACAGGAAAAGCGCCCCCGAACGAATCGGGGGCGCTTTTGCCTATTTTAACAGAGAATGGAAAGGTTCACTTTTTGCCGGGGATGCGGTTCGGGTCATCGGCGTGCTTGACAACAAGGCTGGTGAGAGCGAACAGCGCAACGGCGTTGGGAATGACCATGAGATTGTTGAACATATCGCTCAGCTCCCAGACGAGGTCGTTGGCCATCATCGTGCCGAGGAAGATGAAGATGAGCGCGAGGACGGTGTAGACGAGGACGCTCTTCTTGCCGAAGAGGTAAGCAACGTTGATCTTACCGAAGAGGTTCCAGCCGAGGATGGTGGAGAAGGCGAAGAAGAACAGGCACACCGCGACAAACATATTGCCCGCGGTCTCGCCGAAGACGACGCCGAAGGCGGTCTGGGCGAGGTTTGCCTTGCCGAGCGTGGTGCTGGCAGCGGCAGCGCCGCACTCGTGGAGGGGGCCGCCCTCAGTGTAGAGGGTGGAGATGATGACGAGCGCGTTGAGGGTCAGGACGACGAAGGTGTCGACGAACACGCCGATCATGGCGACAACGCCCTGGTCGTGCGGGGTCTTGACATGCGCGAGAGCGTGGGCGTGGGGGGTAGAACCCATACCAGCCTCATTGGAGAACAGGCCGCGCTTTGCACCCTGAGAAATGGCGGTCTTGATGGCATAGCCGAAGCCGCCGCCGATGATGGCCTGCGGAGCAAAGGCATACTTGAAGATCATGCCGAAGGTCGCGGGGACATACTTGATACGCGCGATGAGAACGATGAGACCGCCGAGCAGGAAGATCGCAGCCATGATGGGGACGACCTTCTCGGTGACGGAGGCAAGACGCTGCACGCCGCCGATGAAGATGAAGCCGCAGATGGCGACGAGCACGAGACCAACGATCCAGGACGGGATGCCGAAGGCAGTCTGCATCGTGGAGCCGATGGAGTTGGACTGCACCATGCAGCCGAAGAAGCCAAGCGCCAGCGTGATGGCGATGGCGAAGAAGGCGGCGAGGAACTTGCCGAGGCCACCCTTGAAGGCAGTGGTGATGTAGTAGACGGGGCCGCCCTTGATGTTGCCGTCCTCTTCAACGATGCGGGTCTCCTGGGCGAGGGTCGCTTCTGCGTAAATCGTGGCCATGCCGAAGAAGGCGATCAGCCACATCCAGAAGATGGCGCCGGGGCCGCCGGTGAGGATGGCGCCGGAAGCGCCGACGATGTTACCCGTACCGACCTGAGCGGCGATGGCGGTGGCGAGCGCCTGGAAGGAGCTCATACCGCTCTCGTGCTTCTTACCGTTGAGCGACAGGTTGCCAAACACACTGTTCCAGCCCTCTTTGAAGCAGCGGATCTGGACGAAGCGGGTCTTGATGGAGTACCAAAAACCAATGCCGAGCAGCAGGAACACAAGGATGTAGTTGCTCAGATACTCATTGATCTTGCATGCAATTGGGTATAGCGTGGCTTCGATAGATGCGATCATAATTCTCTCTCCTAAAAAAACAAAAAAGAAGTTGCCGATACGAAAATCAGCAACTCCGGAAGAAACATTCAATTAAGTGCGGGAACAAACGGCGCGCGACGAAAAATCGTCTTTGCTCCTCTGTCCCTTTGCCTGAGAGATTCGACCGCGAACGGTCTTGCACCTTCGGCACTCAATTCAATGAGTTCTCCAGAGTTTCCTCGGCTCTCAGTCTTCGTGATCCTGAAAGCTTCATCGGTAGATATTCGTTTGTTTCAGCAGTAAAAGCCTAACACGCCGTAAAGAAGAAGTCAAGAGAGGCGGTTGCTTCAAAACAGACAAAGATTTATCCAATTTATTATGCATATTGATGATGAACTTTCATATTTTTAATGGATTGGAAATGGAATGCACTTTCGAAAAGGAATCGCGCCGGAACACATAAAAAAACACGGCTGACAAAAAGTTGTCAGCCGTGACTTTTTTGAGGAAATTCGCAATTATTTGCCGCCTTTTCGGTCAGACAGGCGATCAGGAGTGTGGGAATGCCTGACAACATGGCTCGTCAGAGCGAGCAGGGCGATGGCGTTGGGAATGACCATGAGCTGATTGAACATGTCGCTCAGCTCCCAGACGAGGTCGTTGGACATCGTGGTGCCAAGGAAGATGAAGATAAGCGCGAGACAGGTGTAAGCGCCGTTGCTCCGTTCGCCGAAAAGGTAGGTCATGTTGATCTTGCCGAAGAGGTTCCAGCTGAGGATCGTGGAAAAGGCGAAGAAGAAGAGGCACACCGCGACGAACATGCTGCCGGCCTTGTAGCCAAACACCGTGCCGAACGCGCACTGGGCAAGATTCGTCTTGTTGAAGGTGCTGCTCAGCGCTGCTGCGCCGCGGCCGGAGAGCGGGCCGTTGCCCGCATAGAGCGTGGAGATGATGACAAGCGCGTTAAGCGTGAGGATAACGAACATATCAATGAACACGCCGATGATGGCGACGGTGCCCTGCTCATGGGGATTTTTGACGTTGGCGAGCGCATGGGCATGGGGCGTGGAGCCCATGCCGGCCTCATTGGAGAACAGGCCGCGCTTGGCGCCCTGCGAGATGGCGAGCTTGATGGCGTAGCCGAAGCCGCCGCCGATGATGGCCTGCGGCTCAAAGGCGTAGCGGAAAATCATGGCAAAGGTCTCGGGGATATACTTGATGCGAACGGCGAGCACGATGAGACCGCCAAAGAGAAAGACAGCTGCCATCAGGGGGACGACCTTCTCCGTAACGGAAGCGAGGCGCTGCACGCCGCCGAGGAAGATGAACGCGCAGATGGCAACGAGAACGAGGCCGACAACCCAGGACTGGATCCCAAAGGCCGTTTCCATTGTTGCACCGATGGAGTTGGACTGCACCATGCAGCCCATAAAGCCGAGCGCCAGAATGATGGCGGTGGCGAAGAAACCGGCAAGGAACTTGCCGAAGCGGCCCTTGAAGACGGCGGTGATATAGTAGACGGGGCCGCCCTTGATGGAGCCGTCCTCGCCAACAACGCGCGTTTCCTGCGCGAGCGTTGCCTCGGCGTAGATCGTGGCCATGCCAAAGAACGAGATGACCCACATCCAGAACACTGCGCCGGGGCCGCCGGTGAGGATCGCGCCGGCAACGCCGACGATGATGCCCGTGCCGACCTGCGCGGCGATGGCGGTGGCGAGCGCCTGGAACGAGCTCATACCGCCGCCGCCCTTCTTGCCGTTGAGGGAGATATTGCCGAAGACGCGGTTCCAGCCCTCCTTGAAGCAGCGGATCTGCACGAATTTTGTTTTAATGGTGTACCAGATGCCGACGCCGAGCAGCAGAAAGACCAGAACGTAGTTGCTCAGGTATTCGTTGATGGCCTGAACGGCGGACAGGATCGAAGCTTCCGTAATTGTTGCCATTATGTTCTCCTCGGTATTAAAAAAGAATAGAAAAAAAGAAAAGCTGCCGATCAAGACGAAAGATCGGCAGCTAAAAAAACAAAGGAGAATGAGCAAAAGGCGGAAGAACCGGCGCTGTGCCGGGGTGTCTCCGTCCCTTTGCCTGAGAGATTCGGTCTTAACATTTTTCAGTCAAGGCGTTGCCCCTTCGGCACCCAACTGAATGAGTTCTCCAGAGTTTCCAATAGCGTTCAGTTTCAAAAAGATCCTGAAAACCGTGTATCTTCGCTTATTGCAGCGAAAAAGAGGGTAACATGCCGCAAAAATCTTGTCAAGAAAATCGAATCGGCGAAAGTGATAAAGATTTGGCGACTGAGATGTGCATAATGACGGAAACTGTGCAAACGTTAATTGGGAACGCCACTGCCCTGTATTTTTTCAAGCACATCGTGGGCAAAACGTTCGGTTGCGGCACTGGGCGAAACGTTGCGCAGCATGCACAGGTCGACCGTGCGCGGCGGGACGGAAAAGGCGGTGGAAAGCTCGCGGATCTCACCTGCGGCCAACTCGTCACAGACGAATTCCCGCGTGACGCCCGCAACGCCGAAGCCGATCTTGGCAAGATCGACAAGAAGACTGCGCGCGCCGAGCTCGATCTCGGGGGTGAGCTTGATGCCGCTTTGCAGGAAGAACTTTTCAAGGTAGGTGCGCGAGGAGGCTTTTTTCTCCAGCAGAATGAGCGGAAAGGCGGCGATCTCCTCGGGTGTGTAGGGTCGGGAAAAGTCGCAGGGATAGTCGGGAGAGGCAACAAAGCAGGAATGCGTTTCAAAGCAGGGCACGTGCTCCAGATCCTCTGCATCGCCGGGGGCGCTGGCAAAGGCAACGTCCACCCGCCCCGCGCGGAGAAGGCCGAGCACCTTATAACTGCGGCCGCTGATGATGCGGATATGGATATTCGGATACGAGCGGTGGAACGCGTCAAGGTGCGGCAGCAGGAACTGGCTCGTTACGGTGTCGCTTGCGCCGATGACGAGCGTGCCGGCTTGCAGCGTGCGCGACTGCTGGAGTTTATCCTCGCCGGTTTCCAGAAGACCCAAGGCGCTGCGTACATATTCAAATAGGAGCCGCCCGTCCTCGGTGAGCGCGACACCGCGAGGCGAACGCAGGAAAAGACGCGTGCCGAGCTGCTGCTCAAGCTGCTTGATGCTCTGACTGACGGCAGACTGCGAGAGATAGAGGTTCTCTGCCGCAAGGGAAATGTTGCCGGCCTCGGCAACCTCGCGAAAGACCCGGTAAAGCTCCAACTTGACCATTCGAAAGCCCCTCTTTAAAAGCAAAAGGCATAAGAAAAATTTATGCCTATCATCAAAAAACGATACTTTACTTATCGCTCTGAGGCGATTATAATACAACACTGCATGCTTTTGCAAGAGTGCGCTTTTGCGCTGATTAAAAATAAAGGAGTTTGCCATGAGAACGATCGGAACTGTCGCGCGCGGTGTGCGCGCACCTATCATCCGCGAAGGAGATAACATTGCTGAGGTCGCCGCCGCTTCCGTGATGGAAGCATGGAAAGAGGCCGGTATCGAGCCGCATGACCGCGACGTGGTTGCGATTACGGAATCTGTTGTGGCGCGTGCGCAGGGCAACTACGCAACGCTCGACCAGATCGCCAAGGACGTGCGCGAAAAGACCGGCGGCGGCACCGTGGGCGTTGCATTCCCCATCATGAGCCGCAACCGCTTCTCCCTGCTGCTGCGCGGCATGGCCATGGGCTGCAAGAAGATCGTGCTGCTGCTCTCCTACCCCTCTGATGAGGTGGGCAACGGCCTTGTCGACTGGGACAAGCTGGACGAGGCGGGTGTTGACCCGTACAGCGACGTTCTGACGCTTGAGCAGTTCCGCGAGAAGTTCGGTGCGGCGGTGCACCCCTTCACCGGCGTTGATTATATCGATTTCTATTCCGGCATCATCACCGACGCCGGCGCCGAGGTCGAAGTCCTCTTCGGCAACCGTGTGCAGACGCTGTGCGGCTGCACGGACGCTGTCATCACCTGCGATATCCACACCCGCGCGCGTAGCAAGCGCCTGCTGAAGGCCGGCGGCGCGAAGATCGTGCTGGGTCTTGACGACCTGCTCACGAAGAGCGTGGACGGCAGCGGCTACAATGAAGAATATGGCCTGCTCGGCTCCAACAAGGCGACCGAGGAGACCGTCAAGCTCTTCCCGCGCGACTGCATGGTGGTGGCCGAGGAGCTGAGCGCGCTGCTGAGCAAGGCCAGCGGCAAGAACATTGAAGCGATGGTTTACGGCGACGGCGCGTTCAAGGATCCCGTCGGCAAGATCTGGGAGCTGGCTGACCCCGTTGTTTCCCCGGGCTACACCAAGGGTCTGGTCGGCACGCCGAACGAGCTGAAGCTCAAGTACCTTGCCGACAACGACTTCGGTGATCTCAAGGGCGAGGCGCTCAAGGCTGCCATTGAAGAGCGCATCCGCGAGAAAACGGACGAGAGCCTGGTTGGCAACATGGTGTCCGAGGGCACGACGCCCCGCCGCCTGACCGATCTCATCGGTTCTCTCTGCGACCTGACGAGCGGCAGCGGCGACAAGGGTACGCCCATCGTTTACATTCAGGGTTACTTCGACAACTATTCCAACGACTGATTGAAAGATAAAAGCAGCGCATCTCTTGCGAGATGCGCTGCTTTTTGCGTCTGTAATCTTATTCGGCGCGCTTTTCGGTCTTTTCGATCGCGTCGGCGGCGGGAGCAAGCCAAGTGCCGTCGAATTCCTCGATCTTGCCCGCGTCTACCAGAGCGGCGAGCTTGGGGTCGATGGGCATCTGGGCAAGCAGGGGGAGGGAGTGACGCTTGGCGGCTTCCTCGCTCTTGCCCTCGCCGAAGAGGTAGATCTTCTTGCCGCAGTCGGGGCAGGCGACGTAGCTCATATTCTCCACGACGCCGACGATGGGGACGTCCATCTTCTCCGCCATCTTCACGGCTTTCTCCACGACCATGGAGACAAGCTCCTGCGGGGAGGTGACAACGATGATGCCGTCGAGCGCGATGGACTGGAAGACGCTCAGCGGCACGTCGCCCGTGCCGGGGGGCATATCGACGAACAGATAGTCCACGTCCCATGCAACATCCGTCCAGAACTGCTGGACGACACCGCCGATGACGGGGCCGCGCCAGATGACGGGGTCGGTCTCGTCTTCGAGCAGAAGGTTGATGGACATGATCTCGATGCCGCTGCGGCTGACGCAGGGGTAAAGCGCCGTCTGCGTGCCGACGGCCTTATCGTGTACGCCGAAGGCCTGCGGGATCGAGGGGCCGGTGATGTCGGCGTCCATGACGCCGACTTTGAAGCCGCGGCGGTGCATGGTGACGGCGAGCTGGCTCGTGACCATGGATTTGCCGACGCCGCCCTTGCCGGAAACAACGCCGAACACCTTGCCGATGTGACTCTCGGGGTGGGGAGCCTTACGCAGGGACTGCGGCGCTGTGCGCTCAGAGCAGCTCTCACCGCAGGTAGAGCAATTATGGGTGCATTCGCTCATAGATCAGAATTCTCCTTTGCTGCGTGGTCGCCGCCGTTTGCTTGGCGGCGCAACTTAGTTTATACCGTTCAAACAAGGAAGTCAACCGCGCGCTTGGCGGATCAATCCTTCTTGTCCTCGTTGAAAAGTCCGTCGGCGGCGCGCTTGGCCTCGGCCTCGCTTTCGTTCAGGCGGGCGCGAATGGCGGCAAGCAGATCCTCACGGGACTTGCGAATGTCAGGATGGGAATGGAGCAGGCGGCGCTCGAAAATATCGGCGCTGTCGCGCAGCGCGCGGGCGCGCTCGCGAACCTCGGCGCGGCGCTCGGCCTTGCGCTCCTGATTTTCCTCGCGCTTTTCGGCGACATAGTCCTTGAGCTCGGTTTGCAGCTCGCGCAGCTTGCCCATCTGAGAGCTGAGCTGGAAGGCGCTGCGGACGGAGAGAATGGTGTCCATCAGATAAATGCCGAAGATGAACGAGGCGAGCGGCACGGTGATGGCGGCGCCGAGACCTGTGATGCGCGCCCAGAGCCACGGCTGCACAACATGGCACAGCAGAACGCTCGCAAGGCCGAAGCACGCGGAGTTCAGCAGGCAGACGCGGCCGTTGATCTGGAATTTATAATGAGAGTAGTCCCACCAGCGCATGTGGAAGAGCTTTTCCATGATCCAGCTCGTGAAGTATTCGAGGATCGACGTGACGATCGCGCCGAAGATGAATGTCAGCACCGGGTTACGGAAACCGCCATGCAGACAGTAGAGCACGAGCAGTGCGCCGTGGCCGTAGATGGGGCAGAGAAAACCGTTGAGAAAACCTCTCTTTTCGCACAGGTGCCCCTTGGGAATAGAACAGTACAGCATTTCGCCGCACCAGCCGAGGGTGCTGTAGGCAATGTAGAGCAGGAAGAGGTTGCAAAGATCGATAAAGTCGCTGGGGAGGAGCAAGGCTTGCAGAGTGGACATGAAGGATCTCCTTTTCTATTCAGAATGGATTACAGGGAAAGAAGCGTGACACCGTCGCGCCCAGCGAGGTAAGCGCTCTCGCGGTGCTGACAGGTGAAGAGCAGGATCTGGCGCGACTTGCTCTCTTCCAGCAAAAGGTCGAGTGCGGCACGGCAGCGCGCATCATCGAAACGAACGAGCGCATCGTCCAGCACGATAGGCGGCGGATCACCTTCGGGCAGAACGCTTTCGCAGATCGCGAGGCGCACGGCAAGGTACAGCTGGTCGAGCGTGCCAAGGCTCAGAAGCTGCGCGTCGTGCGAGATGCTCTCGCCTGCTTCACCGGCCTGCGCGGAGAACGTGCGGTCAAGCAGGACGCTTTCATATTTTCCGCCTGTCAAGCGGGAGAAAAGCTCGCCTGCCCGGCGGCTGAGCGCGGGGGAAAAGCGGCTTTGCAGCGCGGTGTTCGCGTGTTGCAGCGCTTCCATCGCAAGAGCGATGGCATCGTACTCGCTCTGATTCTGCGCAAGCTCGGCGCGCTTCTGTGCGAGCCCGGCTTCAAGCTCGGCGGCATCGCCGATGGCGCGGCAGCGGCCGGAGGTGTAATCGAAGGTGCTCTGTGCCTCGCGGCGGCGAGCGGTGAGCGCGTCGAGCGCGCTTTGCAGTTCTGCCCGGGAACGAGTCGGACGGACGGCGGACTCGGTGGGAACGTCGCTTTGCGGCTGCTGCGCGGAAAGAAGCTCACAGCGCAGCGACAGCTCGCGCGCCTCACGCTCCAAGGTATCCAACTCGGCATATTTGTGCAGCGCGGTATCGAGATAGGTGCTGACGCGGGAAATGTCGCCTGCCGGGATCAGCACAAGCAGCTCCCGCGCGGCGCTGTCGCAGAGCTTTTGCTGCGCTGCGGTATCGGACTGCGCTTCTCGCAGGGCCTGCTCAAAGACGCGGCGCTTTTCGTCATGTACGCGGCGGACTTTGCGGCGGCTATTCGCATCTATAATAAGGAGAGCGAGCAGTGCAATGCCGGAAAGAACACGCCCGGCCATCGCGACAGCGGCCGGCAGCGTCTGAATGACCATAAGCACGGCAAATAGAACGGCACTTACTATTATATAAGGTAATAGCGAATGCACCCGCTCGATCGGCTTTGCGTCAAAGGCGGCAAGCGCGCCCTCAGCGTCGCGGTATCGCTGCTGCGCATCTGCGGCATCAGCCTTGAGCGAGGAAAGGGCGATGAGTCGCATGCGGCCCTGCTCCAGCGCGTCGCGCGTAGGAACACGATCTTCGATCAACGTGCGGCGCAGCTGCTCGGCACTGCTTTCGGCGGCCTGCCAACGCTGCTGCGCTTGCGCGGCGGCAAGGCGAATGTCCTGCGCGTCACAAATGTCGTGCGCGCGCAGCTGAGCGCGGAGAGAAGCTTCCTCGGCGTCAAAGGTGGCAAGCGCGGCCTCGGCTTCCTGCCTGCTGCGCGTGAGCTGGGAAAGCTCGGCGAGAGATCGCTCCTGTGCGACGATCTCCGCCTCAAGTGCGGGAATGCGGCCCGACTTATTATATTTACGCGTGTTGAGCTGCTTTTTGAGCGCGGCGGAAGCTTCGCTGAACGACCGCCCCTCTTCGCCGGTGGTGATGAGTGCTGCGATGCGCCGCTCAAGCTCAGCGCTGGCGTCGACCGTCAGGCTGCTCTGGCGGATAAAAGCGCTGCGCTCATAAACCTCGCACGGGATGCCGAGCAGCGTCTCGCCGCAGTCAGCGGCGGTCAGGCCGTCAACGCTCTCGCCGCTGCCGGTGTAGATGGCGGAAAAACGTCCCATGGGGCTATTTGCTCGCGCGGTGTCGCGCTGAAGCGTGATGTTGCCTTTCTGAGAGGAGAGAGACAGCGTGCCGCGCATCGGAGAGAGCGACCAGGGGGCATAGCGGTTCTTGTCTGCCAGCGCACCGCGTTCGCGCGGCGGAAAACCATAGAGCATTACGCGGAGAAAGGCGAGCAGTGTCGATTTTCCGGATTCATTTGGCGCTTCTATGATATTAAGACCGCTTGAAAACGAGAGCGAGCAGTGCTCTAACTTCCCGAAAGTGGCCTCGATATGTTGGAAATCCAAGGGAAATACCTCCAAAATGAAACGATTCCTATATTATAACATGCTGCGGGGAATTTGTCTCTATGCACCATAGAAAAAATAATTTGAAAATATCTGAAAAAGGGTGTTGACAAACGGTAAGGTACGTGCTAAGATAACACCTGTTCCGCGGTTGGATCGTGCACCTTGTAAATTAAACAACGAAACTTTGACAAGCACCAGATGAAAAACTG
>ERZ772861.1149-NODE-1149-length-23707-cov-3.069592_pt1 | contig 23707 bp, 17 predicted proteins | sample MGYA00512135_ERZ772861 | MGnify/ENA primary metagenome ERZ772861 (study PRJEB29015, sample SAMEA2737700) | human gut metagenome | biome: human gut; feature: human-associated habitat; material: faeces | place: China | collected 2012 ...
CGCCCCTTGCTTTTAAAGTTCTTCTCTAAGACAAATGCCTGAGGAATAAAGCATCAATCCGTTGAAAAATAGAACCTATTCTCTGCAGTAAATCCGTTTGGGAGATTTTGACAGATGGACGCAGCATCTCTTACACAGGCGCTCTACAACGCCTTTTGCACCAACAAGCCGCTTGACATGAAGGCCTGCTCGGGTGTTTTGAATGACTATGAAAGCGCTTACGCCGTTCAGCGCAAATTTGCCGAATTAAAGGGCGAACCGACTGGCGGCTACAAGATCTCGCTCACGAGCAAAACGACGCAGGATATGTTCGGCACCACCGAGCCGCTCTTTGGCGAACAAACCAAGTCGCATATCTTTGCAGCGCCCTGCACGCTCGAACTTGACCACATGAACGAACCGCTCATTGAAGTTGAACTCTCGATGATCCCCAAGGTGGATCTGACGAGCAGCATGAGCGACGAAGAACTTCTTGAAAACATCACCGTCGCCGGCGGCATTGAAGTTCCGGACGCCCGCTTTGAAGCTTGGTTCCCGACGCTCAACAAATACTTGGTGGTTGCCGACTGCGCCGTCGGTGGCTGCATCATTCACGGCACGCCCGTTGACGGCAAGACGCTCACCGTTGCCGGCCTCAATGCCATCCGCTGCGAACTCTTCAAGGACGGCAAACTCATCAACGCAGGCAATTCGACGGAAGTGCTCGACAATCCGATCCATGCGCTCAAGTGGCTCGTCGCTGCGCTCGAAAAACGCGGCCGTCAGCTCAAAGCCGGTCAGGTCGTGTCGAGCGGCACCTTCTTTGTTCCGCCGCACCTTGAACGCGGCGAATATGTCGCCCGCTACACCGGCACGATTACGGAAGACGTGAAGCTGACCGTCAAATAATTCGCGCCTGAATTCGAAAAGAGCCTCCGCAAACTTGAATGTTTCCGGAGGCTCTTTCATTTGCGCAGGAGGGAATCTCCCTGCGCCAAGCTTCACGCGTCAGACCCGGTCGGCGGCTTCACGAGCTTCGTTGCGGCACCGGCGCGCGAAGAGAAGCATTTCTCCCAAGAAAAGCGCCACGGCTGCCCAAATGATCAGGAAACCCACGAGCATGCCTTTTGAAAAAGGCTCGCCGAACGCAAAAACACCGATCAGAAAAACCATCGTCGGACTGACATACTGAATAACAGCCGACGTGGAATAAGGGATCCGGCGCACGCCGGAAGCAAAAAAGAGGAGCGGCACAGCGGTAACAGGACCAGCAGCGATAAGCAGAATCTGCGTCGTCAGATCGGCCGAAATGAAGGCGAGCTCATGATCAGACCACAGAAACCATAACCAAGCCGCAGCCGCCGGAGTGAGGAGCAGACTTTCAAGCACCATGCCCTCAAGACTGCCGAGCGGAGCGATCTTGCGGATAAGCCCATAAAGCCCGAAGGTTACGGCAAGCATCAGCCCGAGCCAGGGAGCAACACCTGTGGTCCAGGTTATCCAAAGCACCCCAACGCCCGCGAGCACAACGGCTGCCTGCTGAGGCCGGCGCAGCCGCTCGCGCAGAAATAAGCTCCCTAAAGCAATCGACACCAGCGGGTTGATAAAGTAGCCGAGCGAAGCCTCAATGGTGCGGCCGGAAACAATGGCATAAACGTAAATGCCCCAATTGGCGCCGATGATGAGTGCAGAAAGACAGAACACACCGAGCACCTTCGGCGTCATGAGTGCGCCTTTGAGCCACGCCGTACGGCGCATAGCGACGACCACGATCGTGATGAATACAAGCGACCAGATGATGCGGTGGGCAAGAATTTCCAGGGCTCCGATGCCCTGCAAGGCATGGAAGTAAAACGGAAAAAGACCCCAGAGAAAATACGCGGCGAAGGTGGCTAAGATACCGAAAGGCATAGGTTTGTGCGCTTGAAATATAGAATACGGCCGAGGGCGCAGAGGCTCTCGGCCGCATGACTTTCAGAGTTTATGAAAGCGCCGCCAGACGTTCAAGCACGGTTCCGGCGAGAACAGTAGCCGTGGCGGGAATCACTTCGTCGTTAAAGTCGAAGGTCGGGTGGTGCAGCGCGGCTTTATGGCTGTCATCGCGAATACCGGCGCGGATGATGCAGCCGGGCACCTTAAACGTATATTCAGCGAAATCTTCTCCGCCCATTGAGATGGGCATATCTTCGGCATGCTCCGCACCGAACTGATGCGTGATGAAGCTGCGAATGTGCTCGACGGCTTCGGGCGTATTGAAAAGCGACGGCACCAAACGGTCGTAGCGAAATTCGCCCGTACAGTTCTCGGCTTCTGCCACGCGCTCCACCATGCGCGCCATCTCGGCTTCAATCTGATTGCGGACATCTTCATTGAAGGTGCGCACCGTACCCGACAGCGTGACGGTTTCAGGGATGACGTTGGGGGTATGGAAGTTCCCGCCGTTAACCGACGAAATGGAAAGCACGGCCGTCTCAATGGGATTGACTTTGCGTGAAACGATCGTCTGCAGGGCACCGATGAGCACGCCGGCCGTGGTAATGGGATCGACGCCGAGGTGCGGGCGAGCTGCATGAACACCCCGCCCCTTCACCGTGATGTAGAAGAAGTCGGTTGATGCCTGAGCGGGGCCCGCGCACAAACCGTACTGTCCCTTGGCGACCGTCGGTTCATCGTGGGCACCGTAAATTTCCTGAATGCCCCAATGCTCAAAGACGCCCGACTGGACAACGCGGAGCGCCCCGCGTCCGATTTCTTCGGCCGGCTGAAAAATGCCGACGACGCGGCCTTTGAAGCTCGCGCGCTTTTCGTGCAGATAGCGCAGCGCCCCCAAAAGCCAGGCAGCGTGACCGTCGTGACCGCAGGCGTGGCAGCGCATTTCTGTCTGACTTTTCCATGGATTTGCCGAATTGTCAGGCATCGGAAGCGCATCAATGTCGGCGCGCAGCGCCACTGTTGCTCCAGGCGCCGCACCATTGATGACAACCACTACGCCGCCCTTGACCTCATCGGGATCGACATGTTCAAGTCCCCAGCCTTTGAGGGTTTTGACGATCAGATCAACCGTACGGGGCGTCTCGAAACCGAGTTCCGGATGAGCATGAATGTCACGGCGCAGAGCGGCAAGCTCGTCCGCCCACTGAACCAATTCAGGAAATGCCTTGTCGGCAAGAATGGGCTGCATGGATGTATCTCCAATTTATATTTGTATTCCTTGCGGTGCACCCGAAGACTTGCATGCCTCTCTAGGCTCTGTCGACAGGGTTCTCCGACTGCACGGCATTGGAGCATTATGCCGCCGACTTCTGAAGAACTGACTTCAACAAATTCCCTATGCGGCAGTCCTCCAGCACATGAATTGAGCATGAATGCAGTCATTGCTGCCGCCAAGTCGGCTGGTTCGAGAGGCCTGCAAATGGCCTAACATCAGGCGATGCCCCAATCAGGACGAAAATGCATCAATTCAGTGCGCTGCGCACAATTTTGCAACATCACAATCCGATTCAAGGCGTCTTGTCGTAAACCCTGAGTACTTTGCCTTACCCCACGTCGAACAAATCAATAATCGAGTGAATCTGCCGATCGTTGTGCGTACTGAAAAAGCCGCCGACAAAACGAGGCGCTATGGTACGAACTCAACAATGCACACTGCGTCCGGCGGTATTGCGCTGACCGAATGCAAGGGTTTTCTGCATGACGCGGCGAGCGCTCGTGGCACGTGCTTTGCTTTGAGCCCATAACGAGTGATCGACGCAGGATATCCCTGTCCCGACGGGCAGTTTGGCTGTCCCAAACCCCGCAAGGGATCATCACGGCCGCAACGCATTCAATCCGCTTGAGCCAACCAATTTACAAGAACAATGATGGAAGCTAAAGAAACAAACATCACGCCGCAGGCAGAGCTCCCCATATTGGAGGTTGAACACCTCCGCGTGCAGTTCACTTCGGACTCGGGCACTACCACGGCAGTAGTCGATGAATCCTTCTCCATCCGCCCCGGCGAGACCCTTGCGCTGGTAGGCGAATCGGGATCCGGCAAGTCCGTTACCTCCCTCTCTGTAATGCGTCTTGTCGAACACGGCGGCGGCAAGATCGTCAACGGCTCCATCAAACTGCGCTGCCGCGACGGCCGCGTAGTTGACCTGCGTCATGCCAATAAGTCTGAACTGCAGCATCTGCGCGGCTCTGAAGTGGCCATGATCTTCCAGGAGCCGATGACCTCCCTGAACCCAGTGTTCACGGTCGGTGCGCAGATTGCCGAAAGTCTGATCCTGCACCGCGGCATGGATGAAAAGGAAGCGCTCAAGGAAGCCGTTCATCTGCTCGAACTCGTGCGCATTCCCGATGCTGAACGCATCTCTTTGCGGTTCCCGCACCAGCTCTCGGGCGGCATGCGTCAGCGCGTCATGATTGCCATGGCGCTTGCCTGCAAGCCGCAGCTTTTGATCGCAGACGAACCGACAACGGCGCTTGACGTCACGGTTCAGGCACAGATTCTTGCCCTGATTTCCGAACTTCAGAAAGAAATCGGGATGGCGGTGCTCTTCATCACGCACGACATGGGCGTAGTGGCGCAGATCGCCGACCGCGTCGCTGTCATGCGCTACGGTGAGATTGTGGAGTCCGGCACTGCTCAAGCCATCTTTGCGCATCCGCAGCACCCCTATACGCAGGCGCTGCTCTCCGCCGTACCCCGTCTGGGTGCCTTGAAAGACATTGAACATCCGTGCTTCTTCCGGCTGATTGATCCGGACAACGGCAAAGTCATCGAACCGCCCTCGGACAAACTCCCGCCGCCGGGAGAAACGATTCTTGAAGTTAAGAATCTGGTGAAGACCTTCCCCGTCCGCACCGATTTCTGGGGGCGCCCCACCTACGTCGTACGCGCCTGCGACCATGTGAGCTTTGATCTGCGCGCAGGCGAAACGCTCTCGATCGTGGGCGAATCGGGCTGCGGCAAGTCAACCACTGGCCGCGCCGTTCTGCGGCTGCTCGATGTAGACAGCGGAGAAGTCCTCCACCGCGGCAAGTCGCTGCTGCGCATGACCCGGCACGAACTTCAGGAAGAGCGCCGCAATCTGCAGATGATCTTTCAGGATCCTTACGCCTCGCTCGACCCGCGGCAGACCGTGGGCTACTCGATTGCCGAGCCGATGATGATCCATAACTACTGCTCCAAAAAGGAGATGTACGACCGCGTAGCGCTGCTCCTTAAACGCGTGGGACTCTCCCCGGACATGGCTAACCGCTACCCGCATGAATTCTCCGGCGGTCAGCGTCAGCGCATCTGTATTGCCCGTGCGCTTTCGCTCAAACCCCAGATCATCGTGGCCGATGAATGCGTTGCCGCGCTCGACGTCTCCATCCGTGCTCAGGTGGTGAACCTGATGATGGAACTGCAGGAGGAAATGGGACTTTCCTATATCTTCATCTCTCACGACATGGGCGTCGTTGAGCGCATCAGCCACCGCGTGGCCGTCATGTATCTCGGCCAGATCGTTGAAATGGGCTCGCGCCGCGCCGTCCTCGGCAATCCGCTCCATCCATATACGCAAAAGCTCCTCTCGGCCGTTCCGATTGCCGACCCGCAGGAGCGCAACCTTCTGAAGCTGCTCAATCTCTCAGACCTCCCGAGCCCGGTACGCAAAGTGGGTGATGATCCCGTCATCGAACCGCTCGTTGAAGTTGAACCCGGACACTTCGTGGCCAAGCATGTCGTGGGCACGATGGAAGGTCATAAATAAGAACAAAGGGAAACAACATGCAGAAACGGCAAACCCTCACCAAACTGCTCCCTGCTGCGCTCATCTGCGCCGCCGTGCTCTCACCGGCCGGCGCAGCTGAAGCCAAAAATGAAATCACCGTCGCCGTAGCGAGCACCTTCACTACGATGGACCCGTGGAACGCGACGGACACGCTCTCTCAGGCCGTGGCAAAGTCCTTTTATGAAGGGCTCTTCAAGTTCGACCGAGAAATGAACGTGATTCCGAGCCTTGCTGAATCGGCCGAATCGAGTCCCGACGGCATGCAGCATGTCGTGCACCTGCGCCGCGGCGTGAAGTTCCATGACGGCACGACATTCACGGCCGAAGCAGTCAAAGCCAATTTTGACCGCATCACAACGCCCGGCAGCACGCTCAAGCGCTTTTTCCTTTTTGAAAACGTCGCTTCACTCAAGGTGCTCGATCCTTACACGGTCCGCTTCACGCTTAAGCGTCCGAATTCGGCCTTCATCAACCGTCTTGCGCATCCGTCGGCTGTCATGATCTGCCCGAAGAGCCTCAGCGAAAAGGAAGTCAGCATTGCCTTCCATCCATGCGGCACCGGGCCTTTTGTCATGAAGAACTACAACCCGAGCGACGTTTTGCGGGTGGAGAAGAACCCGAACTACTGGCGCGCGGGATACCCGAAGCTCGATGCCATCACCTGGCGTCCTGTGGTGGAAAACAGCACGCGCGTGGCCATGGCGCTCACGGGGGAAGCCGATTATGCGTTTCCGCTGCCTTCCGAGCAGGTCAAAATGGTGAAGGACAAAGGCGCGCTCCGCGTCGACGTCACGCCTTCGATCATGCTTCGCTTTGTGGAAATGAATCTCACGAAGCCTGTCTTCAAGGATGTCCGCGTTCGTCAGGCGCTTAACTACGCCGTGAACAAAGAGGCGCTCGTCAAGGTGGCCTTTGCCGGATACGCCGATGTGGCCGAAGGCATTGCGCCGCTCTCGGTTGACTATGCCGTTAAGCTCGGTCCCTGGCCTTATGACCCGCAGAAGGCCAAGGCGCTTCTTAAAGAAGCGGGCTACCCGAACGGCTTTGAAGTGGAACTTTGGTCGGGCTACAACCATACGACGGCCTCCAAGATCATTCAGTTCCTGCAGCAGCAGCTCGCTCAGGTCGGCGTCAAAGTTCGCGTACGCACGCTTGAGGCCGGCGAACGCACGAGTTTTGTAGAGTCGACTCCCCAGCCCGAGCAGAGTCGTCATGAGCTTTATTACATTGGCTGGTCGAGCTCCACGGGCGAACTCGACTACGCGGTGCGCCCAGTCCTCGCAACGTCAAGCTTCCCGCCCCGCGGCTCCAACGAGTCCTACTATTCCAATCCCGCGGTTGATCAGGCGCTTTTCTATGCGCTCGGCACCACCGACCGCGAGAAGAAGTCAGCGATCTATGCGCAGATGCAGGAAACGATTTGGAAAGATGCGCCGTGGATCTTCCTCGTGAGTGAACAGAACATCGCGGCAAGCTCCAAAGCGCTCCACGGTTTTTACATTCAGCCCGACTCGAGCTTTAACTTCGAGGAAGCCAGCTTAGAGCCGGCTTCCCTCATGAAGCCCTGAAGACGAGTTCAGGAACAAATCAACAACAAACAAGCAGGCAGAAAGTTCCATGCTGAGATATTTCATCAAGCGACTCCTCGGGATGATCCCCACGCTCATCATCGTGGCGGTCTGCGTCTTCTTCTTCATTCACCTGCTCCCGGGCGACCCGGCACGTTTGGCCGCCGGTCCGGAAGCTGATGAAGCGACGGTGGAAATGATCCGCCACAATCTGGGTCTCGACCGCTCGATCCCTGAGCAGTTCGTGAACTTTGTGGTGGGCGCGTGTCAAGGCGACTTCGGCACCTCCATTCGTTCCCAGCGTCCGGTGATTCAGGAAATCGGCGAACGCTTCGGCCCGACGCTGTGGCTCACGCTTACCTCCATGGTTTGGTCGGTGATCTTCGGTCTGGTGATCGGCGTGATTTCCGCGGTCTACCGCAACAAGTGGCCTGACCGCATCGGCATGACGCTCGCCGTCTCCGGCATTTCGTTCCCGGCCTTTGCACTCGGCATCCTGCTCATGGAAATCTTTTCCGTTGAGCTCGGCTGGCTGCCAACGGTAGGCGCCTCGTCCTGGAAGCACTACATTCTCCCGTCGATCACGCTCGGCGCAGCGGTTGCCGCCGTGATGGCCCGCTTCACGCGTGCTTCCTTCGTGGAAGTGCTCCATGACGACTACATCCGCACCGCCCGCGCCAAGGGCGTGACGGAAACGAAGATCGTTGCCAAGCACGCGCTCCGTAATGCTTTGATTCCCGTGGTCACGATGATGGGTCTGCAGTTCGGCTTCCTGCTCGGCGGCTCCATCGTGGTGGAAAAGGTCTTTAACTGGCCCGGCATGGGGCGTCTGCTCGTCGACGCCGTCGACATGCGCGACTACCCTGTGATTCAGGCGAGCGTACTGCTCTTTTCGCTTGAATTCATCGTCATTAACCTCGTGGTCGACGTGCTCTACGGATGGATCAATCCGTCGATCCGTTACAAGTAAAAGAAGAATCGGAGTGAATAAATGAGTACTGAAACTGCAGTGGATCCGCGCATTGCCAAGTCCAACGATGCGCTGCGCACCCCGATGGGCGAGTTCTGGCGCAAGTTTAAGAAGCAGCCGGTGGCGATGGCCGCTGCCGGATTCGTCTTCTTTTTGATCATCGTCGCCATTGTCGGCCCCATGATCACGCCGTTTGATCCGGAAAACTTCTTCGACTACGACCGTCTGAATGAAGGTCCTTCGGCCGTGCATTGGTTTGGCGTTGATGCCCTCGGGCGCGACATCTTCAGCCGCATCGTCGCCGGCACCCGCATCTCGCTCGTCTGCGGCTTTTCGTCCGTTTTCGCCGGTGCTGTCATCGGCACGATTCTCGGCCTGATCGCCGGTTTCTATGAAGGATGGCCCGACCGCATCATCATGCGTATTTCGGACGTGCTCTTTGCTTTCCCGGGCATTCTGCTCGCGATCGGCATTGTGGCGATTCTCGGCGGCGGCATGCTCAACGTCGTCGCGGCCGTGGCGATTTTCTCGATTCCGGCCTTCGCCCGTCTGGTCCGCGCGAATGTGCTGAGCCTGAAAACCCAGACCTATGTTGAGGCGGCGCGAAGCCTGGGCATCAGCGACACGATGCTTCTTTTCCGCCATATTCTGCCCGGCACGATCTCGGTGATTCTGGTCTATCTCTCGATGCGTATCGGCACGTCAATCATCACCGCGGCATCGCTCTCCTTCCTGGGGCTCGGCGCTCAGCCGCCGATGCCTGAATGGGGCGCAATGCTTAACGAAGCCCGCGCTGACCTGCTCACCGCGCCGCACGCGGCGATCTTTCCCGTGATTGCGATCTTCCTCACGGTGCTTGCCTTCAACCTCTTGGGCGACGGTCTGCGCGATGCGCTTGACCCGAAGGTCGACACCAATCGTTAATCATCCTAACGCTGCGTGACAGCGATGAGCGGCGGACCTCTTTAGTGAAGTCCGCCGCTTTTTTTCTCCCGGACGAAGCAGGAATACAAACAGCGTCACACTGCGGAACTACAATCATTGCTGGTTGAAAGGCACCGTCTAACTCTGGAGGGTTTTATGACAACAAGAACAATTGAGCTGCCCGCTCCGCGCGAACTGAAGATGACGCTCACGGAGGCTCTGAAGGCACGCAAAACCATTCGCTCTTTCACGACCGAGCCCATTTCCGACGCGGATCTTTCAACGCTCCTTTGGTGCACGGCCGGCATCACGCGTCCTGACGGAAAGCGGACCGTTCCCTCCTGTCTCGATCTGCGTACTGTCTCGGTCTGTGTTCTGCGCGCTGACGGCGCATGGCGCTGGAATGCGTCCAAGAATACGCTCGAACTTCTGACCCCAGAAGACCTTCGCGCAGCGTCAACGATGGGACAGCACGCTTTTGTCGATACGGCCCCTGTAACACTCGTCTTTGTCGTTGAAGCGACGCCCCGCACGCAGATGGCTCGGCCGCACTGGGCTTATCTCGATGCCGGCACCATGGTCGAAGCCGCGTATCTGGCCGGCACCGCACTCGGTCTCGGCGGCGTTGCGCGCGGTTCGGTTGCTGGTCCCGAGCTCGGCAAACGCATGAAGCTGCCGGCCACATATGAACCCGTCTTCTGCTTCACCTGCGGTCATCCGGCCTGAGGCGCTTTGATCTCTGACTGAAGCGAGATGCTCAGCATTGCCGCGGGCATCTTCTTCGCGGCGTTCCCGTTCATTCATTCGCTTTTCTCCTTCGGCGAATCGACTCGAACGCCGACTTCCTCTCTTTTTCAAAAAAGTTTTCACATTGACCGTAAAGCACCGCGCCCAAAAAATCCTTGACGGACTTCTCAGTTTTTTGGAAGTCGGACGCGGTCGGCTTGCGCTCGGCTGCCTCATCGTCCTGCTTGCACTCTCTTCATGGGTGCTTTGCGACCGATTCACTCACCGCGCTTTTGATACAAGTCTCGCGTCACTTATTCCAGCGGAATTAGCCCCGGAACTTCCCGACGATATTGAAGACGCCCTGCGCGCCCGCCTGAGTCAGGATGAAGCCGGTAATGTCCTCGTGCTCCTTCGCGTCAAGGGCGAAACAGCTGATTCGGCAGAAAAACTCAGAGAGCTCGCCGAGACCGCTCAAGCGGCAGTACGGAACGTACTGCTCGCCTCACCCGCCCTATCAGAGCGCTCTCCAGAGCGTTTTGGGGCCGGTGCTGTCCCCAAAATTCCTCATGCCGCCGGCCGACTGCTTTCGGATGCCGACAGAAGTGCGCTCAGCAGTCTCATCGGCCTGCCGGAACCAAGCCGCAGCGAACGGCTGACAGAGCGAGCCGTCGGCTGTCTCACGAGCGCCGTGTCGCTCAGGATTCTCGGCTTTGCCAATGATCCGTTCTGCACCTATGACCATTGGCTCACCGAAGAACTTAAGCGCCTCCCTTGGCGCGCCTCTTCGAGCAACGGCCGCACGGAGCTCGAATTAAAGACTGTGCCGCCCGGAGAAACCGTCCGCGTGCTTTTTTTCACCGCGGACGAAAACCTGGCGGCAGCCGGGAAAGCTCATTTTGCGCAGACGCTCGAAGACGCTCAAAACGCCGCTCAGGATGCGGTGGGGCGCAGAGCCTCCGTCCAGATCGAAGCGGCCGGCGTGCCGCTCTTTACCGATGCGATCGCTGCCCGCGCACAGCGCGAGCTCACCTTTATCGGCACCCTCTCGACCATCAGTGTCTTTGCATTGGCTTGGGCGCTTTTCGGCAGTCCCGTCGTGCTCTTGCTGATGGCCGGAACCATTCTCCTCGGCTTCACGCTTGCACTGGGCGCCTCCTTTGCCGTTTTCGGCACGCTCTCGCTCATTACCTTCGTTTTCGGCGCAACGCTGATCGGCGTATCGATTGACTATTCTTCGCATTGGTTTGCCCTCAAGACTGCCGGAGAATCCGCACAAGCGCGCCGCCGCCGCATGGCCGGCGCGCTCCTCTCGGCAGCGCTTTCCACTGCCGCCGCATACTGCACGCTTGCGCTGACGCCGCTGCCCGGTCTTCGGCAGATGGCCGTCCTCGCCGCCTGCGGCGTCGTGGGAACGCTCTTCACCGTCTTGACGGTGCTTCCTCGACTGGAGCGTTGGGTGCCTAAAGACCAGACGCGGCTGATGCGAATGCTGGCCCAAGCGCTCCCCCGGCTTCCCAGACTGGACGCCTCGGCACTCAGACGTCCGGCGGTTCTCTTCGGTCTCGCCATTTTTGCCGCAGCGCTTCTCTTTGGCCTCTCGCGCATGCATTTTGACGCGGGCATCAGAGACCTGCAGGGAGCGCCGCCCAAGCTCCTGGAGAGTCAGCTGGCAGTGTCCCGCGCCTTGGCGCTGCCGTCACCGGCTCAAGCTTTTGTCCTGCAGGGCCCGACATTGAGTGAAACGCTCGCACACGAAGAAGCGCTCTTGTCCGCCATGGAGGCCATACCTGAACTCAAGAGCCTCACGCCTTCAGGGCTTTCCATGCTGCTGCCCTCGGATGCCAAACAGGATGCTGACAGAGATCTCGTTGCCGCGGCAACGGCTGCCGCCGCCCCCCGACTTCTTGAGCTGCTGGGTGCTTCGCCAAAAGGACCTGACGCCCAGCGAATTGCCTTGAATGACTTAGAAAGTACGCCGTGGCGTGAACTCACTCATCGCTTCGTGCTCACGAACCAGCCCGGATGCGCCGTCACGGTACTGATGCTCGCCGGCGTTGAGCCCAAGCATCTTCCTTTCTTAACGAAGGCCGCTGAAGCTGTGCCGGGCGCTTATTTTGTGGACATCACCCGCGGCATGAGCGAGGGGCTCTCGCTTTACAGAGATCTCATTCTCATAGTGCTCGCCGCCGGCATTGTGCTCCTCTGGGCGCTTTTAACGCTTCGTTTCGGGCGTGAGAGCTGGCGCGCCGTGCTGCCCTCGGCCCTAGGCATTCTTGCCGCACTGGCCGTCTTTGGCTGGACGGGAACGCCCGTCACCATTTTCACCGCGCTGGGTCTCGTTTTAGTTCTCGGTCTGGGCGTTGACTACGGCATCTTCCTCACAGGGAACCCCAGCGACGGCCGCACCTCTGCCGCCGTCCTTTTTTCGGGCGTTACGACGCTCCTTTCTTTTGGACTGCTGGTTTTTTCCGCTACGCCTGCACTCCGCGCTTTCGGCATTACCGTGCTGGTGGGTCAAAGCATTGTTTGGGCAGCCACGCCGCTCTTGCGTCCGGCCGCCGATAAGCGCTGAGGTCGAGCTTCTCTCTCCAATTTGCCGCCACAGCCTTTCCTAAGTCCGTTGTTCCTAAGATGAGAGAAAGCATCTGTCAGCGGTATCTCGCCCTTGGGGGCAAAGGGTTCGGGCAGCTGCGCGGATTCCATTGGTTCCATCGGATTGGGAGATCGGTATGCCGTATTCACGCCGAACATTTCTGCGGTCTGCTGCTTTTGTCACCGGCATCGCCGGGGTGCTGACGCTCTCGGGCTGCGTCGCGGCCCCGCACCGTGCACCCCCGCCGCCCCAGCGCTATAGTCCGCCGCCGAAGCCCAGACCCGCCGCCCCCGTCATTCCTCCGCCTCGTCCTCAGCCGCCGCACCATCCTCGATGGCATCGATAAACGTGCAAAAGCCTGCCATGCGCTAACATTTGATATCGGACGGGAACCGCCGCCGAACCTTAACTTCTTCGGAGGCTTTCATGCCCGTCCGCTCACGCCGACTTTTCCTTACCGCGCTCTTCGCAGTTTCGCTGCTTTCGGGCTGTGCATTGAAAAAGGCCGCTGAAGGCAGCCAAACAGCTTCGCAGAAGACAGCCAAGCCGCTTCAGCGGAAACCCTCCGTAAACTCCGCCAAGACCATTGAACGTCCGAAGCCTCAGAAGCCGGCGGCTGCAGCCAAGGAACGCTCTTTCGTACCTGTTTTTCTGCCGGCGATTGCTGATGCTCCGCAGCTCTCCCTCGACCAGCAGATTGTCATTCGCTTCAGCCCCAAAGCCGCCCAGCATGGCGCTCCGACTGCGGTTCCGCCCCTTCGTGCGACAGTGCTCTCTGCTCCGGGCAGCGTCAATGCGGTTTTCTCCGCGCTCAGCATGACGGTCTGGCGCATCAGCTGGGACGGCAGTACGATCACCGAAGCACGAAGTCCGCGTCTGGATGAACGCATCTCCGCCGAACGGCTTCTGCGTGACCTGACCTTCACTTTATGGCCGACACAAAGCATTGCGGCCGCCGTCCCCAGCGGCTTTGAGTTTTCGAGTCACCGTCAAGGTCCCACCGAAATCCGTGAACTCTCGTCCGAGGGCACAGCCCTTTTGCGCACACACATCACCCAGATGGGCTCACGTTCGATGATTACCATCGAAAATGAACCGGAAGGCTATACGCTGCAGATTGAATCTTTGCTTTAAGCCGAGCCCGGCTTCTTTTACGTACCGCTGCTCCGCTCACATTCGGTTCATCATCCTTCGCAATGCCTCACTAAGCGCTTTCGTTTAGGGGGAAAACGTTATTGCAGTCAACATTTCTCAGGGAATGCTTCAGAACTGACAGTCTTCGCTCCCCCAGCGCCCCAAAACAAAGCGCATTGCCCGTAGAGTAGACAAACCCGCACAAAAAAGTGCGGCCGGAATGACCCCAGCTAAGGTCATTTCTTCTTCAAACACTTCTTTGCAAGGGAAGCAGTTTTCGGACTTCAGCACTCCGGCAACTCAGCGCTTCCCGCCGCTGCACTATGAAGACATTTGTCAGCCTTTGGGCATTTAAGGAGTCAATGCGCTAAAAACGCATTGAATGAACGATATGAAATATCTCGTGAAAGTGAGCCAGTTTGTGAACAAGACCTTCGCCCTGTGGGTGATTATCTTCGGCATTCTCGGATTCATTTTCCCCGAGATTTTCAAGTTGGTCGGTCCTTATGTTCCGGTGCTCCTCGGTGTGGTGATGTTCGGCATGGGCCTCACGCTTTCGACGGCTGATTTCCGTGAGGTTGTCCGCCGTCCGAAAGAAGTACTGACAGGGGTTGTGGCACAGTTCACGATCATGCCGCTTTCGGCCTATGCGCTCTGCGTTCTGCTCAACCTTCCGGCAGATGTTGCGGTCGGCATGATGCTCCTGGGCTGCGCGCCCGGCGGCACCGCCTCGAATGTGGTGACTTTCATCGCCCGCGGCGATGTGGCGCTTTCCGTGACGGTAACGTCCTGCACGACGCTGCTCGCGCCGATCGTAACGCCGGCCTTGATGTACGTTTTTGCCAATCAATGGCTTGCCATCGATCCGGCTTCGATGTTCCTTTCGATCGTCCAGATGATCCTGCTCCCGATCGCCGCCGGCGTCGTCATCCATAAGCTCGCGGGTGATAAAAACGTTGAAAAGTGCGTGGCTGCGCTTCCGATCGTGTCCGTTGGCGCCATCGTGGTCATCGCCGCTGCTGTCGTTGCCGCAACCCGTGCCCAGCTCCTCAATGTCGGCCTCTTGATCTTCGCCGCGGTCGCCGTGCAGAACGCCGTCGGCATGCTGCTCGGCTGGTATGCAGCACGCTTCATGGGCATATCGCTCTCCAAGCGCAAAACCCTTGCGTTTGAGGTTGGCATGCAGAACTCCGGCCTGGCTGTAGCGCTTGCCACCCTCCACTTCGCTGCCGCCCCTGCAACCGCCCTGCCGGCTGCCGTAGCCGCCCTTTGGCACAATGTGGCTAGCCCCGCCGTTGCCTCCTGGGTTCAGAAGTGGCGCGATGCCAGCGAAAAAGAATCCTTTTTCGATCGTATCGAACGCGAAGTTCAAGAATCCAAAACGGCCAAACGCTCTGCAGCTTAAGGCTTAAGACCTGTCGGCAGTCCCGCTCTAAAATGTTTTGAAGAATTCCAATCGGCTCACATTATTTCGTGAATTCGACAAAACACCGCACCGCCTGCCGACAGCGCTCCTCATAAAGGCAAGCCCGAACCTCTGCTGAAAGGTTCGGGCTTCTTTTTGCCCTTCAGAAATGCTTGGGCCGAAGGTTGTCTTTAGCTAATGAATGATCTCAGCAACTTCTGCCTGAGCCGCCAGCAGCATATCTTCCACGCGTGCGGGCCTTGCCAAATAAGCATCCTTGCCTTCTGCATGACGCATCCATTCATGCACGCTCTGAAGCGTTGAAGCATTAAAGGTGACAAAGTCGCCCTCCCGCTCCCAGTTCTCTGCGGTTTTGAGCTCCCGCAGAATACCGTCGAGCGTCACGCTCGAGGTTCGGATGACTTGAGCAATATGGTTTTTACGGCCCGGTATGGGCACCCGAATCCGCAGTCCGCGGGGCCCCTCAGAAACCTCACCGTAAAAAAGCGACCAGGCAATGAGAAGCGCCTTGAAGCGGTCAATGGCCGGCAGCAGCGCCAAAATGGCAAAGCCGAACCGGTCAGAAAGATTGATGAGTTCCATCCGCGCGTAAAGCGCCAGATAAAAATCCTTGTCTGCCTGCATCAGAAGCGCTTCACTATGCGGAATTTCTCGCAGGCGCACGTGAGAGAGCGCCTGATAACGTCCGATAGCCGAACGATGCGTGAGCCAATTCAGGTTCCCTGCGGCATTGCGCATGGGAGTGGAAAGCGCCATTGCCCCTGCGCCGGACTGTCCGTCGACCGTTGCGACAATGCGTCCGGTCAGTCCCGCCTCCACCAGCATATAGCTGCGCACTTGGACATGGGGATAAAGCCAGTCGCCGGGATTAAGCTCCCGCACCTCGCCCATGTGATCAAAAGCCTTTCGTAAATAGGGATGAATCGGCGCGGTAATCCAGGGCATGACCGGTGCAGCCCGAGGCCCGCTCCAGTCAGGCCACTGCCCGGCAAAGCGGCAGCGGCTGAGAGCGTCAAACCATTCTTGAGAAAAACGTCGCATGCAGAGCTTTTGGATGAAAATTGGTCGGTGCAGATGACGGAAGCTGCCGCCTTAAGCGGCCTCTCCGTCAGCGCTATGAATGTCTGCGTCCATCTTTGCAGTTTCATGCCTTCAAAAGCTGCAAAAAACCAAGAGCGGCAGCAATGCAGCAGACATCTTGGGCGGAACCCGCCCCAGTGCATTTCACCCGATTGCTTTGACCGAGCTGATGAGCATCTCCCAAAACTGCGGCACGTTGAGCTTGAGCGCAGCAAAGGTGTGACAGCCTTCAGGCGCTCTGCGGCGAAAATCACAGACCGTCATGCCGGCCGTCAGCGCGCCTTTCGTTTCAACATTGATCGGGACAGGGACCACCTCCATAACCGTCGGATCAATGACGTAAGCCATCGCGCAGGGATCATGAAGCGGCGGAGCATCAAAGCCGCGCCATGCCTTGTAGTTTTCGGCAAAGGTCTCGAGCGTTTGGTACATGAAGTCGCCTGCCGGGGTGCCAATCGCTTTGAAAGCATCGCGCACAGACTTATCAGCGCGCGCCTGATACGTCAGGTCCAGCCCGACCATCACCACCTGCCAAGGTTCATTGAAAACAATATGCGCGGCTTCCGGATCGTTTTCAATGTTGAACTCCATCGCCGGGCCAACATTGCCTGTGTGGCAGGCGCCGCCCATGAGAACCACCTGCTTGACGCGCTCAACGATCTTGGGCTCGAGCCGAGCGGCCAGAGCCACATTGGTGAGGGGCCCCGTGGCCACCAGCGTGACCGACTTTTTGGGCTCCCGCATGACAACGTCGACGATGAACTGAGCCGCCGGCCGCGGATCCGGATCGCGCTCAGGCTCTGCTACCGGAACCCCCAGTCCAGTTTCGCCGTGAATCTCTGAGCAGACCTGTACCTGCGGACGCAGAAGCGGCCGTGCCGAGCCCCTGGCAATAGGAACATCCCCCATGCCTGCCATCTTGGCCACGAAAAAAGCGTTCTTGGTCACGCGCTCGATGGTCTGATTGCCCGCTACGGTCGTAATGCCGAGCACATGAATGCGGGGCGATCCGGCTGCCAAAAAAATAGCAGCCGCGTCGTCAAGACCAGGATCGCAGTCAAGGAGGATATTTTCAACAGTCATTAGCGCAGATTCCCTTCGGTATCCCACAAGTCGGCCACCACCGCGTCGACAACCTCAAAATGCGGAATAGATTCCGCTGCTCCGGCGCGCGTCACAGAAAGCGCTGCCGCCGTCACGGCATATTTGATCCCGTCCTCCAAAATAGCGCGGCAGCGAGCCGGATCTTCGCCCTTTTCTTCCGCATTCCATGCGAGCGTCAGCGCACGGACAGCGTACCCCGTAAAGGTATCTCCGGCCGCAGTGGTATCGACCACCGCATCCACGCGGTAGGCCGGGAAAAGTTTGGGAGACTGTCCCGGAATGCGCACGGCCACGCCGCGGGCGCCCAGCGTAATGAGGAGCGTCGTGTTCGGATAGCGTTCTCCAAGCGCCGTGAGGAGCTCAAGATCGTCGAGATTTTCCGCCGCCGCTTCATCCATGGAATAAAGCCCGCGGGCTTCACCTTCATTGAGAATTAAAGCTGCCGTTTGGTTGAGCGGCAGAAGCGGCACAGAACGGTCGAACGGCGCCGGATTGAACACGATGCGAAGTCCTTTTTCAAGGCCGATTTCAATCGCGTCCCGAATGGCGTTCGTTTCATTTTGCAAAAGCAAAACATCACCCTGTTTGAGATCGGAAACGGCATTCTTCACGAACTCACGCGTGAGGCAGGTGTTGGTGCCCGGGTAATAAAGAATGGCATTCTCGCCTTCCGGAGAAATCTGGATGACCGTATGACCTGAAGCTTCATCGGCACGCATTTCAACATGCGCAACATTAACGCCTTCTGCTTCCAGAAAATTCTTCAGCACCTCGCCGTCACGGCCAATAATCCCGGCATGAGAACTCGCGATGCCGGCGCGGGCAAGCGCCACGCTTTGGTTGAGTCCTTTGCCGCCGACGTGAAGCGTACGGCGGTATGCCGCTACAGTTTCGCCGCCGCGCAGGAAATGCGGCACCTGATATACGTTGTCAATATTGAGTGAACCGATGTTCAAAACGTGCATGGCTGACCTCGGCGCGAACCGTATGCTCTGCTGGTGGCTGGAACGGTTCGCTCTGATTTATTTTGTTCTTTGCTTCCCTGACGGCTCGCTGGGGTCGATCTCACGACCCTTTGTACCGGCAGATCTTTTAATTTTACCGAGTTCAGCGGGCCCGTTATCAAACTTCTCAAAAAGCCCTGATCAACTGGGCGGAGACTGCCGCGCTCGGGCCCAGCTCGTTGCTGAGGAATAAAAAAAGCCGCAGCTTTCACGCTGCGGCACTGTGTTCAGTGAACTTAAGCGGCACTCGTTATTTTTGCCACAAAACCGCCCCGGCCTTGAGGTCCTCTGGAATTTCCAATCCCAGGCGCTTCATAGCCTTCACGTTGAAGGTGGGATTTTTCACGTCCTGCACGCCGATCGGCGTTTCTGCGGCGGTTCTCCGGCCCTCAAGAATATCGGCGCCGAGCTGAGCGGCCTGAAGTCCGAGCTTGTAATAATCCACCGTCATCGCCGCCGTGCAGCCGGCGGCAAGTGACCCCATATCCCCCGATACGGTGACCTGATGAGCCGGCACTGTTGTGCGCAAAACGACCGCCATGCCGGCGACCACGACGTTGTCGGTCGGGAAGACGAAGCCGTCGACTTTTTTGCTCATGGACACGACCGCTGACTGAAGGTCCGTGAGATTCGTCACCGTCGCTTCCTCGAGTTCAATGCCGCGCGCCTTCGCAGCCGCTCGCAAGAGCTCAATCTGCACGACGGAATTGATTTCACCGGCGTTATAGATGGTGCCGACCCGTTTAGCGTTCGGCACGAGCTTCATGAAGAGATCGAGCTGAGCAGCCACCGGGCCAATATTGGAAACCCCCGTCACGTTGCCGCCGGGATGCTCATTGCTTGCAATGACCTTGGCTGCGGTGTAGCTCGTCACTGCAGCCCCCACAATGGGAATGGTCTTGGTAGCGCGCGCCATAGCCTGAACCGCAGGGGTCGCAACAGCGAAAATGAGTTTGGCGTCCTTATGCACAAACCGGTCGCCAATCGTCTTGAGCGTGGACTGGTCTCCATGAGCATTCTGCAGATCAAGACTGCCGGCGAGTCCCCGCGCCTTCAAGCCGTCTGTGATGCCGCGCACGGAATCGTTGAGGGCTTCATGATCAACAAGCTGTACGACACCTATCAGAGGCGCTTCGGCGGCGGCAGAGGCTGGTCCAAAAACGGTCAATCCAGAAAGCGTCACGGCAGCAGCCGCGGCAAACAGCCGCCGGCGCAGGCCGCTCGGACATTGGGCATGAGATATTGAACCGGCATTTTGGCTGTCGGGAACGCTTTGCATGTTTTCTCCTTGGCGGCAGCTCTTGAGCGGCACTCAACAGACCCGATGAGCCGTCTCACAGCCGTCCGCGCAGTTGTATTCATTGCTGATTTCTGATTTTATCCAATCAAAACAATTGAAACTTAGGCATTTCACTTTGCAAAATAGTGGATTTGACTCAATCAGCAAATTGCTACCTTTAACTGCCTAGGCCGCTTGCCCTAATCGTTTTCCCGGGTATCTTTTTGAATTCTCGCACTTGCGAATGTTTCTCATTTGCGTTAAAGTTCATCTCAACACGGAACGAATTCCGCCAATTGATGAGCCAAGGGGTCGGCTCTGGCGGTTCCGCAGCACCGATTACGCAAAGCGGGGAAACTTTGTGGTGCTGCTTCGATAATCCGGAACTCTCCTGTCCGGTTCGTTCCTTGCTACTACGGGAGGCCGCGCGTTTCTTGGTCCGCGGCCTCCCCTTTTTTTGCCTTTTTTCTGTGAATCTGGTCTGCGCGCAGAGAAGACGCAAAACGGGACCGCCCATGAGGAAGGCAGTCCCGTTCAGTTCGTTCAAGGATCCCCGCAGGGAATGTCAGGTTCAGGCAGCAGCCTTGTGCGAAGCGTTTACAGCGTGCTTCTTGGCTGCCGCATTTTCTTCGAGCACTTCAAAGAAAGTCTTCTTTTCACCGCTGCCGCGAAGCTTCTGGAAGAAACTGGCAACCACAGCGCCGGAGACATTGTGCCAGAGCGCACCCACCGCCGACGGCAGGGCCGTCATCGGCGAAGCCGCAAAGTGCACGGTAGCGAGCGTGACGCCCAAGGCCGAATTCTGCATGCCAACTTCAAAGCAGAGCGCCTTGCATTTGGCGACATCCATTCCAAAGAGACGGCCGGCGAGGAAGCCCAGTCCCATGCCGAAAGCATTCTGCAGCGCCACCACAGCGAAAACCGTGAGCCCAGCCGAGAGGAACTGACCGCGCGTTGCGGCCACGACCGCGGCGATGATCACCACTGCTGTAGCAACAGAAACAAACGGGAGAACCACAGAGGCCTGATCAGCTTTCTTCCCGAAAAGCTTATGAACGACAACGCCGGCAGCGATCGGGAGCAGAATCACCTGTACGATCGAAAGGAACATTGCCGTCGGATTGATGGCGATCCACTGGTTGGCGAAGAAGTACATCAGGGCCGGCGTAACGAGCGGCGCAAGCAGTGTCGTGCACGAAGTGATCGTGACCGAAAGCGCGACATCGCCGCGAGCCAGGAACGTGACCAAGTTCGAAGCCGTACCCCCGGGAACACAGCCAAGGAGCATCAGACCGACAGCCAAATCCGGCGGCAGCGCAAAAGCCTTGCAGAGCGCGAAGGCTGCCAGCGGCATGATGAGGAACTGCGCGAGGATGCCGACGAAGACATCCTTGGGGCGGCGGAAGATTTCACGGAAGTCGGCCGTCGTGAGCGTGAGCCCCATGCCGAACATCATGACGCCGAGGAGAATCGCAATCCAGCTGCCAATGGGCTTGAACACGTCCGGGAAAACAAAACCCAGTATCCCCGCAATAATCACCCACAGCGCAAAGGTCTTGTTGGCGAAGCGGCTAAGCATAAGTAACGTATTCATCATTGGCAGATTGGGGCAGTGCGTTATTGGCGCTCCGCCTCCCTAAATGTTGTGGATTGCAACCAGGGTTTCATCAACTGCTCGGCGGTCCTTTCGGATCCGCCGCCTCATGGCAGGAAACATTGGAACCCGCTGCCGGGAGTTCTGGTTTTGACTCACCAACGGCGCAGGCGTCTGAAAACTTTACGAGCGTGCATGCTTTGGCGCCTACGGCATCCGCCTTAGAGCAGGATGTATTCAATTTTTTTGAATCACTTTCTGACGTTTTCCAAGCCGTATTGCCGGAAACACCTAATGCAAAAATCGTAGGTTTCGCACAGGGCCGCCATGGCGTCTGAGTGATCGGATCTCAACGCCATTGGCGCGGTGATCCTCTCGGGCTTGACCCGATCAGGCGTATCACAATTACAACGAAACCAATGAAACGCTGCCGGCCGCATGGACGATGACGTCAAAGGGCGCCGTTTTTCTTGAGCTCGCCCGTCCTTGGGCTAAAGCTTGCAGCCGCCCGAACCCATCGGCACAGAAGCCCCCCAAGACGCCTCAAAAGCACAAAGGAGACGGCGGGATCATCCGCGCCGTCTCCTCTTTGAGAACTTTATTTAGGCTAAATCCATCAAACCGCTGCGGTCTTTTCTTCACGCGCCTTAGCGATGCTTTCTTCCATCAGATCCAGAATGGACTTCTTCTCATCCGCAGCTCGCCACTTCTGGAAGAACGTAGCCACCACAGGTCCTGTAATGTTGTGCCACAAGGCTCCGATGGCTGACGGCAGGGCCGTCATGGGAGAAGCAGCGAAGTGCACGCTGGCGAGCGCCACGCCCAGAGCGGAATTCTGCATGCCGACTTCAAAGCACAGGCACTTGCACTTGGAGAGATCCATTCCGAAGATCTTGCCGGCGGCAAAGCCCAAGGCCATCCCGAAGGCATTCTGCAGCGCCACCACGAGGAAAGCGGTCATGCCGGCGGACAAGATCTGGCTGCGAGTAGCGGCCACCACCGCTGCCACAATCACCACAACCGCGCCGACAGACACAATCGGAAGCACTGCAGCCACGCGTTCGACCTTAGCACCGAAGATTTTGTGCACGATCACGCCGGCGGCGATCGGAACAAGGATCACCTGAACGATCGACATAAACATTGCCGTCGGATCGATCGAGAGCCACTGACTCGCAAAGGCATACATCAAAGCCGGGGTCACGACAGGCGCAAGCAGCGTCGTGCAGGAGGTCACCGTCACAGAGAGCGCCACGTCGCCGCGGGCAAGGAAGGTAACGACATTCGACGCCGTCCCGCCGGGAACGCAGCCCAGGAGCATCAGACCGACAGCGAGGTCAGGCGGCAGATCAAACGCCTTGCAGAGCACAAAAGCCGCGAGCGGCATGATCAGGAACTGAGCGAGGATCCCGACCACCACATCCTTGGGACGACGGAAGATTTCACGAAAGTCCGCCGTCGTCAGCGTGAGCCCCATGCCGAACATAACTACGCCGAGAAGAATCGAGACATACGCACCTACCGGTTTGAAGACCTGGGGGGAAACGAAGCCGAGGGCGCCGAATACGACGACCCAAAGGGCAAACGTTTTGTTCATGAAGCGGCTGATCATCAGGAAGGTGTTCATCATGTCTCTCACAGCAGCACGTTATTGGCGTGCCGATCCTCGGGGTGTTGTGCGGTTGCTAAACCAGGTTTTCATTTCGGGAGCAGTGCGCTCTTTCAAACGCAAGCCTCAATTGATGAAGTGGACTGGGAACCGACGGCATCTGAAACAAAAGCTTTGTTCTCGCTGTCGGTGTTTGCAAAATTTACCGCAGAGCAATGATTCGCGCATGCAGATTTCTACTTTTTACTGCACAGTTTCCTTATATATGCACGACTTCATGATTATTTCCAACAGATATCGATAAAACTGCTTAGTGCAGTAAATTGAATATCGCTAAAAATTTCGGGTTTCCACGTCCGCCCTTTGATCTACTCCTTAGGGGGATCTGGATTGACTGGAATCAATCCTTACGTATCTTGTCAGGATTATTTTTCCATCCGCTATTGCGAATTGTTCTCAATCAGCGCATACTTCATCTTAAGCAAGGCGCTGAGATCGCAGCAGGGAACCAGGGGTCGGTTCCGCGGTCCAGCCGCTCCGGAGAACGCAAAGTTCTCCCTTAATGGAGCAGCAGCGCCTTGGGGTCTCCTGTAGGAGGCGATTCGAAATGAATCGCCTCCTCTTTTTTTATTCAATGCCGCACATGGAGCAGCAAGGCCTTATAAAAAAACCGCCTCGGCCTTGCGGCCGGGCGGTTTAGGGGTTCCGGAGCTGCGTTTGCGGAGAGCTCCTTATTCGGGCGAAAGCTCGACGCTTTCGAGAATCTCCGGTCCAGTGAGTTTGCGCTCGCGCTTTTTCCAAGGTTTGTATTCACAGTGGAGCAGCTCATGAGCCCGTTCGCTGCCGGGACTCCCCAGATACTCCTGATACAACCGAATCACTTCGGGGTTCTCGTAGGACGCGCGGATCTTCTTGACCTTGTCGATCGCATAAATCCCCTGCTGACGCTTGG
>ERZ772861.1164-NODE-1164-length-23448-cov-3.566067_pt1 | contig 23448 bp, 20 predicted proteins | sample MGYA00512135_ERZ772861 | MGnify/ENA primary metagenome ERZ772861 (study PRJEB29015, sample SAMEA2737700) | human gut metagenome | biome: human gut; feature: human-associated habitat; material: faeces | place: China | collected 2012 ...
GATATTATATATATGATTTCGTTTCTTTAGAAAAAAGAATATGTGGTTTTTTGAAAAGTTGTACAACAGAAGTCAAACAATCTTAAAAATTGCAAATAGTTCTATATGGATTCTAGTGTTTGGTTTCAGTCTTATGGTTGCAATAGCAGGTCTTATTGTTTTAAGAAATAATGAAAGTCTAGGATATATAATGATAGAGCTAAGTGCTTTTTGCTTATATATAAGCGTACTGATGGGGAACCTAGAGTATATTTTTTTGTCAGTACGGGGATTTTTGGGACTTGGAATATTATATTATCTTGGAATATGTTTTTTTCTGTTTCAGTGGATATTAACTGGAAATTATAAATTAAATATAATGATCAGCTTAGGAGTTGCTGCTTGGTTATGGATTGAATATAGTATGATGGCAAATTGCAAGGTTGCATGTTTGGCAAATCAGGTATTGTCAACCATTTTCGGATTGATAGTGATATTAAAAGATGTAGTTATTGCAGTAATTCCTGAAACAGAACTTAATAAAGTGATAAGCAGCGGATATACGATGGAAAAGATGGTAGACATGGTATGGGGATTGATATCTGCTCCTTTTTTAGCCATCAATCTGATAGCACTCCTGCTTTGTACCTTAAAAGGCTACTGGATAGATAAATACAATAATGGCAAAGATCTGGTGCTGCCAGAAAAGAAACAAGCAGCGGCGAACACAAAAAAATAGGAAATCATAAAAATGTACAATCTATTAAATTGTACATTTTTTTATTACATACATTTATGCTATAATCAAGACAGTTAAAAACAGATGACATGAATGGATGGGAGGAATCATTATGAAGAAAGGTATCAAGCGAATTGTAACTGCTGCACTTGCAGCCGTGCTGATGGTCACGCAGCTTCCGGCGATAAACAGTAAAGCTGCAGCAGGAATCAGTATCTATGGAAAGGCGCATGTACAGACATACGGTGACACAAACGGAAAGATCGTGAAGGAAAACGGCATCGATACGCTGGTGCTTGGAACCAGAGGACAGGCAAAGCGGGTGGAATCCATGACGATCAACCTGCAGAACGAATCAGGATATACAGGAACGATCCAGTACCGGGTGCATCGACAGACGTACGGATGGACAGAATGGTTAAATGCCGGACAGCCAGCCGGGACGACAGGCGAAGCCAAGCGGCTTGAAGCAATCCAGATGCGGCTGACCGGAGAACTGGCACAGCACTATGATATCCGGTATCAGGTGCATATCCAGACTTACGGTGACAATCAGGGCTGGGTATATAACGGAGCACTCGCTGGAACGACAGGAGAAGCAAAGAGACTGGAAGAGGTTAAAATTCAGATCATACCGAAGAACACAGTAGATGAGACAGCAAGCATCAATTACCGGGTACACCGGCAGACATACGGCTGGGAAACCAAATGGGCGAAGGATGGAAGCGTAAGCGGAACGACCGGACAGGCAAAGCGGCTCGAAGCGATCAGCATCGATGCGCGGAGCAGCTACAACGGTAGCGTCGAATATCAGACGCACGTACAGACCTATGGCTGGATGGACTGGGTAAGTGATGGAGCACTGTCCGGGACAAGCGGACAGGCGAAGCGTTTGGAAGCAATCCGGATCCGGCTTACAGGTGAACTTGCAAACCATTATGATATCTACTATCGTGTACATGCACAGACCTTCGGCTGGATGGGCTGGGCGAAGAATGGCGAGAGTGCCGGAACTGCCGGTTATGGAAAGCGGCTCGAAGCAATCCAGATCATGCTTGTGAAAAAGGGAGCTGCAGCACCGGGAGCAACCGTAAAGGGCATCACGCAGACGACATCCAAGAGCTTCAATGACGCGAATGCTTCTGGATCAACAGAAAATCCGGGAAACAATCAGAGCAGTACTAAGCCTAGCACAGATACTAGCAAGCCAACATGGATTGCAGAACAGACAGTGACAGTGACATATTATCAGTGCGATAGCTGTAATAATATTTACAGAACGGAAGAAGAGTTGGAACAGCACTTTGCATTCTGGGACCCTAAATACCATGTGATCTGCAGTTGTGGTGTGAATAAGACAGGAGCCAAGCGGACAGAAACATTCACGGTTCGGGACGGATATTGGAGCAATGAGCAGGCACCAGAAACACACAAGGTAGTATGGGTAGCGACAGAACCTGCGTACACCGAGACGAAAGAAATAATACAAATAAGGGAATATTGGTATTGCTTTGGCTGCAATCAGAAAATATACTGTGATGAATATATAGAGGGTGATGAACAAAAAGATCCGTGGTGCCATTCAAGACGGCATTTAACAGATGGCTCTCAATATAATAATTTTTATGGTGGATTGCAGGAAAAAACGGTTACAGGGACAGAAACTGTCACAGAGCCAGAATATGGCTATTACGAAGTACAGTAGATGATAAAATAAATAGGTAAAGTAAAAGGAACAATCTAAGGGTTGTTCCTTTTTTATTGAAAGGAGATCAAATAATTATGGATTTAAAATGTGTCTTTATAACTATAGGTATATGCCTAATTTTTAATGCAGCATGGATGTTGTCTTTATGGTTTGAAATACATCGTAAAGGTATGTTATTAGAAATATTAACTATAATATCTGATGTTGTAGTAATATTGTCATCTATGTTGATATTCATAATATAAAATTCCAGCCGGTCAGGCTGTTTATATAAAAATTAAATCATAAAGGAGGAAGAGAGATGCTATTATCAAAACGAAAAAAACGAATAGCAGCACTACTCACAGCCGTGGTTCTATCTGTAACCGCGGCTTTTTCTTTGCCTGAAAACATCCGGGCAGAGGAAGTAACAGCAACCAATTCAGACGCAGATGCAGAAGCAACTACGGAAGAAGGGTTGCAGGAGGACGGAATTGCAGTACAGGATATTGGCGACGCAGGTGAGACAGTCTATATCCACAGCCGGTATTGGGATGGATGGGCGATCGCTGATTATGTGAATGTTACTGCAACCGATTACACGCCATCTTTGCATGGTGCACTCGTAGCGAAAGATGCATCTGGACGAGAGACAGAAGCTTATTGCATGCAGTCAACGAAATCTTCGGCACAGTATGATGCGGCGTACAAAGAAGGACGGCAGTGGCTGTCTGATCGGGATACTGCAGCAGATATTGCGTTGTTGATGTTTGCCTATGGAGGCAAGAAAGCAGATCCGAATGCGGATGGAAGCGGACGAAATTCGCAGGATGGAGGTACATACGGTACTTATATCATAGATGGAAAGCCGGTTATGGGTATCATGGTTGCCGGTCGTGTCTATGCCATGACACAGGACGAAGCAAGAGCCATGACACAGGCAGCCGTGCATAGTACAGTGTCTGACTGCGATATCAGAGCAGTCAGAGGAAAGGTAAGCGGGGAAAGTGTTAATTCAGCGTTTATTAATTTACGGTCAATCGCCGACAATGCCCGCCGCTGGTATGACCAGTATAAGGATTTTAAGGTTGTTGGAAATTATATCGATGCAACGGCAGCCTATACGCCGGAACAGACAATCATAACGCAGGTGTATAACGTATCAAAAAATGCATGGGAAAATTACACTGGAAGTGAACTGACAGATGGTTATAAGGATGCCTCAGGCAACGTCACTTTCCGTGTCGTGTACAGCTCGACTGGCATGTGCAACAAGCTTCTCACAAATGCGAGTACCGGAGCTGTCACAGTAAAACATTCCGGTACAAAGCTAAATGTGAATGGCACTAACTATTATGACTATCTGACAATCTCGGCAGATGCGTCTAATCAGGCTGCATTTATAGCTGATTATGGTGCACTTACATCGACGACTAGAACGATTAAAGATACCTTTACAAACACAGATGTAACACAGCACGTATTCGGGCAGACCGTTACAATTAAGGCGAAGTATAAAGACATGCAAGGCAAGAAACTTGCATTTACGGCTAAGACCGGCACCGGTGCCAGTCATACAAAGTATTACGGAGACGGGGATAAAAATGGTGTATCTAACTATGCAGCACGTATCTTTTACAGTGGTTCCTATCAGGATGCATGCTTTGCTTCTCCAAATGAATCACTTTCCAAGAGTGCAAGCGTAACAGCAACAGCACAGGGCGTTGGAAGCATTAAAATCCACAAATATTCAGCATCGCCGGAGATTACGAATGGCAATTCTTGTTACAGCCTGAAAGGTGCAGAATTTGGCATCTTCAAGACAATGGCGGATGCACAGGCGGGAAAGAATGCAGTTGCGACGATTGTAACCGATCAGGATGGTAATGGCTCCATCGGGAATCTTGCATATGGAACCTATTACGTAAAGGAAACAAAAGCATCACCGGGATACAGAATCAACAATGATGTTTACAGAGAAAAAGTAGACAGTGATATTCCGGTAGCCTTCGATGTGCCGGAGGAAGCTGGAAACGATCCTGCTTCTGTATTGGTGCAGAAAAAAGATTCCAATGGAACAGTCCTGTTGGAAGGTTGTATTTTTGCTATCAAATATTATGATATCCAGATGGATACCGATCCAGCGCAGGCGGGAAAGAGTGCAGTTAGAACATGGTACATAAAAACAAATGATCTAGGAAAAGCGGATATAGGAGATTCTAAATGCATACAAAAAAATAGCGATCCTTTATATTATGATAATTATGGAGTTGCAATAATTCCTCTTGGTACTATCACTGTACAGGAAATTCAGGCACCAGAGGGATATGTATTGGACGATACGATTCATACATTCAGGATTACAGACAATCCAGATGGTATACCGCATATAAACGTGGAAAATGAACGTACAATTTCCAATTCGCAAATGAAGCAGCCATTCGAGTTAATCAAGCTTGCTGAGGGCAAGAACAATTCGACATATCCACTTGCCGGAGCAGGTTTTTCAGCGTGCAGAGCCGATCAGCTTACGTGCGTTCCAGAGGACTATAAGGCTGCAGAGGGCGAAATCATTGTCAAGGATGATTTGGGATTGTTCTATATCTGGAATCAGGATCGGGCAGTGGCACTGACTGCAGATGGCAGCACAGAGCTTTTCACCGATGAAAATGGCTATGCGAAGTCTGTACCGCTTGCTTATGGCAAGTATATTGTACGTGAGACGACAGTACCTAAGAACTTCCACCCAATTGAAGCTTTTACTGTGAATATCACGGAGAACTCGGACGAACCGGTGAAGCTTGGATATTTCACAGATAAGAGTTTTAAGGCTTATCTAAAAATCATCAAGAAGGACGATGCAACCGGAAAGAAGATTTTGTCAGATTCAGCCACATTCAAGATCTGGTCATATGATGATAATGATTATGTGAGCTTTGACGTAACTGCCGAGGACGGCAGCACAACAAAGGTATCTGAATTTAAGACCAAGGATGGCGAGCTTATGACACCTGGTACACTTATGCCGGGCAAGTACCGGATCGAAGAAAGTGAGTGCCCGAACGGTTACTATAATAAGCTGCAGAACAAGTCTTACGATATTACAATCGATGCGGACGCAGTATATAAGATCTACGAAACGCCGGAAGGACAGGTCACAGACATGGGTGTATTCGAGTATGAGATCGATAACACAAGTCTGCAGGGCACGATCAAGATTACAAAGAATGGCGAGAAGCGGATCTACAACGAGACGAAAAAGGAATTTGAAACATCGACAGTGAAGCTTGCTGGAATCACCTTTAAGGTATATGCAGACGAGGATATCCTGGCACAGGACGGATCAGGAGATACCGTATATCTGAAAGATACGCTTGTAGATACAATCGTAACCGATCAGGATGGTAATGCAGCAACAAAGGAGCTGCCGCTTGGAAAGTACCGAATCGAAGAAGATACACCGGTAGAATATGTCAAAGCTGATCCAATCAAGGTCACACTTGCCGCAGACGGACAGCGGACAAAGCTGCTGAACGACGACGGTACAGTTACAGAGGGTATCCTGTATGAGCTTACGGTTGATAATAAATTGAAGGTGCCAGAGATTCACACAACGGCAACCGATAAAAACGGTCAGAAGGTGTTGAAAGCAGACGGAACCGTGGAGCTGATCGATAAGGTATATTACGGAAATTTGATTCCGGGTGAGTATGAATTATCCGGATACCCGGTATATTCCAATAATGGCGAAAAGCTTACCAAAGATGGAAAAACAGTAGAATCAGGAAAGAAATTTACAGCGACGAGCGAAACCGGATCGGTGGATGTACCATATACGATCGATGCCACGAAGCTTGCCGGACGCAGCATTGTATTTTTCGAGTTCCTGTACAAGGATGGAGAATTGATTGCATTCCATGCTGACATTAAAGATCAGGGGCAGACGATCATTTTCCAACCGAATGTTCCGAAAACCGGAGATCCAGTGAAACCGATCATACCGATCGCACTGGGGATCATCGCTGCAGCAGGAATCGTAGTTATGATCGTATTGAAGAAAAAGTATAAGTAACATGTAGTCACAGAAGCCATCCGAAAGGGTGGCTTTTGTGTTATTGGAAAGGAGATACCGGATGTCAGAGGAAAAAGATGAGTATGCTAATAATCTTATAAAACATTTATTTTCAAAAGAGGGACCTTGCGGAGAGGGACCTATATTTATGACAGATCCCAACACAGATTGTACAGATTTATTGAAAAGAAATGGTTTTAAGATAATTAAGCTGGAGGAAAATTTTTATAAGTTAACTAGGTTGGATGAAAGGGGGAAAGTGGATGGCACAATCAGAAAAGATGAAACAGACGCTGGATAAGCTGGAAGCCGGCGTGATGGAGTTTTTTACAAGCGATAAATACATCTCTTATCTGCAGGTAATGAGCAAGTTTCACACCTATTCTGCTAACAATCAGATCCTGATCGCGATGCAGATGCCGGATGCAACCGCAGTCGCCGGTTACAATTCTTGGATACGCAATTTTGATCGTCATGTAAAACGAGGTGAGAAAGCAATCACGATACTTGCTCCGTCGAAAATGAAGATCAAAGTTGATACGGACAGGACAGATGCAGATGGCAAGGTAATACAGGAGGAAAGAGAGACAATCACTTTTCATCCGGTCTCCGTGTTCGACGTGTCACAGACGGAAGGAAAACCGTTACCGCAGATCATAACAGAATTAACCGGTGATGTGAGCCGTTACGAGCAGCTACTTGATGCTGCAAGGCAGGCTGCTCCATATCCGATTGAGATCAGGGCGGTGGAGGGGGAAGCTAAAGGTTGGTGCAATTACGCACAAGAAAAAATTGTCATTAAAGAAGGAATGAGTGAAGCGCAGACGTTAAAGACTGCATTTCATGAGACCGCGCATGCGCGGATTCATGGTGACGATACAGACAAAAGCCGGGAGCAGAAGGAAGTGGAAGCAGAATCGATTGCATATGTGGTATGCAGCCACTTCGGTCTTGACACATCGGACTATACGTTTGGCTATGTTGCTACGTGGGCTGGCAGGCAGGATATTAACTTATTGAAACAGAGTATGCAGACGATCAGCCAGACAGCCAAGGCAATCATCACAGATGTTGAGCGCGCGATGGAAGAGCCGGAGCTGACAGTCAGAGGGAAATCTAAGGAAGAGATTGCACAAGATGTTAAGGAAGCATTCGCGGATCAGGGACACCCGGAGGCATCGGTCTATGTCGCAGACAGCCGGATTGATGGAGATAAGGAGCGTATAACTGCAGTGGCAGCATATAAGGGCGAAGAAAGCGAGTATAGCATGAAGCAGATGTTAGCGGATAGCTTACCGGAGTTACCAGGTACCGCCCTTTCTATCGTCCCGGTTAACCAAGACGATGTGAGGGAGCAGGCAGGTTTCTCCAAAGATATGACGGACACAAGCTGGGCGATGGTTACAATTTTAACAAGTACAGAGCCGGACAAGCTTATGCCGGGAAGTAATATGAATATTTATGAAGCATCTGTAAAATTAAGATCGCTGGAAAATGGTTTGCGGCTTGCCGGAGAAACCGGATATGTTCGGTTGTCAATCGAATGTACATATCTTGGCATGACGCAGAAGTTTATTGATAGTGCAGAGCTTGGAACAGGACGTAAGAACTTCATTGATTATCTCGATATTTCGCCGGATCTGTGCACATACCTAAAACGGCATGTACAAATATTGGAAGTCATGACATTAGCCAGAAATGAGAATGCGGTTGGAAAGACTGGCACGTTACGACAGCAGCGGTACGAGGATATGATCTACGAATGGGCGGAAAACTGCAGACTGGCTCTTAACTATCAGAGCAATCCGCAGATACCGAAACCGCCAGAATATGATCCGAAACTTATACGACAATACGAAAATTGGGAGGTGACACGATGATATTTAATGCAGAAGAAAATGAGCTACTTGCATGCTATATGCCGGTGGATGATCGATTAGCGTTGATCAAGTCTATCGTAAAGGACACGGCAAATATGGATGAGGATATCCGGCTGATCGCAGAAAGCGCAGTTGATAAGCTTGCACGCATGAGTGACATGGACTTCATTCACATGGCATTTTTGCATGCGGTATAGGGATAATGGAAAGGGGGAAGCCAGATGGCGTATGTTTCCAACGAAGATCTAAAGCGAGCGCGTGAGATGGATTTACTAACATACAAGCAAAGCTATGAGCCTTGGGACTTAGTGAAACTAAAGGATGGATACTATCAGCTTAAGAGCCACGACAGCCTGAAAATCAATTACCATAATGGAAAATGGCTGTGGAACTGGTGGAGCCAGGGCGTGGGTGGAAGATCTGCACTCGACTATCTTACAAAAGTGGAAGGGATGAATTTGGTTGATGCAGTCGGACAGATCCTTGGTCAGACCGCAATAAAAGAGCCTGTGGTCATGCAGGACGTACCAAAGGAAAAAGAACAGGGCTTATATATACCAGAACGGTCAAAAAATAAAGATATGATCTATGAATATCTCTGTGATCAGCGAGGCATCGATCGCGAGATCGTGAAGGACTTCGTGGATCGAGGCGAGATCTATCTGACCAATCAGCATGCCAATATTGCTTTTGTCGGTCACGATGCATATGGCAATGTAAAGCTTGTTGCGCTACGTGGAACGAAAGGCGAGTTTAAGAATACAACAGCCGGATCTAACCGGCGGTTTCCTTTTCAGGCGCGCGCCGAGGACTGGGACGTGAGAAATAGCGTGGTACATCTTTTCGAGGCACCAATCGATATGTTGAGCTATGCAACCCTGATGAAACAGATGGGAGTTGATTATAAGGGGCACAACATGATTGCTCTCTGCGGGATCTATAAACCGAGAGAAAATCTTGCAGAGAGCAAAATCCCGGTTGCACTGCAGCAGCACTTTAACGAGCTGCCGTATACAACTACGGTGTGTCTGCACTTAGACAATGATGGACCGGGGAAGCTTGCAGCTAAGGCGCTGTCAATGGTTCTTGCAAAAGACGGCTATAAGGTATATAACCAGCCGCCACCGGAGGGATATAAAGACTGTAATGATTATCTAAAAAATGGCGCACCAATAGTATCAAAAAAAGAAGAAAGGCAGGTGATACGAAGTGAATAGAAAACGACAGAAGATGGTACAAAAGCATTTTGAAATTACGGAATATGAAAACAAGGCACTTAAGTCTTTGCTGGAGCGAACCGGCTACCGGAAGGAGGCGCATCTGCTCCGGGATCTGATTATGAATACCATTCCGATTGAACTACCGAAGGAAACCTTCGACAATTTGACAACGGAGCTGCACAAGATCGGAGTAAATATTAACCAGATCGCGCACGTAGCGAATGCGACCGGACTTGTGAATGCAATCGATTATGCAGAACAGGCGAAAAAGCTGGATGAATTAAGTTACGAAATCCGGAAGATGGTCTTAGAGCCATTTCAGCGCCGAGAAGTCGAAGATTTGGTGCATGACCTGTCATGGATGGATTTTGGATCATCCGAAAGAAACGAGAGAAGTATTGAGATTAAACATGAACTGGAGGATATGCTTGAAGCAAAGGACAGGGAGAGTGAGTAATGGCTGTTACAAAGATCTGGACGATCCACGAAGGTTCTAATATTAAGCAAGTACTTGATTATGCAGCGAACGAAGGTAAGACAGTCATAAATATCCAGGTTGAGACGGATGAGACGTACGATCTGCAGGAGCGTCAGCAGTTTCAGGATGTCATTGATCACACTATGACTGGATACCAGGATGAAAATGATGATATGTCGAATGTACTTGATTATGCAGCGCGTTCGACAAAAACTGAACAGAAAAAGTACGTGTCAGCAATCAACTGTTCTCCGGAGCGTGCAAGGGATCAGATGATGCTCACTAAGACGCATTATCACAAGAAAAATGGAATTTTATTGTGGCACGGATACCAGAGCTTCAAGCCTGGTGAAGTGACGCCGGAGGAGGCACATAAGATTGGAATGGAGCTTGCGCAGAACCTGTGGGGTGAGGATTATGAGATTTTGGTATGTACTCACTTAGACCGGGAGCATATCCATAATCATTTCGTTATAAACAGTGTATCATTTCGCACAGGAAAAAAGCTGGACGTGAGATGGAAAGACATGGCCAGAGAATCCGACAGGCTATGCAGGCAATACGATAAAAGCATCGTTAAAAATCCGAAAGTGAAGGGAAAACATTATGCTGAGTACCAGGCAGAGCAGGAAGGTCGTCCGACATGGACGACAGCTATTAAGCAGGACATCGATGAGTGTATCCTGCAGAGCCGGAATATGCAGGAATTTCTTAAAGAACTGAAAAATCGCGGATATGTGATCAAAGCCGGGGCGAAATACTTCACATTGAAGCCACCAGGTAAAGAGCGTTTTGTCCGGATCGATCGCAGATTAGGAGAAGCATATTCACTATTGGGAATAGAAAACCAAATTCAGGAAAATGTGAAATCCGGAAGATACCGGATGCCGGAGGAAAAAATGGCCAGAAAAATATATACCAGCCGACCACGATATACAGTCACCGGCTACAAGGCGCTGTATATCCGTTATTGTTACATGCTTGGTATGTATCCTGGAAAGCATATGACAGCGAAACAGGTCAATTATTTATATCGCGAAGATCTAACGAGGATGCATAAGATTCGTAAGGAAACACAGTTTATCTGCAGCAACAAAATTGAAACGCTGCAGGATTTAACGGATGTGGAATTTGAACTGCAGCAGGAGCTAAAGCGGTATCAAACAGAGAAGCAATATGTTATAAACCATTTACGATCTGCCGGTGATGATAAGCCAGCACTGGACGAAAAAAAGAATTATCTAAACGAAAAAATCAAAGACTGCAGAAAGAAACTTTACTGGTGTAAAGATATCAAAGAGAACAGTCAGGGCATGAGAGATAAAGTACAAAAAGTACGTGAGATAGAAAGGGGGCACGAGCGTGAGCAAGAAGGAAGAAAACTGTAAGCTGCAGGAGGATTGTTTTGCATATCAGCAAAAAACGGATCGATGCATGGCGCTGAAATCACTTTACTGCAAGAATGAAAACTGCAGCTTTTACAAGAAAAAATCAGGAAAGAAGGGATAAAAATGGAAGGAACACGGGAAGCAGAAATGATAGTATCGTTCACGCTGCAGGGCATGACGTACGCGCTCCGGCTTTCAGGAGCGGCCGCGAAGAATATAGCAGCCATGATTGCAGCACTGGCAAAACAACCGGATAAGTCGGCGGGTGCAACGAGGATGAAAGCATTGCTGCAGTCAGGTGAACCGCTTGATTATTACACTGTACCTGCAGATAAGATGCAAAAATTTGCTGAGATGTCAAAAAAATATGGCATCCAATACTGCGTTGCAATGAATAATGAAGGCGCATATGATCTTGTAGTGAAAAAGAGTGACAGTTCCCGGATCAACCGAATTTCTGAAATGCTTGGAATCGGTCAGGTTCAGGGATTGCTAGATCAGGATTTAACGGATGCTGAAAAACAGACTGCAGAAAACTTGACGCCGGAACAGAAGATATTACAAGATATGATGAGCCCAAACCGCGATGAAAGAGAGCAAACTGAGCCAAATTTCACCCAAGAGCTGCCGGAGGGAGAACGAGTATCCGACAGCTCATCAATCAATATTAATGAGCGTGAAAGCGTAGTAGATCAAATTGAGAATTATCAGCATGCCCAGGAAAGTGCGCGAGATATGTTCGCCGGGGCCAGAAACTTAAGAGAATCAGTTATGACAGATCTTCCGGATGGAGCAGAGCCCGTTGTGGCAAATATCGGCTGGGATAGACCAGTAACAAGATACAACGAGGATGGAGAACAGCTTTTCCGAGGAAAAACAGCTGATCAGATGACGGATCTTGACAAGATGCAGTACATGGTCGACCAGGAAATGCTTTCAAATGGAAAATTATCAGAAAACTTCATCCAGCAGATGTACGTGTCCGGGTATCGCGTGGATGAATCAGGAATGGTATATAAGGATGACAGTTCCAAGAATCTTACAAGTAAAGAAAAATTGATGATCGCGGATATGATGCGTGAGCCAGAAAGGGCAAATACAGAAAAAGCATTGACGGATGTCGTAGAAGCAATGAAGGGGGTGGAAAAGCATGAACATAGATAATAAGTGGGTTAATCAGATGTCGAAATGGGCGTTGTCGGATCCGGCAGCACTAAAATATTATCTCGATATCATGACAAAATGTCCGGATTATTCAGTAAACAATCAGCTGCTTTTGATGTATCAGAGCCAGGAACGACCATTTACAATGTTGAAGGCACAGGATGTATGGGAAAGACAAGGCGTGAGTGTGAATCAGGATGCTGCATATTACTATATCTGGGAGCCTGATAAGGACGAAAATGGAGAGGTTATATATCTCGAAAACAGCAGGGAGCCAGCCGGATACCATTATAAGTATATGTATGATGTCAACGATACAAATTATACATATGTACAGCCCCAACCGACAAACCTGCAAGCGTTAGAAGCATTACTTACGAGACATGAGCCGCCGGTCGTGGTAGTCGACGAGATCAAGAATACAGCCGGTGCACGTGCAATGTATTCGCCCAAAGATAAGACAATATATGTTGTCCGGTCAAGCAAGGTATCTGCAGATGAATTTTTTACTGCGATTGCGACCGAGATGGGGCATGCCATTTGTCACAGTCAGATGAAGGATACGACAATGACGTACAATCGTTCACAATATCATTTTACGTGTTGCACAGCTGCATATGCACTTGCGTCGCACTATGGTGTGAGCACGGATGCATTGAACATCGATATCCTTCCTGATCGATTGATCAAAATGGGAGAGCGGGCTGCAAAGAATGAACTGACACGACTTGCCCGGATTAATAAAACGATAGACGCAGATATCCGGATGCCGGTGGAAAAAATTTGTGAGAGAGACACCCAGAGGCAGGAGGTGGAGAGGGATGCTGCAGCAACGTAGAAGGACACTTGTGATTGTACTCATCGTGATGTATCCATTCGTACTCTACGGATTAATCCGTGCCGCGCCTTTTATAACACACAATGGTTTAAGTTATTTTCTTGATAATCTGGAAAGGGATTTAAGTATTCACCCATTCCGGATTTTTTTTGTGGAGCAGACACCGAAGATCGCGCTGATCGGAACTGTAATATACTTCTTTATAGGGGTTATGATTTGTGATTCATTAAAAAATACCAGATACGGTGAAGAGCAGGGATCATCTCGATGGGCGACAGTCCAAGAAATCAATCGAAAATATGCTGCAAAAGAAATAGTATTTCCCGGAGTTCCAAAAGAGATGCAGAACATGATTCTTACTAGTCAAGCAAGACTTGGATTTGATTTTCATCGTCATGGAAAAAACGGAAATACAATTATCTTCGGAGGCCCCGGAACATGGAAGTCTCGAGGTTATATAATACCGAATCTAATGCAGATGAACTGCAACTTTGTTGTCACGGATCCAAAAGGAGAACTTGCAAAAAAATGTGGGGATATGCTCAGGAGAATGGGATATCGGGTTCTTGTGTTTGATGTGTCTAAACCTGAAAAATCTATATGTTACAATCCATTTGTATATTTCCGAAATGATATGGATGTGCTTGATTTTGTCAACAACTTTTTTGCTTCACAGGAGCAGAAAAACACCCAGAAAATGGATCAGTATTGGGATGAAATGGCGAAAAACTTGATGATGGCTTTTTGTTTTTTATTATACCATGAAGCTCCGGAGGAAGAGCAGAACTTAGCGACAGTATTGCAACTTCTTCACGCCGCAGAAGTGTCGGACGAGGATGGTTTTATGTCGCCGGTTGACATGATCTTTGCAAAGCTTGAAAAAGAAAAGCCAGGGCATATCGCAGTCGGTTACTATAAGGATTATCACAAAGGTGGCGCGAAAACATTGCAGAGCATTCAGTCTACTTTATCTTCCAAGCTTGCATATTTTAACTTAGAAGCACTCCAGAAACTTACGATCACAGATGATATCGATATCCGGAGCTTTGCCACACAAAAGACTGCTTTGTTCTGTGTGACGCCAGATTCCAAGTCAAGCTTGAACTTCCTGATCGGGACACTATATCAGCAGATGTTTCAGCAACTGTATGATCTTGCAGATGATGTATACGATGGACCATTACCGATACACATTCGATTCTTGATGGATGAGTTTGCTAATATTGCGTTACCAGACGATTATCATAAGATTTTATCAACAGCTAGATCTCGTAACATTTCGTTCGCGATTGTGCTGCAAGATAAGAGCCAGATCGAAAAGACTTTTGAGACATTGCATAAAACAATTCTGGGAGACTGTTCAGAATGGTTGTTCCTTGGCAGTAACGAAAAAGAGACTTGCGAATACTTCTCATCATTGGCCGGCAAAGAGACGGTCATGTCAAGATCAACCAGTCAATCGCATGGTGTAAATGCAAATTATACCGTGCAATATACACCTACACAACGAGATTTAATGACACCTGACGAAATGAGAAGAAAATCGAACAAGCTTGCAATCTTGATTATCGAAGGTGAAAATGCTTTAAGGGACGAAAAGTACAATATGAAACAGCATCCTAATTATTACATGATTGCTGAAGGCAAGAATTTGAAAAGAGAAGAAGATCCAGCTAAAATCTACGACTGGGGCAGTACGGCACAGTCGAAAGGTCATATGCAATCGATTAGCCGGATCAATGCGGCTGATCGGGATAAGATCGTTAAGCTGGAAGATATTAAGGCAGACAGCGTGGTTATGACGGAAGAGGAGCTGTTGGAAAGACTGGCAGCATAGCAAAGATAATGTATTTGAACAGGAGGAAAAAATTATATGGATAAAAAATTGAAGATGAGAAAGAACATGATTTTATACATGTTCGGAATGGTAGCAGTCCTGATGGGCTGCTTTTTTTATGCACCGAAGGAAGTGAAAGCTGCAGAACCGGGAACAGTACAGGTAAGTGCGACAATGCAGACGGTACAGACAGGTGATATACCAAATGATGTTGTTAAGCCAATCGAAAATGGTAAAAAACTGGTTGCATATGTTGTAGTTGCGGCAGGATGGGTATCGTTTTTAGTTGGACTGCTTCTTCTTGCAATTTCTTTTTTCGGACATCAGTCCGACATGAAAATTCAGGGGCTTGTCGCGCTGGGAGCTGGCGCATTATTAGGTGTTGCCCCAACAATCGCAACGTGGATCATGAGCTAAAGGAGCATGCCTATGAACTGGATATTAGCGACGCTGCAGGCGTCGATTGCATTTTTCGATGCATGGATGAGCCAGTTATATGAAGTTGTAATGCTTGATCCCATATCGTATCAGAATGGCACGATATGGGAGGTTGTAAGCACAATTTATGACGCACTCATGGGACCTGCAATGTCAATTTTGATTATCGGGTTTTATCTTGCGCTAATCCATGACAGCGGGGAATTCATCAAAACAAGACGTGCCGGATCCATCATCTGGACAATTATTCTACTGTGTTTTACAGCAACCCTGTTGCAGGGCGGCAAATATATTTTACTTTTAATATTTTGGTGTTTTAAGGAGATCATGCAGGCGGTTACCGGTCCGAATGGAACCAATTTCCTAGACTTGTCATGGGTGGAACTTCCACAACAGGTTAAGCTTGCGACTGCTGGACTTGGAGCAACAAAAGCGACACTGTTCTTTATTGTTACATTGATATTTTCTCTGGCAATTATGGTATGCGGTTTTACGATCATCATGGTGGTCTATGGACGATTGTTTAATATCTATCTGCATCTCGCAGTTGCACCACTTGCACTTGCGTGTGGCGCCGCGGGACCACTTAGGGGCACATTTGCATCATATTTGCGTTCGTTCGTCGGTGTATGCCTGCAGGGGGTTGTGATCATTATAGTCTGTATGATCTTTTCAGCATTTGCTAACAATTTCGACTTTAGCACGGTGCAGACGGAACAGATCGCAGAGTTAAAGGAAGATATGACAGAAGAAGAATTTGAGATATGGTGGGAACAGTGGAATATGTCAAGTAAGGAACTTGAAGCAAAAAAAGCAGAGGTGCTTTGGACTTATTTATCTCAGATGTTGTTTTTGTACCTTGTCATGGCTGGCATGATAAAAGGTGCGGATCAATGGATTCACCAGAAGCTTAATTTATGATTATAGAAGGGACGTGGATATATGCTTGAAGTTAAAACAAACAAAGAAATATTAAAAATAAAGACATCCATGCTTGGATTTACACCGGGACAGGTGGCTAGCATCACACTTGGCATGATTGCCGGATCGATTACATATTTTGCCATTCCGGTGCCTGACTTTTTCAAGTTTCCGGTCGTGGCAGTTGTAGTTATATTTATCTGCAGTTTCGGGTTTATAAGCTTGGATGGGATGAATGTATGGCAGATTATAAGAGCAATGATTTCAACATGGCGGATGCATAGGCATCCGCTTGTACTTCGGGGAAGGAGGGAAGATTATAGTGGCAGTGACAACAATAATGCAGTACGACCTGACGCAGGACCGGACGAAAAAAACTAGAAGTCAGGATATTATACCAATCCGACAGATTTGCGAAAATGGTATGTTTAAGCATGACGGGGGTAGGTGGAGCATGACATATGACCTGAAGGATATCGATTACAATTCCGCAGGAAACGATGATCGAAAAAAAGTATATGACAGCTGGAAGGAATTACTTAACTCGCTCGACAGCTCCAAGGCAGTGATGAAGATTACGCTGCTAAACCGACGAATGAACAAAAAAGACCGGTTGCAGCAGACGCTTTTACCTACGGACATAGGCGATGGTTATGATCATATCCGGACGGCGAATAACCGGCTGCGTTATGATGATATTCAAGGAGACCGTGGATTTATCCAGGACAAATTTATCACGTTTTCTACGGAAAAGAAAAATCAGGAAAAAGCGGAAAGCTATTTCAACCGTATGGAGCGGGACTTAAACAAAAAGTTTTTGACGTTTGACTCAGGAATCAAGCGTCAGAGTATCTACCGGCGTGGAGAAGTGCTGCACTCATTTCTTCACGCAGGGCGGGAATCGGAATACAGCTTTGCGTGGAATCAAGAAAAGGGAAGCAAAACTAATACGAGAAAATTTATTGACCGGCTGGCGCCGGATATGTTCCGGCCACATGCAGACTATTTCGAGATGAACAACATGGTCGGGCGGAGTATGCTTCTTCGTACGTGGGGGGCAAGCATCCGGGATGATTTTTTTACAAGACTTGCGGACGTTCATACAAATCTGGTAGCAACCAGTGACATAGTTGCGGTTTCAAACTCTGAGGCACGAAAACTGATCGAACGAAAAGATGACAGCGTTGAAACCAGTGCCAATCTCTGGTCAGGAAAACCAAATGTTCAAAGAGGTGCTGCAGAGCGCCTTCCCAGACAGATCGCAAAAGATAGAAAGGTAATTGATGCTTATAACAATGCAATGGATTATGATAATCAGAAGATGTTTTTGATGCAGGTTGTTGTATGTTTTCTGGCAGAAGATATGAACAAGCTAGATGAATATACAGAGAGTATCCTGGATGTAGCAGGGGATTATAACTGCGAAATGTCATATATGTATTTCCAACAGCTGAAAGGTCTTGTGGATGCGCTTCCGTTCGGCGAGCGGACAGTGCAGTATCTCCGGGACTGTGATACGGACACAACCGCGATTATGCTGCCATTTAACAGTGTACAGCTGAACCAGAACACAGGTATTCCATACGGAAAACACGAAGAAACCAAACAGCAGCAGTGGGTAGACAGGACAAAGCAGGGATCCGGGCATGAGTGGATCCTGGGAAAGACAGGTTTTGGTAAGTCAGTTGATGCCAAGCTTAAAATTCTATATGAAGTTCTGTTAACGCAGGGTGACAGCATCATACTAGATCCGGATGGAGAGTATGCACCGCTTGTCTATGCTCTAGGAGGACAAGTTATCGAAGTCGGTGTGGATCACATCAACGTGGCCGACATATCTGCAGATTACGGATATGTCGACGAATCACGCCAAGACAATCCTGTGACGAAAAAAAGTAATCTGATTCTATCGTTCATGGAAGCTATTTTAGATGATGGGACTAAATTTGGAGAGACAGAAAAGTCATTAGTTGACCGGGCGGTTCGGACGCTGGCCGAGGGTGTAATGAATGGAATGTACCTGCAGATGACGTTAACAGATATTTACGATCTTCTTTTACAGTACCAAGAGCCGGCTGCAAAACAGCTGGCTCTTGCTTTAGAACGTCATATCAAAGGATCGTTCAATTCGTTTGCACAGCCGACAAGCGTTCAGATACAGAGCCGGCTTGTATGTTATGACTTATCGAAACTTAACAAACAGGAAAAAGATGCCGGAATGATTGTAATAATGGATCAGATCGATCAAAGACTGATCCACAACCGGAAGCTTGGAAAGGCAACTTACATAACATTTGATGAAATGGACTATTTCTTCAAGCATCCGGCGGCAACACTCATTATTGAGGACTTTTTTGAGCGCTGCAGAAAGTATGGCGGATTCTTACGAGCAATCGTCCAGAACGTCACGAAAATCCTGCAGAATCCGGCGGCTGCTACGATGTTGAAAAACTCAGAAAACGTAATAATGTTCAAGCAGGATCACTTGGATGCAGTCCAGCTTGCAGATATGTACAGTTTATCCGGTATTCAGATCCGGAAGCTTGAATCAGCAGAACCGGGACATGGAGTTGCGAAGATCGGAAATGTCATATTTACACTGGATGATACGATTCCGGAAGATTCGGAAATCTATCAGCTTGTTAATACTACAGTCGTAAAAAGCGCATAGGTGGTGGTTACATGCTGGTAAATACACGGAGAGATACCGATATCGTGTCTGTATCAAACAGGACAGAACCGGAGGAAGAAAAGGAAAGCTGGACGAGAGGAAAAGCACTGGAACGAAATAAGAAGAAGCTGCAGGAAAAAGACAGAGAGGCGGTGACGGAATATCCGGACACCGTCGATGCTCTGCATGAAAAAATTTTATCCATCCAGCAAAGGACAGAAAATAATCCGGAGAATACTGAAGAATCCGGGAACTATGTTGTAACAAAAGAAAAGACAATAAAAAGAAAACCTGCAGATGAGGTGTTATGTGTAAACTCAAAAAAAGTAGCAGGAGCAGTGAAAGATAGTGTACAGGAATTGAGCAGTCTTTCAGATGCGGAATATGCCGGGCGTCAGAACCGGTCAGACAGTGATCCTGACTATGCCGGAATGAGTGTGATCCGAAGATCTGCGAAAGCAGTATCCGGCTTTGTCATGAAAGAAGTTTTAATACTGGTAAAAATGATAGCAGGCGCGGTCGGAAAGCTGGTACTTGTATCGATCGGCGCGGCAATCATTGTTGTAACACTTGCTGCAGGCGTGCTTCATTCCATATCCGGTACGGATGGAGTGGGTGAAGCTGCAGCACAGTATGACTATCACAGCTATAACCAGCACAACTATACAGGACAGGCAAACAAAGCATGTGGTGTGACGGCTGCAGCCTCTGCTCTGCGGAGTTTAGGGCTGCAGATCACACCAGATATGCTGGAAGCGCATAACAATGGTCATGTAGGGCTTTGGTACGGTGCGGATGCGTGGGTAAACAATCATTATCCGGTTAATATAAGCAGAGCGGAAGTATCTGCAGACACGATCGATCAGGCGCTGCAGCAAGGATCGCTATGTGTAGTTTATCTGCATAATAACTGCGATGTATCAAGCGGGAGCAGTCAGTGGAACACCGGAAGAAACGTATCCGGCGGGTGCCACTGGATCACTCTGATCGGGTACACGGAAGCCGGGTTGATAGCTGCACTTGATCCTGCAGATGGAACCGGCAATGAGGAATACTGCAGACCGGAAAACTGTGAGGGCGGCACGACCGATAAAGCAATATCTATGGAAGAAATCATGGAGAGCTGTAGCAATATTTATGTGATCACACCGACAGAAACAAGAACGGATGATGAGAAGCTGCTTGCAGCATTAATCTATAGCGAAGCCGGAGCATCCTATGAGGACAAGCTTGCTGTCGGAACAGTTGTTATGAATCGATTAGATATGCAGTATGGCGGAGCACTGACACTAGAGGATGTCATATACGCACCGAACCAATTTGAGGGCACAAAGACAGCGAATTTCCGGAACGCCCTGGCAAACGGAGCACCGGCACAGTGCCAGCATGTAGCTTACGAGATACTGCAGGAAGGGAAGCGGTCAGACAAGATTCCTTCAAGCTGCGTGTCCTTTATGGCGCTGTCGATTAGCGAGAGCGAGATGCGCTGGAGAACCGGCTGCACACAATTTATTATTATAGATCAGCGTTTCGGCTGGTAGCGGAGATGGTTTTTATTCCGGGTTCGATTCCCGGAACTCTGCTTTGTGATGGCACACAGGAAGGACAGCAGCCTGGGAGTGCCATTATGCAATTTGACGGGATCAGGAAATTGATCAACCGTTATTTTTTGTGCACTTTTTCAAAAATTCAGCTTAAATATGCCAAGGGACAAGTGCACCCTTTTTCAGGAATGCCTGGGGATGGTCTGCGGTCATGTTCCCCCTTCCCACACCCTACCCCCTCATACCGGGATGTTTACCGGAACGAAAGAATGAGAGATAAAGATTGATAGTGGCATAATGTACAGATTGTCCTCGGCACTTCCCCAATAAGTTAGAAATGGCGTATTTATGCCATTTTTTACACATTTTAGAAAAAATGGATATAATCAAATAGCCGTTTTTGTGCTTGAATGTTATTGCTTCGTGGAATAAAATATAAATAAAGATAAGGAAGGTGATTACTCTGAATGAAAATATAATTTCGGGTGGAATTAGTGGGGCTATTTCAGATCCATTATCCCCAGAGGCGTTAGAGCATGCTATAATATATTATGAAGAAATTCGTCATAGAACGGATGATATTATGAAAATAGCGTCATATACGGGATATACACCTGAACAGGTTCTGAAAGTGAAGAATTATTTATTTAACGAGACACATATTCTGGCTAATGGTATAAAAAGATTTGATGAAAGTTTTGAAATTGCAGAGTCATGGCAAAGATTATCTGATATGCAAGAATATGTTCAGCCACATGACAGACTTTTAATTCCACATGAACTTATGGAAATGGATTTGATTACAAAAGGTTTTAGTCAGGCAGATGCCCATGATAGAACATGTGAAGTATATGATTATCCAAGAGCAACAAACGAGTTTTATGGCAGATTACAGCATGAACGGAATGCAAGATTAGGAAAAAATGATATTATTAGTGGAGGAATTATTCATCATAAAAAAAGAGATGACTGGGATATGTGTTTATGAGAAAGGAGTATTTTTATGGTATATATTGATATTATTCAAGATGGTTCATTTATTATACTAAACTGCCATAAAGGTAGTGAGGATGGTGATTTTTTTCAGCTAGTCATTGATGCTCAAACCCAAAAAGTTATTAAAAGACCTGCAGAACCAGATATTGATGCATCTGCCGCGTATTCACATATATATACAATGCTGCGTAAAGGACTTGAGCTTCCTTCACAGACTGTTGCTGCCTGGGGATAGATATAAAATAATTAGAATTTAGCCTATTCGGTTCTGGAAGGTTAACCAGAGCCGGATAGGCTGTTTTTTTTGTGCCTGAATTTTGTACAGGAATATATTTTCAATTTTGATCCCTTTTATTTTCGTCCAGGTTCCGGAAAAGTGGATTTGACCAGTTTTTATATTCCTAAAAGGAGCAAGCAGGGGATTAGTGTTCATTGTATAAATACAATGCCACAAATCCCGCTTGTTGGGGAGTTCCCCAATCCCCCGGAGAATGAAAAAAAGGAAAGTGTAGCTGCGCTGCAGCATGAAGAAACCGGAACGAAAAGAAGCACATCGACATAAATCTACAAATCCGGATAAAAATCAAATTTGTACATTTTTAGTATTTTGGAAACTATGGTAAATTAAAACATGCAAGGGGCTGATTGGCATACCCTTGCATGTTCCTTGATAAGTAAATAAGTCACAGCGATAACGTTAATCACCACGAGCCCGCTGAGTAACTTATTTTGATTCAGTTCGTTTTCGAGTATATCATAAAGTCTGTTGATCTTGAAAATGTATGAATTCGAATAGCGAAAAAAGACGATGATACAGTCGGAAAGATATTACGGGGCGATGAAGGGGTAGCTGCAGGATATAACAATATTCACATCTGAGAAGGCAGCTTTTAGAAGACAATGATACTTACCGTGGAAAAAAGCACGGTCTGTGTGGAAAGCAGATGTCAGAGGACATATGCCAGAAGCGAGGGTTGAAGCTCTGGATCGCGATGGACTATAAAATAAATATTGGTTAAAGACGAGGATAGCAGTCTGAGACCGCTATCCTTTTTCTTTGACTAAAATGTTATAATATAAAGTCAGGAGGAAATGAATATGAATTACAACATGGATGAGCTTCTGACAGCAAAGTTTGAGGATATGGAACGAAAGATATATTCTGCCGTTTGTGAAGCAGCAAGGGAGATGACGCGAGAACTTCTCGAAGAGCTTGACAGATACTTGATGAATACAAGAGATAAGAAACGGTATGAGAATAAGCAGATCCGAAAGGCAACAGTTAAGACGGTGTATGGGGAAGTTGAATATAGCCGGCACATGTACTTTGATCGAGTAACCAAACATCATATGTATCTTTTAGAAGATAGCTTAAAAATGGAAAAGATTGGAGCAGTTTCATCTAATCTGGCGAAAATAATTAGTGAAGCTGCAGCAGAAATGCCTTACAGGAAAACAGCAGAATTGATATCCTGGACAACAGGTCAGACAATCAGCAGTCATGGCGCTTGGAACGTCGTGCAGCAGATAGGTAAAGAAATCGGCAGTGCGATCTTTTGTAATGCCTGGTATGCTACGGAATTTTTTGCTGACAGG
>ERZ772861.1172-NODE-1172-length-23194-cov-4.344397_pt1 | contig 23194 bp, 15 predicted proteins | sample MGYA00512135_ERZ772861 | MGnify/ENA primary metagenome ERZ772861 (study PRJEB29015, sample SAMEA2737700) | human gut metagenome | biome: human gut; feature: human-associated habitat; material: faeces | place: China | collected 2012 ...
TGTACAAGAACGACATCGAGCCCAACCTGGAAGAGGGCAATATGCTGATGTTCGCACACGCCCAGCCGGAGCAGCTCCGGGCGGAATCCCTGCAAGGCTCCGGCAATACCGGCGGACAGGGTTCCGGAAAGGGGAACGCCCAGTCCGCGGAATCCGCCGAAGGAACAGAAAATACCGACCCGACCCAGGAGCCGACGGAGCCTCCCACGGAACCGGAGAGGCAGGATCAGACGGAGCCGCCAACGGAACCGACCCGGGGCGAGGAGGATACGGATCCCACAGCGCCTACGGACAAGCCCGTGGAGAATCCCGATGATAATCAGGGCGGCAATAAGCCAGACGACACCAAGGGCGGCCCGGAGGATTCCGGCGACCACGGCGACGGTACCGGCGGCGACGACGGGGATGACGGCGGAACAGGCGGCGATCACGGCAGCGGGGGCGAGGAAGACGATACGCCCCGTATTTACACGACCCTGAAGACCCAGCAGCTCACCAAGACAGAGCTTCCGGACGGAAGGTTGACCTTCATTGCCTACCCCATCGGCAAGGGCGACCTGCACATTCGTGTCCGGCTGAAAAACGAGACCAATTCCGGCAACGGACTGCTGCTGACCTCCCCGGACAACCGGAACTATGAGGCGCAGCTGGATTTCAACGCGGAAAACCTGTTCGTCCTGTCCCTCTACGATGGGGAGACCTTCCTTGGCCTGGTTCAGTACCGGGTGGGCTATTACGCCGACCTTGCCGATGACGACAATCCGGAATCCGGCGACTATCCACCTTCCATCGTCACCAATCTGGACGGAGCCAGCCTGGACATGACCTCTCAGTCTTTCCCCCTGACGGTGATTGCCAGAGCCAATGCCAAGCTGGGAGCCGGGGTGATCTACTCCAATCAGATTCAGGTCACGTTGGACGGGAAAATCGTGGAGAAGAGCTACGGCGATTCCCAGCCTGTCTATGAGCTGCATTTCGACGCGCCCCAGATCGGTGATGAAGAATCCCACATCGTCCGGGTGCTGGCCTGGGACGGAAACGGAAATTCCGCCATGAAGGTCTACACCGTCACCTACCACCAGATCAGCGAGGGCGACGCGGCAGGCTCGGTGAACGTGGTGCTGGACGCGACCACCATCGGTCTGGGAATCCTGGACAGCGGAACGCTGGACATCGTAGAGGGCGAAACGGCGGCGTCTGTCGTGCTGCGTTTCTTGCAGGAGCGGGGCTATGAACCGGATTATCAGGGCAGCGCCACCATGAATTTCTATCTGCGCCGGATCTACCGGGGCGACATCGCCTACCGCGCCGACGTTCCGGAGCATCTCTGGGAGTTGATCCTGCGGGACGGCATCACCACCAACGACAACTACGACCGGGACAGCATCGGCGAGTTTGACTACACCCAGGGTTCCGGCTGGATGTACTCCATCAACGGAACACTGTATGAGGGAACCGGTATGAGCGGCTATAAGGTCCGCAACGGAATTACCATCTATCTGCGCTTTACTCTGTCCTACGGCAAGGACATCGGCGGTTACGATGCCACCGGAGGCGGCTACGGCGCGCTGAGCAGCTACTGCGGCCTGTGGATCAACGGCGGCTATCAGGCTCTGGATCACGACTTTGAGGAAGTGGAACGGGTGGAACCCACCGAAACGGAGGACGGGTACATTCTGTATCGCTGCACCAGGTGCCACGAGGAGGAAACAGATGTTCTCCCGGCTACCGGCGGCGAGACGGAACCGACAGATCCCGATCCCACCGATCCCGACCCGACGGATCCGACGCCTACCGATCCCACCGAGCCGACGCCCACGGATCCCACCCAACCGGAGCCGACGGAACCGACGCCTACAGACCCCAGCGAACCGACACCCACGGAACCGACACCCACAGAGCCAAGCGAACCGGAGCCGACCGCCCCCGGCGAGCCGGATCCTGCGGAACAGGCATCCATACAGGCCATGGGGCGGGAGACGCGGGGATACTGGGGCGATAAGCTCGTCTACTGCCAGAGACTGATAAAACGAATTTTGGAGGCAGCTGCATGAAAAACGGAACGAAACTGATAGCGGTGCTGCTCTGCGTACTGCTTCTGATCCCCACAATGGCTTTCGCGGAAACCCAGTCGTCTTTGGATGTGGAAATCGCCCAAAGCGCGGAGGGAATGTCCGCCCTGGGCGGGAAGAAGGGAGAGCTTCTGAAGGATCAGGAGCAGTTCCCCGCAGGCACTTCCGTCTGCGACTGGCTTGCTATGGCCATGGCACTGTCCGGCGCGGAGGAAAGCTACGCCGACTATTTGCAGGCGCTGAGAACTTATGTAGAAAACGCCTACGCGAAAAATGGCTGCCTGGATAAGAACAAGGCTACGGAGTACCACCGGATCGCCCTGACGGTAATGGCGCTGGGCGGCGACCCCACCGACTTTGGAACGAAGCCAGACGGCTCGGCCATTGACCTGATTGCGGAGGGAACCTACAACTATGCCCGTGATCCGGGCGCGCAGGGCTTGAACGGCTGGATCTGGGCGCTGATTGCCCTGGATGCGCAGGATACGGAGGTTCCGGCAGATGCCCAGTATTCCAGAGAGGATATGGTCAGCGCCATCGTGATCGCTCAGGAGCCGGACGGCGGCTTCGGTCTGATCCCCGGAAAATCGGATGTGGACATCACAGCCATGGCGGTACAGGCGCTGGCTCCCTACCGGGACCGGCTGGAGACCGAGATCGACGCGGCGCTGGAGTACCTTTCCGGTCAGCTGACGGATACCTGCGGGTACATCGCCTACGGGGATGAAAACGCGGAGAGTACGGCACAGGTCATTCTGGCTCTGTGCGCACTGGGCATTGATCCGGATACAGATACCCGCTTTGTGAAAGACGGGCATACCCTGCTGACCCAGCTCGCCAGATTCCGTCAGGCGGACGGCACCTACAGCCACACGCTGGAGGGGGCAGGTGACGGCATGGCAACGGAGCAATCCGTCCTTGCGCTGGTGGCTGTACAGCGTGTCCGCGCGGGGCAGCCGTGGGTGCTGCATTTTGACGGCACGTATACCGCCCCAGACGTTCCGGTCAGCCCGGACACCCAGACGGCACAGACGAAGGCGGGTGCCGACAGAACCATTCTCTACGTTGGAATCGGCGCGGCAGTCGTGATCGCGGCCGGCGCGATATGCATCATTGTCAGAAAGAGGAGAAAGGCATGAACAAGCTGACAGAACAAATTCAAGCGGAAGTCAACAAGGTCGTTTTGGGCAAGGAGGACATCGTCCGCAAGGTGCTGCTGGCCATTCTGGCACAGGGTCATGTGCTGCTGGAAGATGTACCCGGTGTGGGCAAGACGACGCTGGCCAAGGCATTTTCCAAGACGCTGGGTCTGGATTCCAGACGCGTCCAGTTCACCTCTGATACGCTGCCCTCTGATATTATCGGCTTTTCCGTATTTGACAAGGCGGACGGCAAGCTGAAATACCAGCCCGGTGCCATTATGACGAACCTGCTGCTGGCGGACGAGATCAACCGTACCTCCAGCAAGACCCAATCCGCCCTGCTGGAAGCCATGGAGGAATTGCAGGTCACGGTGGACGGCGTGACCCGGCCGCTGCCCAAGCCCTTCGTCGTTCTTGCAACGGAGAACCCGGTGGGGTCCGCGGGCACCCAGATGCTGCCCGCCTCTCAGCTGGATCGTTTCCTGATCCGACTGAGTATGGGCTATCCCAATCGGGCAAGCACGGCGGCGCTGCTGAAGGATCGCCATCATGTGGATCCCCTTTCCGCCTGCCAGACGGTGACGACGCCGGATGAGCTGGAAAAGCTCATTGCGGACGTTGCCGATATCCACGTGGCAGACCGAATCTATGACTATATCGCGGAACTGGTGGACGTGACCCGCTCCAATGCCTATGTTACCCTGGGCGTCAGTCCCCGCGGCGCTCTGGCTGTGACCCGTGCGGCCAAGGCCAACGCCTATCTGGAGGGGCGGAATTATGTGATTCCCGACGATGTGTGCGCCGTGTTCCCGGATGTATGCGTCCATCGTCTGATCCTCAACGCCAAGGCACGTCTTCAGGAATACACCGCGGCGCAGATCCTTCAGAACATCCTCACCTCGGTTCAGAAGCCAGATATCCGGGAATTTTCCGACAAATGAAGAAAAAGATTTTAGGCAGCGCCGTGTGTTACCTGCTTCTGCTGCTGGCTCTGGCGGCGCTGCTCATTACAAGCGGTTCCTTTTGGGTGCTTGCCGGACTCTGCCTGCTGCTCCTGCTGCCACTGGCTTCCTGGGCGGTCAACGCATACGTCCGAAGGCATTTACAGGCGGATATTCTGATACCGGCGACGGCTGCCAAACGCACCGCGGCCGGTTGCCGGGTGCGCATCCGCAATTCGGCGCTGCTGCCCGTAATGCGTTATGGCTGTCGTGTCTCTATCCGCAATGATCTGACCGAGGAAGAGCAGTCGGTGGCGTTGACCGGCGGCATCGGTGCCAGAGGCGAAAGCAGCCAGAATATCCTGCTGCAAAGTCGCTATTGCGGCCGGCTGCGTGTGCGCATCAGCAGGTTTACTTTGCTGGACTATCTGGGGATGCTCCCCATGCAGGCCCCTGCCAATGCGGAGGCCCGACTGACCATTCTTCCGAACCTCTTTCCTATGGACGCGGACATGACCGCCAGACCGGCCTATGCGGACGACGGAGCTTCCGACCGCCGGGGAGAAGATCGCAGCGAGGTGTACCAGCTCCGGGAGTACCGCCCCGGGGACGACATCCGTCAGATCCATTGGAAGCTGTCCTCCAAGCTGGACGAGCTGATCCTGAAGGAGGCCAGCCAGCCGGAGAGCCGCTCCCTCCTGGTGTTCTGGGATAAGCGTACCGGCACGCCGCAGCAGATGGATGCTTTGGCTGAGGTCGTTTCCTCCACGGGTGCAGCACTGCTGCAAGGCGGTGTGCAGTATACCCTGAGCTGGACGGAGGGGGACGACCTGCAAGCCCAGGATATTCTGGACGAGAACCAGCTTTTGCAGGCAATCCCGGAATTGGTAAAGACCAGAGGCAGCGCGGATTGCCGCCTGCCGGAAATGGGCGATTACAGCCGTATCCTGTATTTCGGCGTGAAGCCGGATGAGCGGATGATGACGGACGAGCGGGTGCATTTTGTCCTCTGCACGGAGGAGCCGTTCCCCAATGCCACCACCTTTACCCCTCAGAATTATTCGGAGACGATGCAGCGACTGGAGGTTTAGCCGATCATGCAAAAAAGTGAAAACGGACTCCAATGCATTGTCACCGGGGCGGCGCAAAAAGGAATGTATTTCCCTTGGGACTCCGGAACGGTCTGCGCCGTACTGACGGCGGGCTTTTGCTTGCTGTTGGCGGAGGCGTTTCCTTCCGTATCTTATCCCTGGTGGGGCATGGCGGCAGCCGCGCTTCTGGTGCAGGCGGTGCTGTTTGTCGCTTACCAGAGCGATATCGGGAACTGGGTCGTTCCTGTAGGGATCGGACTGCTGCTTCTGCTGAGCCTGGCGCTGAACAGATGGATACTGCCCGGCTTCGGCACTATGGCAAATGATTTTCTGACCCTGCTGACGGAAAAGAACGGAAAGATATACCTGGATTTTGCGGCGGCGGATGCCCGCTGTCTGCCCTTAGCGGCGGCGGTCTCGCTGCTGCTGGTATCGCTGCTTTTCAGCCGCAGCGCATGGAGCGGGCGTCTGGTACTGGCATTGCCGGTCTTGCTGCCCTGCTATGGGGCAATGCTGCTGGGCCTGGTTCCTGTAGGAATCGGCGGCGGACTGCTGATTGCCGGCGCTGTGCTGCTGATGGTGCGGCGCACGGCGGCGGGAGAGTCCTTGACAGGCGTTCCGACACAGCTGATTCTGCCGGTTCTGTGCGCGGCGCTGTGCTTGCTGGTCGGGCTGCCCTTTCGGAACAGTCTGGACACCGACCTGATGGATACGATCCAGACACGGATACACCATCAGCGCTATGACAGCGATACCAATTCCATGCCGGAGGGAAATCTCAAAAACCTACCGGCATGGAATAAAAACGATACACCGGCGCTGGAAGTTACAATGGAGCAGCCGGAAAAGGTATATCTGCGCGGGCAGGTTTATGATACCTATACCGGCACCGGCTGGAAAACGGCGGATACGAAGGATACCGCCCAGTATGAAGACCTTTTTTACTGGCTCCATGAGGCTGATTTTTACGGTCAGAGCCAGATCGGATTGGCAGAGAGCTATACGGATACGGCGGTTCCGCTGTCCATGACCGTAAAGAATCTCTCTGCTTGTTCCGCCCATGGCTATTACCCCTATGCCGTCTATGGCAGCGAAACGCTGGAAACGGATCGCATCGGAGATACGACGCTTCCGCCGGCAGAGAGCCTGTCCTATCTGAAGGGCAGCGTGCCGGAGTGGTACCAGATCCAGCGGAACCTTTCATCAGCGCAGGGACGGGAGAACATCAAGAACTACCTTTCCAAAGAGCAGGCGTATTCCGACTATCTGCAAACCGTGGATCTGCAAATGACCCAGGACAGCTGGTCGGTTCTCCAGCGACAGCTGAAGCTGGACAGTCAGGCTCGGACCATCGGCGACATCCGCACCATTATCTTTGATTACCTCCGGGAGAACATGACCTACGATGAAAGCGTCCGGACCATGAACGGCAGCGGAGATTTCCTGCAATATACGCTGGAGCGCAGTGGGCATGGCTACAGTGTCCATTATGCAACGGCAGCAGTGCTGATGCTCCGCTATATGGGCGTTCCGGCTCGCTATGTGGAGGGCTATTTCCTCTCGGCGGAGGATGCGGCCCGTTACAAGGCCGGTGAGGCCATTACACTGACAGAGGAAAATGCCCACGCTTGGGCGGAATACTATGTCAGCGGCGTCGGGTTTGTCCCGTTTGAGGTAACCCCCGGATACATTGACGACGAGGAGTTGTCCCTCGGCGGCGACAGTCCGGACGAAAACACCTACCGGAATAACACGCGGCAATTTGTAGAGGTCGAAAAGCCGGAGGAAATCACCGAACATAAACAGGATCGATTCACTTTCTCGCTGGATACCCACTATCTGCTGCTTCTTCCGCTGCTGTTGATCCTTCTGCTGGCCGGATATGTTTTCCATCGCCGCAGGGTATTCCGGAAAAAGCTGGCAGCCATTGATGCCGCGGACGATCGGGAAGCCATTGCCATGCGTTACGGCTATGCGGTCTGTCTACTGCGCCACAGTACGGCCAATCCCCCGGAGGGCGCTTCGGAGGCCGCGGAGCTGAACCAAAAGGCGCTGTTCAGCACCCAGGAAATGACTCCGGAGCAGCGCAAGGACGTGGACGCGTATGCCATGCGTGTGCTGGATGCCTGCAAGGGCAGCTGGACGATTTGGGAGAAAATACGGTATCGGCTGTGGAACTGCCTGTACTGAGAATAGGGAGGAGAACGAAAAATGCTCAAAAGAGTAATGGCGCTGCTGCTTGGCCTGGTACTTCTGGCCGCTGCCATCATTCCCGTCACGGCAATGGCCGCGGAGGGAGAGGGCGGCAGCTTCGTGTTCGTTGCCATGAACGCCAACAGTACCATCGTGGAACCAACCAGAATCCACTATAAGACCGGCCAGACCATTCAGGAAGCGCTGTCCGCTTCGGACATTGAATTCGTTGGCCTGGAGCAAGGCTTCATTTATGAGGTCAACGGCGTCTCTGCCAACTATATGCTCTACTACGACAAGGGCGGCTACAAGCTGGATACACAGGCCTCCTCCATCAAGGCCATCTGCATCCATGTGTCTTCGACGTATTCGGACGCGGCCATCCAGCTGATCCTCCAAATGGCAGATTATCTGGACATGACCAACCATGTGCAGAATTATCCTGCGGCAGCGAGTGCCTATGCCGCGGCGCTGAAGGGGCTGCGGACTGCAAATGCCGGCACGGCGGGGACGCTCCTGCAAAATCTGAAGGATGCCATTGCGGAATACGCTGCGCTCCTGGACGGGACTCAGTATACCGTTTCCGCGGCGGCCACGCAGAACGGAAGTGCCCTGACGGAACCGGTCATCACCCTGACAGATGCCTACGGCAACATCACCACCGGCACCGGCAGCGCCAAGGTCATTGCGGGCGACTACAAATTCAGCGTTTCCGACGGCGGATATAACCGCACGGACGGAACGCTGACGGTTTCCGCCGATACTCAGGTCTCTGTGACCCTGCCCTACGGCGAGTGGTTCGGCAATATCCGGCTTTTGGATGCCGATAAGGAGCCTTACAGAGCTGTACAGAATCGGGCAGACCACACGGCGGAGTATTGGATCGAGGATACTGCCAGCACTTTGAGCAGTGTATACCTGAATGCGGTAATAGGGGATGTCCCGAGTGCCAATGCCACCAAGCTCCGCACCATCTATACCGGCACCAACGGCAAGGACATGTCTGACATGCCCCGCAGCTGGAACAGTACGGCCACATCGCTTACATACCTGCTTTCCTCCGGCATGGAAAATCGGACATTTGCGTTGGAGGCTCAGTACACCGGCTCGGACGGCTATACCCAGATTCAGTCCTATGCCGTTACCGTGACCCGTGTACCAACCTTGAAGTCGCTGACTGTCACGGCGGAAGGGACGAAGCTTCCCCTGAATTTTGAACCGACTGCGCGGGAGTACAGTCTGACGACCGTTTCCTCTACGCTGGACATTGCCGCCGATCCTTTTGATGAGAGCTACACTGTCACCGGAAACGGAACTGTGACGTTGAGCGGGAATAGTCTGAACCACACGATCCAGGTCACGGCTCCCAATGGGGAACAGAACAGCTACACGCTTCACATTCAGAAGGTATCCTCCGTGCCGGTGACGCTGAGCATTCCCTCCGGAACGACGGTGCAGGTGTTCAACGGCGCGGGTTCTGAAATTGCGCCGGTGGATGGCACCTATCACCTGGTTCCCGGAGAGAGCTATACCTGCATTGCCACGAAGAATACCTGGTATCATACCCAGATCACCTTCACGGCCTCCAACGGGCTGAACGTGTCTGTTCCGGAGCCTGTCGCCACAGACTGGCTGACCAATCTGGCGTTCTATAACGGCACATATGCCTCCAGCCGAATTGCCTACGCCGCCGATAAGACGTTCTCGGCGGCGGAGCATACCTACAACTACACGGTGTCCGACTGCAACAGCTCCGTCGCCATGCAGGCTACGGCGGACGGAACCGTGACGGCCATGTATCAGACCCAGAGTACCGTCCCGGAGGCCCACGGCCTTGCACAGACGGTGACGGTTCCCAACCCGGTCAGTCAGACAGGGCTTGCCCAGAATCTGACATACGCGGTGGCCAAATCCGGTTACGGTCAGACGGTGACGGTCCGCATTTCGAAGGAAGAGGATGGTACATCCTATTACCAGGACTACACTGTCCGGCTGCTCCGGCAGCTGCACCTGTCCGGTCTTTCCATTGCTACCAAGGATGAGACGCTGCCCTTTATGACCACCAGCGGCGGGACAGCGCGCTTTGACCGGGATACCACGGACTACTATGTGCGGGTTGACCGGGAGACCACAGCCCTCTATATTTCCGGAACCTATCCCAACAGCAGCGCGGACACCGCCTGCTGCGGCGGGTACTATGCTAAGGTCAACGGCGTGCGCTATGATACGCCGGCGGGTGCGGAAGCGACCTTGAACACAGATCTTTATAACGAGGACATATTGGTTCAGGTCTGCCATGCGGATACCGGCAGTATTGAACTGACCTATACCGTCCACGTCCAGAAGAGCGACCCCATTCAGCTGACGATCCAGACGACTCCGGCGGAGGCTATCATATTCCTGACCAATGATCTGAACGGTAAGCGTATTGTGGAGAAGAACGGTACCTACAGCCTGACCCCTGGTGCCAGTTATTCCTACACCACTACCTGCACCGGGTATATCGGCCAGAAGGTAGAGCATTACACCGCTCCCGACAAGGACGGAACGCTGACCATTACGTTGGAAAAGGCTCCGGCCAACGGTACGCTTATCAACTTTGACTCTGCCTGGCCGCATCTGCGTCAGAACAATGAGAACAACGGCGTGGTGGATTACAGAACGCCGGTCTACGCAAAGGATGCCGAGCTGTACTGGGCTACCTCCATTGGCTCCGGGTACGACGTGAATGCCTGCGGCTGCCCGATTCTGGTGGACGGCGCGATTTACACCTACTCCGGTTCCCGGATTTATAAGGTGGACGCCATATCCGGTGAAATCCTCATCGATAAGCCTATGGATCACAATTCCAGCTTCGCCATCAACCCGCCCACCTATGCCAACGGCATGATCTTCGTGGGTCTGTCCGACGGTACCATTCAGGCGTTTGATGCCAATACCTTGAACTCCCTGTGGATCTACCGGGATTCCATCGGCGGGCAGCCTAACAGCTCCATCGTTTACCACGACGGATATATCTACACCGGCTTCTGGGTAGGGGAGATCAACGAGGCGCACTATGTCTGCCTGAGCGCAACCGATGAAGATCCGACGCAGTCGATGGAAGAAAAGCTCCCCACCTGGTATTACACCAGCAAGGGCGGCTTCTACTGGGCAGGCGCTTATGTGTGCGACGACTTCCTGCTGATCGGCACGGACGACGGTGCTTCCGGCTACACTACCGGAAGGCCCAGCCTGCTTTCCTTTAACCCCAAGACCGGTGAGCTGTTGTCCAGCTACAAGATGAATGTGACCGGCGACATCCGCAGCTCCATTACCCATTACAACGGCAAGTATTACTTTACGAGCAAGGGCGGATATTTCTTTGAGGCATCTGTGGACGCAGAGGGCAATATCGAGGATGTCCGAACGCTGAAGCTTTACAACTACGCGGATGATCCGGCCAATCCGGCCATGTCCACCTGCACACCGACTATTTATAATGGCCGTGCCTATATCGGCATCTCCGGAACGGCACAGTTTGGCGCATACAGCGGCCATAATCTGACGGTCATCGACATTCCCAACTGGGAGATTGCCTACACGGTGCGTACGCACGGTTATCCCCAGACCAGCGGCGTTCTGACTACGGCTTACAAAGAGGAAACCGGTTGTGTCTATGTATACTTCTTTGACAACTTCACTCCCGGCAAGCTCCGTGTGCTGGAGGATCGACCCGGACAGACGGAGGTTTCCCTGAAGACTATGGAGACCTACACTGCCAGCGGCAAGTCAGAGACCTACACGACACCCTACAACATCTTTACCCCCAGCGGCGCACAGGCGCAGTATGCCATTTGCAGCCCCATCATGGACGAGTATGGCACGATCTACTTCAAGAATGACTCTGCCTACCTGATGGCTGTTGGCAGCACCATAGAGCGCATTGAGGTCACGAAGCTGCCGGACAAGACGACATACAAGGTGAAGGACACCTTTGACCCCACCGGAATGCAGGTGACGGCCTACTATGCCAACGGCAAGACCAGGGATATAACAGACTATGTGACCTGGTCGGAGACGCCGCTGACGGCCAACGATACGGACTTCCAGATCACGTTCCCTTACGCCATGTATCAGAACCGGGAGAACAGCGACACATTGGAAATGGAATATGGCGTTCACTGCGACAAGCCCATGACCACGCTGACGCTGACCATTGAGGATACGACGGAGGTCAAATACGGTGATGTAAATGGGGACGGTAAGGTTGCCTCCACTGATGCTGCTATTGTCTACCGTTATGCAAACGGAAAATACCAACTGTCTGCGGACCAACTCCTGGCGGCTGACGTAAACGGTGACGGTGTGGTTAATTCGACAGATGCCGCACTGATTTACCGCATGGCGAACGGAAAACTCTTGAAGTTCCCTGTGGAGAAGGAAAAACAGTCAGAGCAAGCAACCGATTAAATGAGAAATGGCCTAGCCTACAGCATTGTGCGTAGCAACGCACATCCTCCTCTGTAGGCCAACCAGGGGCAGGCGCTTTGCCTGCCCCACATAGAAAACAACCCAGTCAAAAACCGGATCATCCAACGCTGCTCAGGACACCCCCTTGCCTGAGATTGCCCAGCGAAGGATGACCGGTTTTTATAAAATAGAGGTACAACCATGAAAAAGAGAACTGCGAACCTGATTATGGTTCTCATCATTGCGGCGATTGTCGTTGCAGGTGTGACTGCGGCCTTTGCATTGAGGGTGGATAACGGTGACGGCTTGGGAAGCCAGTATCGGATTCAGAAACTGAAAGGCAATGCTGTCATTACCCCCGGACAGGAGGACAATGTCTGCACCGTCACCATTGTGTGCGACACGATTCTGGGCAACATCAGCAAGCTAAATAAGGAAAAGGCTCCCTTTGTGCCAAAAGACGCAGTAATTCTGCCTCAAACCCGTGTTTCCTTCGCCGAGGGGGATACCGTCTTTGATGTGCTGAAAAAAGTCTGTACAGCGGCGGATATTCAGCTGGAATACAGTTGGACGCCTGCTTACGACAGCGGCTATATTGAGGGCATCAACCATCTGTACGAGTTTGACTGCGGCAAAGAATCCGGCTGGATGTACAAGGTAAACGACTGGTTCCCCAATTACGGTTGCTCGAGCTACAAGGTGGAAAACGGCGACAACATTGTCTGGTGCTATACCTGCAACGGCTATGGCGAGGATGTGGGAAGCACATGGGCAGCAACAGAAGGCAGCAGTGCGGAATGATGGAGGGCGAAAATGGGCTTTGAAAGCTGTCATCCGGCGGTGAATTTCATTTTCTTTGCCGCAGCGCTGTACGGGACGGTGCGCTTCAACCACCCGGTGTTTCTGGCAATCGCCTATGTCTGCGCCTTTGCCTACAGCGTCAAGCGCTGCGGAAAGCGGGCAGTGGCCTTCAATCTGTGCCTATTGCCGCTGATTCTGATATTCGCACTGTACTACAGCTCCTATCACCACTTCGGTGTCACAGTGCTGAGGCAGAATTTCATCGGCAACAACCTGACAGTGGAAAGCTTTGTCTACGGTCTGGTGATCGGCTTGCGATTTGCAGCATTGTGCATGTGGCTGGAGGCAATCTTCCGCATAGTGACTTCGGACAAAGTGGTATACCTCTTCGGCAGGATCAGCCCGCAGTTGTCGCTTTTCCTTACGATCCTACTGCGGTTCATCCCCAGAGTTGGCCGGGAGGCGAGGAAAATCAACCTCGCTCAGAAAGGCATCGGCCGGGGCAGCAATCAGGGGAATGTTTTCCAGCGATTCATCAACTGCCTACGGATATTCTCTATGCTGATAACCTGGATGATTTCAGCGCTGGTGCAGGAATCCGATTCCATGCGTTCCCGGGGCAGTCTGCTCCGGGGAAGGACGGCCTTCTCCATTTATCGCTTCGACAACCGGGACAGGGCGTTTGTGATTGTTCTGTTCTGCTGCATCACCCTGACGGCTATGGGCGCGATTCTGGGAGCTAGCAAGATGTGGTACAACCCTAGAATCATCTGGCGGCCATTAAACAGGATTGGTGTAACAGCGGCCATCGGTTATCTAGCGCTCTGCCTGCTGCCCCTCGAGCTGGAGCTTTGGACAGAGTATCGGTTCTGCAGAGCCAGAGGAAAATAAAAGGACTCCCATTTCGGCAGGCGAACCAGCTGATGAAACGGGAGACTTTTATTTGCTTATATTTATGAGGAGAATGTGAAACACATTACTCTATATCTTCCCACGGCTCCAATTCCATTTCCTCCCAGGTAAGACCATATGGCGCGCCGCCGGAGGTGTAACCCGCGATGAAGAAAAAGGTGTCGTCCTGCTCCATGGGCGGAAGCTTCGGCTCATTTTTGGCACGTTTCTTTCTGCGCTTGGTATGGGCTTTTCTTTCCGCTCGGATGCGCTGCAATTCCTTGATTTCTGCATGGGAACGGATATGCCCCGGCATTCCGAAAATGGTCAGACGCTCGATAATATGAGGGCGTTTCCTGAGATAGACGGCGTGGATTTCCTCGACGGGGATACGCAAGCCGGAGACGTGGTTGAATACCTTCTGGGCAACCGTTTCGCAATCTTCATCCGTATCCGGCATTCTCCCATTCGTCTGGAAGAAATTCTGCGTTTCCAGATACATATAGTCAGAAATTTTTGCTTTCTGTTTCTGCTTCAGCTCTTTATAGGAACGCGGCGGCTTTTTAGACTGCTCCATAGTTTAATCATCCCATAAATGTTTTTGCCAATAAGCATCCATGCAGAGATTGTAGCGTTTACGCACAGATGAAATCTCCGCTCCATCTACGATAGAAGAAAATGCCTGCTGGTGGATTTCGGAAAATTCGCGGTCGTGATGAAAGAGATTGTTTATTATCATCGTGGTAAATACTGCATCCGGATATGCCTCAGCTATAACATCATAACGCTTTTCATCTGCATTTACAATCTCGAAAAATCCGGGAATCCTTGCTAACACCGGCATGGCTCGGATGATGTAGTCTTGTAAGGTATTGACGTGGGCAGCAGATGCCATTTCTATCTCCTCCTGTAAGCGCACTGTAGCCCATTGTAGCACAAAAAAAGGGAAATAAAAGTCTTGACTTTTTCACGCATTCTGCTACCGGGCAGTACGGCGGATGAAACGAAGCACCGGGGCTTACACGAATGCGTTACGAAATGATACGCCAAAGGCGTGGGGAACGCAGGGACTTACTAGCGGCAAGCAGTGTCTGGGTAGCACCCAGACCGATTCCGCTTGTTGGGGAGAATTCCCCAATCCCCAAAGATCATTCCCGCGATGCGGGAATGGCTGCGCGTTCTTACAGAACGCTTGAACCCAACAAATAAAAACTGAGGCGCAGGATGCACAGCGTAGCACGCCGATCCTGCGCCCTGATTCAAATGACGCGACAGAATTAACTGTGGTCCCGATCTGTTGTATTCGTTTTTTCCTGCTCCCGCTCCTGTGCGTCTGTCTCTCTTTTCTGCATATCAAAAAACACTTCTGTATTGTGGAGCGCCTTTTGATACTCCTGCATCTGCTCTCTGACGAGCCTGTACTGTGTGTACAAGCTCTTTTTTTCTGCCAGGACGGTTGCGTATTCTTCAGAAAGCTTCTTAATCTTTGGCAGCTTGGATACATTCATTTTTTGAAAAGCGTCCTTTGCCGCCTTGTGTAATGTGATTTCTTCCCGGTGCTCTTCAAAAAATGCCTTGCTGTACCCAGCTTTCCGGTATGCTACATAGACATCCCGTGTTTTAGCATAGTTTACAATATGCTTTTTCAACGCCGCAATTTCTACCAGTCGCTGTTCGGCGGCTTTCAAGTCACGGTCAATTCGGCCAAATTCCACAGAGGCAGAAGCAGCCTTTTCTCGCAACTCCCCCATAGAACCGATTTCCTGCTCTTTGAGGAAGATCCGCGTCTTGGCCATTTGCTTTAGATTGTAGGTCGTTGCCCAGCGCTGATATCCCGGCCCTCTGGCTCGAATTCGGTCGTCGATCTCAACCAGCAGCCTGAACTTCTGATTATCCAAATCAATGCGTTTGCCTTTCCTTGCCCGGTGTGCTTTGGTGCCGGTAAGGACGGCGTTAATATCATCTTCGGTGTATCCCTCTCCCAAAGAACAGAGCCGAATAAATCGCTCTTGTCCCTTTCCACGGACAGAAATAAACTTTCCTTGCTTTACCGTATATCCGTTTTCTTCCAAGCAAGAAAGAAAAGCAGAAAAATCTTTCGGGGGATTTTTCAGAATGGAATCAATTGTTTGCCGAAGTACATCTCTGTGCGAAATCCGATTTTCCCGGGCGGTATTCTTAGAGCGCTTCGCATATGGCTTCTTCTCGATAATGGAAAGGCCATGTTCCATGCAGACAATATCACTGAGGCGCTGAACCGCCAGCCCGGAAAAATAAAAATTTTTGAATTTTGAGCTGGAATCTAGACTGGTGGAATTGAAAATAATGTGATTGTGTATATGCGCACGGTCTGTGTGTGTTGCCACAATAAAAGCGTGTTTCCCTTTGGTGAATCGTTCGGCAAGTTCCCGGCCAACCTGATTTGCTTCTTCCGCCGTAATTTCTCCCGGCTTGAATGATTGTCGAATCTGGTACGCGATCACATTATTCTTTTGATACTTGCCGGTGATGTGTTGATATTGCCGCTTGGAAAGCAGAAATTCTTCGTCCGCAGTCATTGGGTCACACTGAAATCCCGTGACCAATTCTCCTTTTTGTGTTTTCTCCGGATTTTGCGCATAATCTGTCCGATCTTTCAGACACTGCGCTACAGTTTTTCCTTTGTTAACATGCAGGGCAATCAGGCGTGTAGCAGCCATCCATTACCTCCTATACAAAAATTACGGCCACCCCGCAAAGACGCGGGGTGGCTGTCTGATAGATTGTTTACGATCTCACAAAACCTTTCAGTATGGAGCAGCACCAATCCAAGAATGTTTCGATCAGGACAGTGCCGAACAGTGCAGAAAGGCAGATGGCCTCAACGATACCAATCAACAATACATGATTCCATTGTCGGGTAATAACGGTATAAACACCGCATCCGAGAATGAAGAGAATCAGCGGACTAAGGATATATCCAGAAATGTTGCTGAGAATTCTTACCAGAAAACGCACGAAGGCAAAAAAAGCAATCAAGGGCAGAGACAGTAGCTTGAATGGTAATTTTATCAGAGCAACCATTGGCATCGCCCTCCTTTCATCTGTATTGTAAACGGGAATAAGGAAAAGTGCAAGGATGTCACAGCATGGATACCAGCCCAGCATCATTCAATGTTGGCCAATCTGATGTGGATTTCCTTCAGCTCTGCCCAAATCTGATTAAACCGAAGCTGTAAGTCCTGAATGTCATCCATGTAAATATTCCCGGTTTCATTTGCTTTCTTTGCATACTGATTGAGGTTGTTGCTGGCATAGCGCATGAGCGAAACGATCTTTTTCAAATCCCCAAGGTCAAGACGAATACAGTAGCCGTCCAGAGCCATTTTCCGAAGATAGGCTCCCATGCTGCGGACACCCAGCTCCTGCATTTTCTGACGGATGGCTTCCAGTTCTCCTCTACTTACACGGAAGTGAAGCATCTGGTCTTTTTCTCTCATGCGCGTTCCTCCATATTGCGGGATTCGCTTTTCCTGCGTGGAGGCATGGCCTCAGAATGCCTTCGCAGTTCATCCAGCACAGAGGGGCGGTCGTCATCAGATTTATCTACGTTCTCCTGTCCGGAATCGTGTTGGCAGTCCATATCCAAAAGTGCATTCAGCTCCGCAAGGCGCTGATTCTTTTGTTCCAATTCTTCCTCCTGCATGAATGGCTTTCCCAGTTCCGCTTTTGCGAATTCCATCTGAGATTGCAGATTTTCCAGTTGGTTCCGTTCGGATTTCAATAATATAGACATATCATTGAGAACATTGTCAATTCGGATAAGGTTGCCTCTTGCATCTTCCCCAAGCTCCACCTTATGGGAAAGAGCGCCAGTCAAGTAAAGAATATATTCTTTTCCGAAGTTTTCCAGCGTAACAGACATTTCAAGCCCACGATAGGAGCCAATCCTGATCGGCTCCAAGCCGGTAGCTGCCTTTGACACCTTCAGCAGGGCAGTACCGGCAGCTTCCTTGTCGGTAAATTCTTTTCCGTAAATGCTCATAGGTGAAATTCCTTCTTTCGGGTGGGGGTGCGCTGCAACCAGTTCAATATCTGTATGCAGTCCGGAAATCTCTTCCTGCGCTTTCTGAATGTGTTCCGGAAAATATTTCAGCAAATTGTCCTCCAGACGGTACTGCTGGCTCAAGTGGTCAGCTTTCAGAACCTTCAGGCGGGAAACCTCAATATCCAGATCCATCTTCTCTTTGATTAACGGGTTGCCTGCACAAAGCGCCTTGATTTCCGCAAAAGACAAAGCGGTTTCGTCCACATCCTCGCAGGAGCGAACCGGAGATTTAGAGGTCATAATTTGTGAAATGAATTTCTGCTTGTTCTCGACGGTTTGCCACAAATACGAATCAAAGGTTCCTTCCGTAACGTAACGATAGATATGCACTTGCTTGTTTCGATTTCCCTGACGAATGATACGACCACTGCGCTGCTCCAGGTCGCCCGGACGCCAGGGGCAATCAAGGTCGTGCAAGGCTATAAGCCGATCCTGAACATTCATGCCAGCGCCCATTTTGAAGGTACTTCCCATCAGGACACGCACTTGACCGGTGCGCACCTTTGCAAAAAGTTCTTTCTTCCTGACCTCAGTATTGGCATCGTGGATGAAGGCAATCTGTTCCGGTGGAATCCCCCCGGCAATCAGTTTGGAACGGATGTCATCATAAGCAGTAAAAGAAGATGTTGAATTGTTGAGTGCCGCAAGCGGGTCAACGACTTGCTGTTCACCTGCATCTCCCTGCACCGTGGCAGATTCCTTCGGAGTTGATGTTGCCCTGGGCGTGGAAATATCGCAAAACACCAATTGGGTCAGCTTGTCAGCTTCCCCCTCTCGCCATATCCGAAGAACGTTCTCCACACACATATTGATCTTTGTGCCTGGTTCATCCGGCAGATACGGGCTGATGATTCTTTGATCCAGTCCCAGTTTCCGTCCATCCGATGTGATTTTCAACATGTTATCCTTACGGGGATCAACGACTCCGCGGTGAACTGCGGCGGCACGTCTGGAAAGCTCCTTCACCAATGCCTGCTGTACCTCGGTGGGCTTTGTAACCTCGTTGTGGTAAACGGCCTCCGGTCTTGGAAGATGGAGCTGATCTGCGGTTTTTACATCAGCAGCTTCCTTCCAGATGTTGATAAGCTCCGGAAGATTATGAAACCTGGCAAATCTTGTTCTGGCCCGATAACCGGTACCCTCTGGGGCAAGCTCAATTACAGTTTTTGTTTCCCCAAAATGCGCTGCCCAGCAATCGAAATGGCTCCATCCCTTTTCCCGAAGGGTATCACTTTGCAGATACCGCATCATGGTGTAAAGTTCTGTCATGGAATTGCTGATAGGCGTTCCGGTTGCAAAGATGATTCCACGTCCCCCGGTCTTTTCATCCAGGTACTGGCACTTCATATACATATCAGAGGACTTCTTCGCATCCGTTGTGGAAATACCGGCAACATTCTGCATTTTCGTATACAGGAAAAGATTCTTGTACCCATGCGCCTCGTCTACAAACAGCCGGTCAACGCCCAGCTCCTCAAATGTCACAACATCATCTTTTCGTGTGCCGTCCAGTAACTTTTCCAGCCGATTTTCCAAAGACCGTTTTGTCCGCTCCAGCGATTTCACAGTGGACCGCTCTGCGCGATTGGCTTGCAGTTCATCGATGCCCTCCTCGATTTCGTCAATTTGTCGTTCTATCATGGCTTTCTGACGATCCACGGACATAGGAATTTTTTCAAACTGGGAGTGACCGATAATCACGGCATCGTACTCGCCGGTAGCAATTTTGGAACAGAACGTTTTCCGGTTAGCAGGCTCGAAGTCCTTTTTCCTGGCAACCAGAATATTTGCTGATGGGTAGAGCCGCAGAAATTCACTTGCCCACTGTTCGATCAAGTGATTGGGAACCACAATCAGAGACTTGCTGCAAAGACCCAGTCGCTTGCTTTCCATAGCCGCAGCAACCATTTCAAAGGTTTTGCCGCTGCCAACCTCATGAGCAAGCAAAGTGTTCCCGCCGTACAGAATATGAGCAATGGCATTCTTCTGGTGATCCCGCAGAGAGATTTCTGGGCTCATGCCATTAAATCGGATGTGCGACCCGTCGTATTCCCGCGGACGGTCAGAGTTGAACTTTTCATTATAAAGCTTAACCAGCGTTTGCCGCCGCTCCGGGTCTTTCCAAATCCAGTTCCGGAACGCGTCTTTGATGATCTGCTGCTTCTGCTGGGCAAGGGTGGTCTCCTTCTGATTCAAAATCCCCATATTCACAAAGAATGTATGGAACCACTGGTCATGCCCGTGATCTTCCGCCTTATCTATACATGTGGACTGAGGCCGCAGGAAGGTCGGCTTATAAAGCGGAAGGATATCAACCTCGAAGAAGGCGTTTTGTTCATTCCAGAGTCCAAAAGGCACAAAGACAGACTTGTTGTCATCCCTGAAGATATGCTGGAGCTTTGCCGGAGATATGACACTATTATCCGTAAGAAGGTTCCACAAAATGAGTATTTCTTTCCGTCAGGTGATTTCACGTGCTATCATGCTGTAACACTTGAAGCTAACTTCAAACGATACTGGAAGAATGCAGGTCTATGGCCGGAAACAAAGGGAAATAATCCCAGAATTTATGATTTCCGACACACTTTTGCGACAAAAAAGCTATATCAATGGATGAAAGATGGACGTGACATAGATGCCTGCCTGCCCTTTTTGAGTGCTTATATGGGGCACGCGCATCTTTCTCAAACTGCGTACTATATCCACCTTGTCCCTGAAATTTTCCCCACACTTAGCGGACTAGACTGGGAGAGGTTCTCAAAGCTGATACCGGAGGTGGCCGAAAATGAAATATAACGATGCACTTTTCTTGAAAACCGTCCGGGACTTTCTAACCATTTACCTTCCAAAGCAGCGAAAGTTTAGTGAAAATACGATTCGCTCCTATAGAATGTCATTGAGCTTGTTCTTTGACTACTTAAAGGATAAAAAGGGTGTTTCCATACAGAAGCTGTCTTTTAGCCACCTGAACTCGGAAAATGTCTCTGGATTTCTTTCATGGCTACAGTCGGAACGTGGTAATTCAGATACGTCTTGTAACCAACGTCTCATGGCAATCCGTTCATTTGTAAAATATGCAGCGATTTCTGATCCAGCAAATATTTATCTCCAGGCAGAAATCGCAAAAGTACCTGTCAGAAAGTGCCAGTCAAAGGTTGTAGAATTCTTTTCTGATAACGCACTTAAGGCGCTGCTGGAGCAGCCGGATAGATCCAAGAAAACCGGGCTGCGCAATAGTTGTTTTATGATTCTCATGTATGACACAGGTGCCAGATGCCAAGAAATCCTGGATCTTCGGATAAAAGATTTGGTTCTGGATGAAAAAAGCCCATACGTTTATCTGACAGGCAAAGGGAATAAAACCAGAACAGTGCCGCTGATGGAGAAAACAGCGCACCATCTCAATCTGTATTTAAACCGATTCCATCCGGAGGGGCAAAGAAACAGAGAGGATTACCTTTTCTTTACAATCATTCACCAGCAACGATGCACAATGTCGCCCGATACTGTTGCGGCATTTTTGAAAAAATACGCTGACCAAGCACGACACAGCTGCGCTGATATTCCAGAATCTGTGCATCCACATCAGTTCCGCCATACAAGGGCAATTTCCTGGTATCGAAATGGTGTGCCACTGATTTTGGTTTCTGAACTCTTGGGACATGCTGATATCAATACCTCCCAGATTTATGCGTATGCAGATACGGAAATGAAACGAAAAGCCATTTCCAAAGCTTTGGGGGATAACAGCAGCAATTCCCAGAAGGACAACGTTTCACATTGGGAAGGAGATGATGAATTAATCAAGAAACTGTTCGCTTTGAATTAAATCAGTTATCCCGAAATTATTCGAGATAACTGATCTACGGAAGGAGGTAAAACGAGGATTTATAAGCAGAATCTGTCCCGCCTAATCCGTTTGCCCGATTTTTTCGGGATAACTGATTCTTCGGGATTAATACCGTCCAGCATACCGTAGTCATCTTCCATCGACATTTCAGCGGCTTTAAGATAGTTTTCCGGCTTTAATTCCATATCCAGCCTCCGAAAACCGACGGAATCGCAATAGAAGCAGCTTACCACGCCTGCTTGCCGGATGGCTACAATATCGCTGACGGACATACTGTGTGCGTGGTAGTCTGTAGGCAGATCCATATTGAACCGGTCATAGAGTCCTTCCAAAAGGGAATTCATATCTAGGAATGGCGGAAGTTGGCTGGTATAGACGATATTGTAGTGCGCTGCATCCGGCGTCTTACCCTCACGCTCCAGAGTATCCAGAGAGGAAAAACGCTCATATCTGTATGCGGGATCATCCTTCACCTGAAGGAGAGCATAGGCATTATCGGACGAAGCGAAAAACCGCTTCGCCATCTCCCGGTAGATTTCAGGACCCTCGGTACTCATTTCCTATGGCCTCCTTTGGGAAACTCCATGCGAAATGTTGGCCTGCCGTCCTCCTCAATGTCCATGAGAACATCCGCAGTAAAAACCTTGCCGGTTCGGGGACTCTTACAGTCTTTCAGACGTACCCGCTTCTCCCGCAGCAGTCTGGCAGCCATGTACTCGGTCATGGGTTTTTCAATTTTCCTGAAATAGACGCTGTTTTTCCACAGCACAAACCGGCATTCCCGGTTCCGGCACATCCAGCCCTTGTCTCTGGCTACGACTTCACTCCCGCAGCGTGGGCAAGTTCCAATTACGATATTACGTCTCATAAGTGCATCTACTCCTTCTACAATCTCATAGTTTGTGGTCAAGTCGGTAATCATCCGGGATATTTCTGCCATAAACTGCTCCGGCAGAAATTCGCCGTGTTCAATCTGGGAGAGCTTTTCCTCCCATTCAGCAGTCATAGATGGGGACTGAATCTGCTCCGGTGCTACAGTAATCAGCGCCCGACCCATATCAGACGGAATCAGGTGCTTTGTTTTACCGGTGCCTTTACGTTCCAGATATCCCTTTTTTATCAGCTTTTCGATGGTAGCGGCTCGTGTAGCAGGTGTTCCAATACCCTTTCGCTCGGCATCCTCCGGAAACTCGTCCGCACAGGCGGTTTCCATGGCCTGTAAAAGCAAATCCTCCGTAAAATGCCTGGGTGGTGTCGTTTTCCCCTCCTTGATCGATGCCTTGGAAACAGGAATAACTGCATCGGCATCCATATGAGCCGGTTCCGGCTGTCCCTGGCCTTTCTCTGGAAAAAACTGCGTAATGATACCTTTCCAGCCGTCATTGGCCACGGTTTTACCCTTAAAAGTGAATACCTCTCCGGCACATTCTGCGGTTACAGTCGTTTCCGTGAAACAGTAGGGTGTCCCAACTGCGGATATCAGTCGGACAGAAATGAGCTTCAGGATTTCCAGTTCTCCTTTGGGCAGACCTTCCAAGGCACGGCTGTCCAGCGTCAGCGTGGGAATAATTGCATGATGGTCAGACACTTTCTGGTTGTTGACTACCTGTTGGGACAGCACAGGGACTTCGCCGGTCACATGGAACAGTGCCGCTACGTTCGGAACCAGTTGTT
>ERZ772861.1175-NODE-1175-length-23163-cov-5.680111_pt1 | contig 23163 bp, 16 predicted proteins | sample MGYA00512135_ERZ772861 | MGnify/ENA primary metagenome ERZ772861 (study PRJEB29015, sample SAMEA2737700) | human gut metagenome | biome: human gut; feature: human-associated habitat; material: faeces | place: China | collected 2012 ...
GCTCATTTGTTCTTTATGACGCAAGGAGCTGTGCGTAGTATCCATCCAAAAATTCCAGGCGGTCCCGGATAAAGTCCTCCAGTGGCCGTTGGCTGCTGACATACAGACCCCAACGGTCATAGTCCCGCTCCATAGCGCCACTGGCGGCTATCTGGCCGGAAAGGCCTTCCAGAGTGGAAAGCAGGTGCTCTTCGGCAAAGACGCTCTGCCGGAGCTGGAACCACCGGGCGGCAACCACCTGATCCAAATCACTGTGGGCGGCCTGGACCTTCTCATAGTCCGCCCGATTCAGGGTTGTGTGGATGCTCTCTTCATAGTTGTAGGCAAAGTCCTTCACCAGCCCCATAGACATATCCGTGTCCCAAAGGATCAGCTGCAGCTCGTAGTCCCCATCCCTGGGGCTGAGCAGATAGAAAATATTCCGGAACAGGGAATTGTCCTGCATATAGCCGAACTGGACAAAGAGGCTTACATCCGCGTAATTGCGCAGGTTGACAGACTGCCCGAATCGGTTTTTCTGGAGGTCCAGCCACAAATCATAGGTCTGCTCATCCGTCAGCTTGGAGTAGATAATGCTGTAGCCCTCCGGCTTATTGAGCCTGCTCATAGAGCCGCCCTCCCCCTTTAAGAGGATCTGGTCCGGCTCCAGATTCAGGTACTTCCGGTCTATCCGGCACTGGAGGAGATACAGCCCCCGGTAGCGGCCGTTCATGACGATTTCGCAGTAGTTTCCGGTAGACATCCGCACATCCCAGTCGTTTTCCTGAGCCAGCTCGTTCCAGAGGGTCATCAGCAGATTCTCCTTCACCTTAAAGTCATCCAGGCTCATGGGGTTCAGGATCCAATCGTCATCGGAGCCCATGCCCAGCAGCTCCATATTCCGCTTGGTGCCGTCGGATTTCTGCAATGTCAGCTTGATGCTCTTTTTGGGCATAACAGTAGCCGTTCCGCCCCGAAGGTTCCAGCGAACAGGGGTGGACTTGACGGTGTATCCTTCCAGCTCCGGGTCATTGGGTGTCCAGGCCCGGAAGGTGCCGTAGGCATAGACACCCTTTTCCTGGAGCTCCGTGTGATCCGGGTCCTCAATGGAGAACACCGGCAGCGTGGTAAATACCACCCGGTAGCGCATAAAGCTGTTTCCGGAACGCACCAATAGGGCAAAGGGATGATTTTCAGCTGCCGCCGAGGCCAGATCCTCAAAAAGCGGATCCTCCAGGAAATACATCCGGGTCCCGGGGAAGGAGCAGGTGAGCCGTCCCTGGAGATCCGTGAAGGAGGTGCCCTCCGAAATGCTCTGGGATACGTAGATGGTAGAGCTCTCCACATCCATAGGGGCCTTCTCTCCCGAGAAGAAGAGAGACTCGCTGTAATCATAATATGCATAGCTCTCCTCCGCCGGACTTGCCGCCAGGAAGGGGACCCCCAGGCAGGTATATTGCTGCCGCCAGGTAAACCGGAAAATAGATCCCAGCAGCACCGCCAGGGAAACCAGGAAAAAAGCTCTGGCAATGGGGCGTCGTTTTGACATAGTCTTTCTCCCTTACTGTACGTAGTAGGTGTCCAGGAATGCCGCCCGGTCCCGCAGGAACTGGGCCGGAGTGGCAGCATCGCCGAAGGCATGGCCCCACAGCGCCTGGTCCCGGCTCATTGCGCCGCTGTCAGCCAGCTCTCCGGTCAGGCTGTCCATCAGTTCCTCCATGGACTCATCCGACAGGAGATCTTCCCGCAGCTCCCGCCACCGCCGGGCAACGATCCGGTCCAGGTCCGGCTGAGCCGCCAGGACCGCATCGTAGTCACTGCGGAGCAGACTCGTCTGAGTGCTTTCCCGGTAATCATACCGGAAGCCAAAGCACAGCCCCATGGACATATCCGTGTCCCACAGGGTGTATTGCAGGCGGTAGTCATCCCCTTCCGGAGTCAGCAGGACGAACAGATTCCGGTAGGACCAGTTGTCCTGGAGGTACCCCAGCTGTGTAAAGATGCTGATATCCGCATAGTTGTCCGTATCCATGATGGTCCCAAGCCGGTTCTCCCGGATGTCCAGCCAAAGCTCCTTGATGGCAGCTGATGTGCCGGTGGGATAGACCACCTCGATGGGGGTCCGGGGGTCATCGTTCAGCACCAGGCCGGAGTCAGGCTTTAAGAGGATCTGTCCATCGGAAAGCCCCAGATACTTTCGGTCCACCCGGCGCTGGAGGAGATACAGCCCCTGATAATGGCCGTTCAGCACCACCTCGCAGTAGGCGCCGGAAGACATCGGATAGTCCCAAGGGGACTGCTCCGCCAACCGATTCCATAGCTTCATGGCGAACTGCTCCTTGACCTTAAAGTCATCCATGGCCATGGCGTTGAGGATCCAGTCATCGTCCTTGCCCAGGCCCAGCAGATTCTGGTTCCGCTTGCCGCCGCCGTTCTTTTCCAGGGTCAGCTTGTAGCACTTTTTATCCAGCTCGGCGGTGGTCTGGCCCCGGATCTTCCAGCGGACCAAGCTGTGCTTGACGGAATAGGTATCCGTCTCGGTGTCCACCGGGCTCCATAGGGACAGTGAGCCCCGGACAATGGGTCCCTTCTCCGTCAGCATCGTGCTGTCCGGGTCCTCCATAGCCAGGACCGGCAGGGTGGTAAAGACCACATCGTAGCGCATATAACGCCTTCCTGTGGAAATGATCAAGCCGAAGCGGTGCCCCTCCCGGACGGCGGCTTCCAGATTCTGAAAGGCCTCATCCCGTAGAAAATACATGGGAGTCAGCAGGTTGTTGAGGGTTAGCCTGCCCTCCAGCGCAGCATAGGTAGTCTCCGGGCCGATGTCCTGAGAAATGTAGATGGTGGAGGACTCCACATCCACAGCAGCCTTCTGGTCATAAAACCAGAGCACATCGCTGTAGTCCCGATAGACGTATTGGCAGTTATCCGGAATGTCTTCCCAAAAGCGCAACCCCAAACAGGTATCCGAATGGGTCCACTGAAAGGCCAGCACACCGCCCAACAGAACCAACGCGGAAAGAAACAAAATTTTTTGAACGGTGCGGCGCATACCCGGCCCTCTTTCTTACTTTTGCATAGAATCTTACTCTTTACAAAATAGCCGAAGATTGTGAACAGACTATGAATAACCAAAAATCGCTTCTTACAGTTTGCCATAAGCGTACAAAAAATCCCCAAAATCTTTAAGATTCTGGGGATTTTTTGTGGTACGCCGGAAGGGACTCGAACCCCCGACCTACTGATTCGTAGTCAGTCACTCTATCCAACTGAGCTACCGGCGCATACGTCTGCTCAACGCTCAAATATATTAGCACAGGCGGATAGATTTGTCAAGAGGATTTTCGCGAAATCAGGATTTTTTTCGGAGCAGCAGCAGGGTACCCGCCACCAGAGCCAAGGGGACGGCCAGCAGGCCATAGGGAGCAGTCAGGGTGTCCGGCTGGGGAGCCGGGTCCGGTGCGGATTCCGGGATGGTCTCAGGATCCGTCTGGGCAGCCTCCCGGGCGGCCTGCGCTTCCCGTTGGGCGGCCTCCTCTGACTCCCGGCGGGCCTGTTCCGCCTCTTTTTCCTGCTGGGCGTAATCCGTCAGGTGTTCGAAGAAATCCCCGCCTGTCTCATCCGGGCCCGTCGTAGACGCATAGAGTCCAAAATAGCAGGGGCTGTATTGGGGAATGTCGGCAGCCTTGTCCATGCCTGCCATATACCAGGCAAAGTCCGCCACCTGGCTGGCATGGCTGGGGAAGCCCCGCTCCTTGCAGACCTCATAGGCGGTCATGCCGCCAAAGGCCTTCAGAGGCTGGTCCCAGTCCATCACAATCTGGTTTTCTTCGTAAGAATGGAGGTAGAGCTTCGGCGTCAGCCATGTGCCGTAGCGCTGGGCGGACTCCGGGAAGGCGGTTTCCTCCCCGGCGGCCTCCCAGCTCTCCGTCAGCAGAGTGGCATAGAGGATGTGGGCCCCATGGGCGTACTCCCCTTTCAGGTCATGGCCCAGGGCAACCAGAGGCCGGAACCGGCGGAGCTGCTCCACCACATAGCCCTGGAGGTCCTCCCGGGTGACTCCCTGGATCCGGTACTGGTTCAACGCGTCCTCTCCCCGGCGGGAGTAGTAGTCCGCAAAGCCGCCGAAAACCGGATACTGCCGGACTCCGCAGGCCCACAGGCCGTCCAGGGCCTCGTGGCAGCGGTAATTGTTCAGATTCCGGTGGTTGGTGAGGTACACCACCTCCACCCGGTAACCCAGTTCTCCGGCGTAATAGGGCAGCACTCCGGCAAAAAACAGCTGCTCATCGTCGCAGTGGGTGGAGAAGAGCACCAGATCCGTGGCCCCCTCCACGGGAGCCTCCCACTGCTGGACCCAGTCCGGCAGTTCTCCATCCGTAAACAGATACAGCTCGTAAAGAGGCACCGGTCCCGCATCAAAGGAAATCGTGACCCGCTTCTGGGGCTCTCCAAAAAGGGCCGTCAGATCCACCAGCGTGTGGAGAAACTGCTCCTGTCCCGCTTCTTTTTCTTCTCCATGTTCACCGGTGACCCGAAAGCCAGGGTATTCCGTATCAAAAATCAGGTATAGATACCGCAGCCCCTCCGGGTCCTCCAGGGTAAGCCTGGCATGGTCCTGGGCTCTTGTCCCCTGGTTCTTTTTCCCGTCAAATAGGCCGCCGATCCCGGAAAAGCCCTGGCTGTCTGTCACCCTGTCCGCACCGCTGACATCCTGCGCCACCGCCGCCACAGGAAGCAGGGCCAGCAGGATCAGGAGGGAAAAAAATCGTCTCATGTGCAGCACCGTCCTTCGGGGATTATTATACCCGGATAATCCAATTTGTGTTTTCCCGGCAGGCCTTTTTGCCTTCTTTTTCGATTACCGGTCCCTTTGTTTTTCCAGGAGCTTCCTCTTCAGATATCCGAAGGCCTCGGTCCGGCCGCTGAGCAGCAGCAGGAGCCCGTTGGGGACGATGACGCAGAGGATTCCCTTCAGGAGAAAATCTCCCCACAGGCCCAGCCTCAGGGCCCCGGCAGTCCCTTGGATGAGGGCGAAGGACACCGCCACAACGGCCAGGTACAGCCCCTGCCGCAGAAAGTAGGGGGCGCTGGAGCAGCCGAAGATCCGCTTGTGGAGCAGATAGGGCTCAAACCAGAATGAGGTCAGCAATCTCGACACCGAGGTAGCCGCCAGGATGCCCGTCAGGCCCCAGCGGACACCGAAGAAATAGGACAGCACCAGATTGATGGCGGCGGCATAGAGCAGAATATTCTTCGTCTCCCGGAAAAGGCCCGTGGTGTTCCGGTAGCTCCATACGGGCGTCAGCACATTGGGCAGGAAGAAATTCAGGCAGATCACCGCCACCGTTGACCCAGGCAGCAGCCAGCTCTCCCCGGCCCAGATGCGAATAAAGGGATTGTACAGCACCAGCAGGGACAATGTGCAGAAGGTGGTGATCCAGGAAAATACCAGGCTGTAAACATCAAAAATCTGCTTCTTCTGCTCCCGGGTGCCGGTGGCGTTCAGGTTGCCGATAGAGCCCAGCACCGCCTGATTGAGGGTATTGGTGAAGGCTGTGACCACCATGGTCTGGATCATGGTGTAGTTGTCGTAGCGGCCTACGGTGGCCGTGGAAATCAGGGAAGAAATATACAGGTTATCCGTGCCGTTGAGCAGCTGGCCTCCCGCTTTGTAGGAGAACATATGGCGCACATCCCGGAAGATGGCCTTCTTCTCCTCCTTTGGCAGCGCCGCCTTGTTTTTCAGGAAGGGATAGAGCTTATCCGCCTGACGGGATACATAGAGGTTGTTGGCAATGGTCATGGTGATCTGGATGGTAAGATACACCGTAAAGCTGCGCAGTACCAGCAGCACAAAGATCTGAACAGCAGTGGTCAGCAGCTTGAAGGCCATGGTGTATTTGGAAATCAGATACCGCTTCTGATCCGCCTGGATGATGCTGGACTTGTAGACCAGCAGATAGGAGCAGACGGAATTGGTGAGGAACATCAGGTAGTACAGTACCAGATGGAATCGGTCGATCTCCGTCTTGATGAGTACCCCCAGCACCGGTACCAAGGCCACGCCGATGACTCCCACCGTCAGGGCAATGATCCGGTAGATGACCTTATAGTAGCCCATAAGGGCCGTCAGCTTCTCTGTGTCATCCTCCGCCAATGGCTTATAGAGGGAGAAGATCACCACGTCCGCCAGGCCCAGCTCCGTCAGGGACAGCACATCCAGAATGCTGGTATACAGGCCGTTGATGCCCAGATACTCTTCGCCCAAAACCCGCATAAACACGGTCCGGGACAAAAAGCCAAGCAGTGTCACCACCAGCTGGGCCGCCAGGCCGAAGCGAAAATTCCGCAGGGTGTTGGTCAATCGGGAAGAATTGTTTTGATCCACAGTTTTCCTCCGTTTCTGTTGATTGAAAGGAAGTCAGCCCGTATGCAAAAAACGCCCAGCCGATTGGCCGGACGTTTTGAATGGAGCTGCTAGCCAGATTTGAACTGGCGACCTCATCCTTACCAAGGATGCGCTCTACCGACTGAGCTATAGCAGCATTTAAAACCCACTGTTTCTTGACAGCTTTGACATTATATAATAGAATCCTCTGTTTGTCAATGGTTTTTTTAAAAATTTTTCCTCCCCGGCTGCCCGGGGAGGAAAATCGACTGTGTTTAAAGGCGCTGGTATTTGCCCCGCTTCTGGGGAAGGAAGTGGTACACGATGGAAACAATGGCGCAGCCCAGCAGACCCAGCAGAATACCGGCGAACATGGAGAAGATGACATCGGTGGGGTAGTGGACGTACAGGTACAGCCGGGAATAGGCCACCAGGAACGCAATGATGGTGGCGGGGATGCCAGCCCACTTGTTCTTAATCATCAGCACCGTGGCGGCTTCAAAGCAGCAAATAGTATGGCCGGAGGGGAAGGAACGGTGCAGGTCGCTGGAAACCAGCCACTTGATGTCGTCCTGGGTCATGGGAACCCAGCCTTTCAGTTGGGGCAGCTGAGCGGTATATTGCTGCATCCGCTCCACAGTGTAGAAGAAGAAGGGGCGGTCACGGGCAATCAGGGTTTTGAGAATGCCGTTGCAGATGATAAGACCCAGCAGCATGGCCGCACCCATGGACCAGCCGGTTTTCCGGGTTTTGGGAATCAGCACCAGGATAAGCGCAACGGCAATCCAGAATGCGCCCCATTCTCCGAACAGGGTGATATAAGGCATCACCTTGTCGAAGAAGGGATTGGTCAGATAATTGCGGATGAACTCAAGGATGGGGAAGTCAAAGGTGATTGCCAGGGAATCCAGCAGCGCTTTTGCCTGCTCAATCATATTCGGTTGCCTCCTTTACGCATTTTGGAACAGGGGATAAAGCTTCATGGGAACCAGGTTATAGCCATCGGGGAAGGTCACGTTGCCCATTTCGTCGGGCTGGAACACCACGTTCCAGGTCTTCTGACCCTGGTCGTTGGTTTCCACCGTTGCCCAGCCTTTGAACACCTTGCCCGCCGGTGCAGTCACCACAGGGGTGGTCAGGCTCTTGATGCCAGTGGAGTAGAAGTCGGAGGACAGCTGGTTGCCGGCAAGGTCATAGAAGCTCAGGCGAACCTCGCCCACGGGAGCGGTGATGTCCTCGTTGGTCATCTCGGTGCAGACCCACTTGTTGTTCTTGTATTGGAAGTACATGGACTGGGTCACGTTGTAGTCCTTCTCGGTGTTGTCCTTGTTCTTGACGTGCATCACCATGGAGGCGCGGACGGAGAACAGGGTGTCGGAGTGTTTGGTGTAGCCCAGGATTTCCTCGTTCAGGAAGTCATGACCCCGGTCGGCGTTCATCCACAGCTCGCCGTTCATCTTCACAATGTCGTTGTAGGTCTGGCTGCCGCCGTCGAAATACTTGGCAACGGCTGCACGGCTGCCGCTGGCGTTAATCATAAAGCCGGCGTAAGCTTCCAGCGCACCGAACACGGCACTGCGCTCCTCATCGGTGATGGCGATGGCGGAAATCTGCTCCTCGAACATCCCGGAGTCGGCGTTGTAGCGCACTTCAATGGGGGCACCGGTCTGGTCATAAACCAGCAGCTCGGGGGTAGTCAGCAGACCGTCCACCTCCTGAATGCTGGTGCGGATGCGGTTCTCGGCGGCCTGACGCTCATCGGCCTTGGTGGAGGCAATCTGAATGGTGTAATCGTCGCTCAGAGGGTTATTATTGATATAAGCCACATGGTTTTCCATCTTGCGAATCTTGATGGACTGATTGCGGTTGAGGAACAGCTCCACCTCGCCCAGCTGCCAGTCGGGAATATCGATGATATTTTCCTGCTGACCCAGCAGGGTGAAGGAGGCCAGCTTCTCGGTGCCCAGGCGGACAAGATACTTCTTGCCGGTGAGGCCGCCGGAGGTCTCTACATAGCTCAGCTGCTGAGAGCCGACCTTCTCGGTCATATACCGGACGAAAGCATCCTGCCCCTCAAACTGGGTGTCATATTTGTTGGTGCCGGTACCGGTGGGGTCACCTGCCAGGCGGTAGAGCTGCGCCCAATCGGGGTTCGCAAACAGCTGGTCAAACACCTGCTGGCACTTGATGGTGGGCTGTGCGGCTTCGTATTTGCCAAGCCAGCCGTTGAGCCAGTTCAGGGTGATGAAAACGCCCACGAAGAACACAAGAATCAGGCCAAAATAGAAGCCGTAGAATACCATGCTGCCGGTGCGAGGGCCGCGCTTTTGCAGCACCGCTTCGTTTTCCACCTGGCGGCGGGGTTGGGGGGCTTTGGGCTGTGCCGGACGCTGGGCGGCGGGGCGCTGCTGCTGGGGTCTTGCCTGGGGGGCACGACCGGGAGCGGCAGAGCGAGCAGGGGCAGCGGGACGGGCAGGAGCAGCGGGACGGGGGGCGCTGCCGGGACGGGCAGCTCTGCGGGCGGCATCCCGCTGGGCGCGCTTGGCGGCAGCAGCGGCATTGGCTTCGTCCCGCTCCCGGATGATTTCGTCCAGAGCCTGCTCGGGGGCTTGCTGTCCCCGGGATTTTGCATCGAATTTACCTTGATACATTCTTTTCTACCTCCCTTACTGCTTGGGGCTGACCATCCAGAAGTTGGGCATTCTTCTGGGCTCGGACTGGAGCACGGAGTAGCTGTTGATCATGCGAACCTCGCCGGTGGTGTAGTCCCGGTAGAGCATGACGGAGGAGGAGCCACCGTCCATGTTGCAGGCGTTGACTGCGCCGTAAGCGGTGAGCAGGTCAATCATATCCTTATAGGTAGCGCCCAGGGAACCGGCCTGACGGCCGTCGGCGCAGATGAAGATAATCACGCCGTCTGCCCGCTGACCCACCACGGTACGGGGGTTATAGCCGGAGTTGCCGGAATAAACCTGCTGGTTGGGCACGCCGTTGACAATCAGCACGGGGCCGAATTCGCAGCCGTCCCGGATGCCCATTTCCATGGCCTGGGACTCGGTCATGGTTTCGGCAACCACCAGCTTGTTTTCGTTGGTGATGCCGCAGAAGCCCTTTTCGGGCACCATGCCATTATACTGGTTGGAAACCACCTGACCGCCGTGAATGGTCAGACCGGCGGGCACGCTGCCCACCTGGCTGCCGGCGGTGCCATCGTCGTTGAATGCACCGGCGTTGATGGCGGCGGAAGCGCCCTCGTCTTCGATGGCGACGTTCAGACGCTTGCCGGGCTTGCTGGTGGAGAAGCCGTCATAGCTGGAAAGACCCAGGTAAACCCGGCTGGGGTCCTGAATCAGCATGATGTGGGCGTTGAAGGTCTTGCCGGCGTAATCCTCGATGCGGATGCCGTCAGGGTAGGCGGCCCACTCGTCGGAGGCAGCCATGGAGGCGGAGTCCATGATGACGATGTCGTCCAGGTTGACATCCTCCACAGGGGCTTCGTTGTCACCCTTGTTCTTAATCTGATCCACCAGCTCCTGGCTCATGAACAGACCGGGAATCCACTTGGTTGCACTGGGCTCCAGCAGGGACATGGTCAGCACGTCACGGGCAGCGGGGGAGGGGCCGTTGAACACCAGGTTCATCACCAGCGCCAGACCGACCACCAGCAGAATGATGATGGTGAACAGCAGCAGGAAGAAGCGGCGGATGATGCGGCCCAAAAGGCCGCCGGATTTACTTTGCTTTTTCTTACTCATTTCGGTTACCTCGTGGTTTTATTTTGTGATGCAAAGACCCAGCGCTGCTGGATCGTATAGCTGATGAAATACAGGACGACCATGACAATCACATACCACAGTGTCCGCAGCCCGCTGGCGCTGGCCCCCACATGGAGCAGGGTAAACAGGCCGTTGGTCAGCGCCATCTGCACCAGCAGCTGGGGGATGGCAAGCAGATAATAGCGCAGCAGCGCCTTGCCGGTTTTCTCCTTGGACTGGAAGACCATCTTCTGATTCAGGAAGAAGTTCAGCAGGGAGGAGACGGCACGCGCCAGCACATAGGGGACGGTGTCATGCACCACAGTGCCGGTGGACAGCAGCAGATGGTCGAACAGAGCAAACATTCCGGTGTCCACCCCTGCGCAAATGAGGCTGCTGAGGGTGTAGCGGAAGAAATGGCGCAGAATCAGCTTGTAGATGCGCCAGGAATCCTTGAGCCAGTGGAAGTGGGAGCTTTTGTTCTCCTCGATGTAAACGGTGCGGATTTTTACCTCGTCAAAGGGAATGCCGTTTGTCTTCATTTCCAGCAGCATATTGGTTTCGTACTCAAAGCGGTCGCCGGAAACCTGGGTGAGAAATTCCAGGGTGTCCCGGGGGAAAGCGCGCAGGCCGGTTTGGGTGTCGGACAGGGTGATGCCGCAGAACAGCTTGAACACCATAGAGGTGGTCTTGTTGCCAAAGCGGCTGCGGGGAGGCACATGGGGCAGGGAAAAATCCCGGCAGCCCAGGGTGATGCGCCCGGTTTCCAGGGTATGCTCACAGCAGGCGCGGGTGTCTTCGGGGTGGTGCTGATTGTCGCCGTCCACGGTGACCACGGCCTGCCCGTCGGGACGGTTCTCCAGGAACCAGGTAAATGCCGTTTTGAGGGCAGCGCCCTTGCCCCGGTTGACCTCATGGTGAAGCAGCTGGATTTCGGGATGGGCTGCGGCGGCGTCGGTGAAGTAATGAAGGTTTTCCGGTTTGCTTCCGTCGTTGACCAGGATGATGTCGGTAAAGCCCTGGCTGAGCAGACCGTCAATCACGGCGTTCAGCTTTTCATCCGGGTCAAGAGAGGGGAGAATGACGGAAACGTTTGATAAATCTGTCATTTGTTTTCCTCTTTTGCTATTACAATCGATTTTTACGCCATAATAGTATATCACATTCATGGCAAAATGCAAAGATTTTTTGAAGGATTTTCGCTTTTTTAAGATTTTCTGAAGAAATTGCCAATTCCTGCGGCGGAGAAAAGGAAATTTTGCCCGCGTATAGAAACCGGTAAAGGGGGATATATACATTATATTATAAGGTGTGTCAGAAAAGCGCCGCCCATTCAACCGCTGTGCCTGTAGGGGCGGATAGAATCCGTCCGAACGTTATGGGAACAGGGCGGTTCGGTGAATGGAACCAGCGTCCGGTTGCGGTTCTTGGCTTCCCCCGGGGGGAAGCTGTCGCTTTCAGCGGCTTTTCGGAACCGATGAAAGTGACTGATGAGGGGCGGCGAACGGTTGGTTGATGGATAAGGTCGGGTGACTGGCATAAATGTTCTGGTTTGTACCATTCAATCGGGACATTTGAAACGATAAGGTATCGCTGCCCCTCATCAGTCTTTTTTGGCAATCGGTTCCGAAGTGCCGATTACCAAAAAATCCAGCTTTCTAATTTTGGAATGATTGCCACCGGCAATCATAATTTTGAAAGATTCGCTGCGCTCTGCAACACCCTCGGGGGAAGCCAAGGGGCAGAAAACTTACGCTTTTACCACTCAACGAACCGCTCAGTCCCGTCAGCTTCGGGCGGATTCTATCCGCCTCTACGGGTATGCGGCGTATCATTGCGGAAACTTGCAAGTCGCGTTTTTAAAATTGCATCTTTTTGGCAATGGAGCGGGGGATGGTAAAATTGGAGGCGGCAACGGAAAAAAATAGGCCGCAGAAACTTCATATCATCTTAAAAAATGTTCACGCCATATGGAACAATGATTTCAAGGCAAAAACTTTTGTGAAAATAGACAAAACAAACGGGAGCAAAAAGGAAACGTATGTGAAAAATGCAGAAGAGAATGAAAATCGGTTGGAAAATTCAACAGAGGGTTGATTTCCGGGGATGCCTGTGGTAAAATAAACGAAAATCATTTGAAAAAGTGATTTATGCAGGAGGCGAGCTTGGGTTATGCATAAAATCCTGCAAAAAGTATTTAAGGAGGAAACAAACATGAAGAAACTTCTCGCAATCGTTCTGGCACTGGCAATGGTTCTTCCGATGGTCTTCAGCGCTTATGCTGATGTCCCCGCTCTGGAAGAAAAGGATGACCAGGAACTGTACGACGAGATCCTGGGCGAGTTCTATGACATGTACATGACCGCCCTGGAATGCATGGATGTAGACCAGCGCTACGCACTGGAAGCTCTGGCTGAGGCCAAGATGCTCGAGGCTGGCGTGCTGCTGCCCACCACTTCCAACTATGGCAACTACGGCATCGGCCGCACTGTTCCCAAGACTGCCAACGGCACTCTGTGGGGCAATGACTCCGACCGCCAGTACTCTCTGCTGGTCACCAAGGAAATGATTAAGGCGACCGACCGGGATGCCCTGAAGGCTATGTGGATGGAAGCTCCTGATGCTGCTACCTACATCTCCGAAGCCAAGGCTTACCTGACCGAGAACGGCTATACCCTGGACGACGAGTACAAGTACCCCTCCGCCTCCGACCCCCAGACCTGGGACGCTCTGAACACCTATCTCCAGGCCGACTCCCGTCCGCTGGTTCAGCTGTACGACGGCCTGATGATGTACGATGTCAAGAACACTCAGCAGCCCGCTATCGCTGAGAGCGTTGAGTCCAACGACGACATGACCGTCTTCACCTTCAAGATCCGTCAGGGCGTGAAGTGGGTTGACTCTCAGGGCCGTGAAATCGGCGAAGTCACCGCTGATGACTTTGTTGCCGGTATGCAGCACATGATGGACTGCTCCGCCGGTCTGGAATGGCTGGTTGACGGCACCATCGTGGGCGCTTCCGAGTACCTGAGCGGCGAGACCACCGACTTCGGTGATGTCGGTGTCAAGGCTCTGGATGACTACACCCTGGAGTACACCCTGTGCGATCCTACCCCCTACTTCCTGACCATGCTGAGCTACAACATCTTCGCTCCCATGAACCGCAGCTACTTCCTGAGCCAGGGCGGCGCATTCGGCATTGAAGAGTTCGCAGCTGCCAAGGAATCCTCCAACTACAAGTACGGCACCTCCCCCGACAACATTGCTTACAACGGTCCCTTCCTGGTGAAGAGCTACACCGAGAGCAACACCATTGTCTTTGAGGCCAATCCCTCCTACTACAACCCCGACATCCTGGGTGTCCACACTCTGACCTGGAAGTATGACGACGGCACCGACAACACCAAGACCTACAAGGATATGGTGGCCGGTGACATCACCAATGCTGGCCTGAACACCGCTACCCTGGAGATTGCCAAGGCTGACGGCCTGTTCGACGAGTACGCATACGTTTCTGATACCGATGCTACCGCTTTCACCGAGTGGATGAACGTCAACCGTAAGGCTTACGCCAACTTCAACGATGCCAACGTCGCTGTTTCCACCATGACCGAGGATCAGAAGACCCTGGCCAACGCTGCAATGCGCAATGTTCACTTCCGTCGCGCTGTGATGTACTCCATCGACCGCGCTACCATGGTTGCACAGCGGAAGGGCGAGGATCTGAAGTACAACTGCATGATTAACGCTTACGTCCCCGGCAACTTCGTTTACCTGAGCAAGGAAGTCACCGTTGACATCAACGGCGAGTCCGTCACCTTCCCCGCCGGCACCGCTTACGGCACCATCCGTCAGCGTCAGCTGGATGCCGATGGCAGCACCATGAAGACCTACGACGAGGAGACCGGCCTGGGCACTGGCTTCGACGGTTGGTACAACCCCGAAGCTGCTAATGCTGAGCTGGCCATCGCCATCGAAGAGTTGGCTGCACAGGGCTACGAAATCAGCGCTGAGAATCCTGTCTATTTGGATATCGCCAGCTTCACCGGCAACGATTCCTTCAAGAACCAGGATCAGGCTCTGAAGCAGAGCGTTGAGAACGTTCTGGGCGGTGTTGTCATCGTGAACATCGTTCCCTGCGACACCCAGAAGGATTGGCTGAACGCCACCTACTATCCCAACACCGGCGCTGAAATGAACTTCAACATCGGCAACAACGGCGGCTGGGGCCCCGACTACGGCGATCCCAAGTCCTACCTGGATACCCTGCTGCCCGGCGGCAACGGTATGACCAAGAGCTTCGGCCTGTTCTAATTCCCATTAGACAGTTCCGATTCTAAAAAAACAACAGTCTTTCGGGGGACGGGTCCCAATCGATCCGTCCCCCGATTGGCCAGTAAAAGCGAGAGTGATAATATGACGAAATACGTAGTAAACAGACTCCTTCGCGGCTTCCTCTCGGTTGCGATTATGGTTGTCATTGTGATGGTGATGATTTTTACGCTGATGGATCGCCAGCTGATTTTTGCATCTGACCCTCTGTTCAGCAAAAAGACGTTTAACGCGAAGGAGACCTATATGTACAGCAAGTGGGAGGAGTATGGGTATCTGGATTATGTTACCTATGCCGACTACCTGCTGCAATTGACCAAGGACGGCACCATCACCGAGGAAACCCGGGCAGCTGCCGTCAAGCTGGGGCGCACCGCGGACAAAGACTCCGAGCTGACCGCCCAGTATGTAAAGGAATTTGAGGAATATTATACTTCCAGAGGCTATGGCGTGACACGGCTGGACACCAAAATGAATGGCAAAAAGGTTGCCAATGGTGGCCAGGCGGCTTTGTTTGCTTATAAGGACAAACCCATTTGGAATCGCGCTGTGAACTATTTCACCGGCCTGCTTGAATTTGATAACATCCATCGGGTGCAGGAGGACATCGGCGAGCGCAAGCTTACCTTCACGCTGCATGACCCGGTGTATGGCGGCGAGAAATTCTCCCCCGCCATTATGGGCAACGGCACTGACCACAAGTACCTGATGTACTGCGACAACCGTTTCCCCTATATCCATCAGAATTTCCTCACGCTCCACCTGGGTAAATCCTTTGTGGTGAACCAGGGCGTTGACGTGTTTGATACCATGACCCGCCCCCAGGGCGCTTACGTCACCAGCACCATCACCTATCCCACCGGTCTCATGGAGGAGAGTGCCGACGATTTGCACTCCGCAACCTATGTTGCCGGTTCTCTGGAGGCAGGCCAGCTGCTGTATGGTTCCCGCTTTTCCGATGATTACACCATGACCAGCACCATGAAAAATGGCAGCTCCAAGATGGGCTATTCCTTCCTGTTCGGCATTCTGGCTGTGGTGCTGGCTTATGTGGTTGGCCTGCCCCTGGGCGTGCTGATGGCATTGAAGGCCGATACCTGGATTGATAAGCTGGGCACCTTCTATATCGTGTTTATCACCGCTGTTCCCTCCCTGTCTTATATCTTCATGGTCAAGAGTATCGGCTATGCATGGGGTATGCCCACCTCCTTTGACCTGGAATCCAATAATAAGATGATGTATCTGCTGCCCGTCATTTCTCTGGCCATGCCCAGCGTTGCCAGACTGATGCGCTGGATGCGCCGGTATATGATTGACCAGAAAAATTCCGACTATGTCCGCTTCGCCCGCTCCAACGGCTTGACCGAGGGCGAAATCTTCCGCAAGCATATCATGCGCAACGCCGTGGTACCCATTGTGCAGGGCATTCCTGCCAGCGTTTTGTTCAGCCTGGTTGGTGCCTTCTACACCGAAAAGGTGTACGCCATTCCCGGTACCGGCGGCCTGATGGTTACTGCCATCCAGACCTACGACAATAACGTCATTGTGGGCGTGTGCCTGTTCTATGGTTTGCTCAGCGTGGTTTCCCTGGTGCTGGGCGATGTGCTCATGGCCACGGTTGACCCCAGAATCTCCTTTAACACGAAAGCTAGGTGAGTCAAGATGAGTCAAGAAAAAGTAAAAATCGACGATTTGGGTTTCAGCGAGGAGGAGCTGTTCTCCATCCAGTCCCATAGCGACGAGGAAGCAGAGCGCATCACGGCTCCCCGCTATTCCTATTGGAAGTCCGTTTTCCGCGTGTTCTTCCGCAAGAAAATCAACATCTTCGTTCTGGTTGTGATGGTTCTGGTGGTTGGCTTTGCCTTTATCTACCCGCCCCTGTCCGGCTATGACGAGTTTGCAAACCTGATGGATTCCTCTGCCAAGCACCTGTCCCCGGCGGCTGCCATGGAAAAGTTTGGCTATAATATCCATTGGATTCTGGGCACCGGCGCTGCTGGCGGCTCCACCTTTGATGCCGTCTGGACGGGCGCGCGGGTTTCCATTGCGCTGGCGCTGATCTGTGCTGCCATCAACATGACCGTTGGCATCATCGTGGGTGCTCTTTGGGGCTACTCTAAGCGTGCCGATAAATTCATGCTGGAGCTGTATAACATTGTTGGTAATATTCCCTATCAGCTGCTGTGCTCCGTGCTGGTGCTGATTTTCCGCCCCAAGTTCTGGACCATGGTGTTTGCCCTGACCATTACCGGCTGGCTGCCCATTGCCCACTTCTTCCGCACCCAGGTGCTGATCATCCGCGACCGGGAATACAACCTGGCATCCCGCTGCTTGGGCACGCCCACCATGCGCATTGCCACCAAGAACCTGCTGCCCTTCCTGACCTCCATCATTGTCACCCAGGCAGCCGTGGAAATTCCCAGCTACATCAGCATGGAAGTGTTCCTGGCCTTCATTGGTCTGGGTCTGACCGACACCACCCTGGGTAAGCTGATTACCAATGCGCAGGGTGCCATGCTGACCCCTGGCTGGCAGATGGAGTTCTGGAGCCCCGTCATTCTTGCCTCCATCATTGCCATTGTGCTGTATGTGGCTGGCCAGAACCTGGGCGACGCTTCCGATCCCAGAAGCCACATGATGTAAGGGGGAGCAGCTATGGAGAAAAAAGTATTGCTGTCTGTCCAGGACTTGGTTGTCAAGTTCCATGTCCGCGGCAGAGTGCTCACCGCCATCCGGGGCATCTCCCTGGATATTTATGAAAACGAGTCCATTGCCATCGTGGGCGAGTCCGGCTCCGGCAAGTCGGTGTTTACCAAGACCTTTGCCAATATGCTGGATTCCAACGGCTTTATTGACCAGGGAAAAATCATCTTCTCCGATGAATCCTTGGCAAACTTCACCGTCCGCCTGGGGAATGCCCAGAAGCGGATGATTTCCGAGGTTACAGAAAAGCTCAACGAGTATTCTAAATTGGAAAATGGCGCAGAAATCTACAAGCAAATGAAATGCCTGGAATCCGAGGCAAGGCAGAAAGCATCTCTCAGCGATGAAGAACGGGCTGAGATTGCCGATAAACTGGAGGAGCTGCGTTATGAACACGCCGAGGCCTTCAACCTGAAGCAGACCTTGGACTCCAAGCATGACAAGGACAAGATTCGCCAGATTAACGCCCAGCTCAGTGACCTCAGCAAGAAGATTAATGAGCTGGAAGCCATGGAGAAGGCAACCGTAAAGCAGCGCGCTGCCGCTGCCAAGAAGGATCACGCCTATCAGGCAGAGTATGACAAGAAGATGGCACAGCTGAAGGAAAAGTATGCTGCCGCTTGTGCCACCCCCGTGACCCAGGCACAGAGAGAGCGGAATCTGGAGCTTGCCAAGGAGGTTTGCCTGTCCGTCAACCGCTATGGTTTCCTGGATCGTCAGAAGATTCAGCGCAAGCTGATGGCCTGCCTCAAAGAAGCCATGCGCCAGGGGCTGGATTTGAGCCGGAACTCCGTCCGCAATGATGTGTTCTCCCCGGCTATCTACCGCGTCAAGCTGCTGGATGAGACTCCCGAGCAGCTGCATGGCCGCTGCATCTTCGACCTTGCCAATGTGAAGTACACCAAGGATCTGGCGCAGATTCGCGGCAAGCGAATTGCCACGGTGTTCCAGGACCCCATGACCTCTCTGAACCCCATCCTCACCATTGGCGACCAGATTTCTTCCATCATCCTCAAGCACCAGAACTGCTCGGAGCGGGAGGCAAAGATTCGCGCCATTGAGCTGATGAAGAAGGTGGGCATTCCCAATGCCGAGAGCCGTTACGACGACTATCCCTTCCAGTACTCCGGCGGTATGCGCCAGAGAATCGTTATCGCCATTGCCCTGTCCTGCCAGCCCAAGATTCTCATCTGTGATGAGCCCACCACCGCTCTGGACGTGACCATCCAGGCGCAGATTTTGAAGCTCATCAAGGACTTGCAGAAGGAATTTGGCTATACCATCGTGTTCATCACCCACGACCTGGGCGTGGTTGCCAACATCGCTGACCGTGTGGCCGTGCTGTACGCCGGTCAGATTGTGGAGCTGGGCACGGTGGAGGATGTGTTCTATGACCCCCGCCATCCCTATACCTGGGCCATGCTTTCCAGCTTGCCCCAGCTGGCACAGCGGAACACCGAGCTGTATTCCATCACCGGTACCCCTCCTTCTCTTTACAATACCATCGTGGGCGATCCTTTCGCACCCCGGAATCCCTACTGTCTGAAAATTGACACCTTGAAGGACGCGCCCATGTTCCAGGTGTCCGAGACCCATTTCGCCAAGACCTGGCTGTTGGATCCCAGAGCACCGAAGATTGAAAAGCCGGAGGCCATCCAGAATCTCCATGAGAAGCTGCTGGATGCCTTCAACATTTGATAAGGAGGTTATGTGCCGTGAGTAATGCACAAGAAGCAACTGCAAAACATTTCCCGGAGCATGGCCCCATTGACCCCAAAACCGGCAAAGAGGTGCTGGTGTCCCTGAAAAATGTGGACATCACCTTCGGCAAGGGCGACAAGGCCCTGAAAGCCGTCAGCAATGCAACCTTTGACATCTACAAGGGAGAAACCTTCTCTCTGATTGGTGAATCCGGCTCCGGCAAGACCACCATTGGCCGCGCCGTCATCCGGGTCAATCCCTGCTCCGCCGGTGAGATTCTTTACAAGGGCGTTCGGATTTCCGGCAAGATTCCCCATAGTCTTGACCGCGAGGTGATCCGCAATATCCAGATGGTCTTCCAGGATCCCGCCGCTTCCCTGAACGAGCGTGCCACGGTGGACTACATCGTCTCCGAAGGTCTTTACAATTTCCATCTGTACAAGGATGAGGCCGACCGGGTGCAGAAGGTGGACAACATCATCAAGGAAGTGGGTCTGCTGCCCGAGCATCTGACCCGTTATCCCCACGAATTCTCCGGCGGTCAGCGCCAGAGAATCGGTCTGGCCCGTGCCATGGTCATGGAGCCGGAGCTGGTGGTGGCAGACGAGCCCATCTCCGCACTGGACGTGTCCATTCGTGCCCAGGTGCTGAATCTGCTGAAAAAGTTCCAGCGGGAGCAGGGTACCACCTATCTGTTCATCGCCCATGACCTGTCCATTGTCCGGTTCATTTCCGACCGCATCGGCATCATCTACAAGGGCGACATCGTGGAGGTTGCCGAGGCAGAGGAGCTGTTCGATTTCCCCATGCACCCCTACACCCACAGCCTGATTTCTGCCATTCCCATCCCCGACCCCCAGCTGGAAAAGAACAAGGAGCTGTACACCTACGACCCCAGCATCCACGATTACTCTGTGGATAAGCCGGAGCTGGTGGACATTGGCAACAACCACCTGGTCTACGGCAACAAGGCGGAGATTGAGCACTATAAGAAGCTCCGCGCCGAGGGTAAGAAGGTCAAGTCTATTACCATCCTTACCCCCGAGGAGAAAGCAAAACGGGATGCCGAGGCAAAGCAGGAGCCTGTGTCCGAGGTCATCCTTGACCGCCCCCTGCACGACAGCGGCAGCTTCTGGTTCCGGTTCCTTGCCTTCCTCCTGCCCATCCTGGGTCTGATTGCCGGTCAGGTTTACAAGAGCAAGAACTATATCAACAATTTCAAGGCCTTGAAAAAGGGTGCCATTGCCGGCCTTATCTTCCGGCTGGTGCTGCTGATTATCTTCGTCCTTTTGATTGTGATATCCGTTCTGTAGTATTTTTTCAGCAGGGCTGCCAGGCGTTGGCAGCCCTGCTTGTTATCATGAAAGGAGTACCCATGTCCAGAAAAGAACGCAGAAAAGAGCCGGCTCTTACCCCCAAAGAGCAGGTGGAGCTGAGCCAGAAAAATATCCCCCTGCGCATCGTGCTGGTGGTGCTGGCGCTGGTGGCAGCAGCTGTTTGCTTTGCCAATGCCCTGGGGGAGATGGGGAAGGTGCAGCCCGGCTGGCAGGAAATTCTGGCCACCAATCCGATAACCGCGGCATCCCAGGATTTTGTGCTCACCTACAACCTGGGTGCGGGAAGCCTGAGCCCCAAGGCAGAGCAGCAGAAGGTTTCAGAGCTGTATACGCGCGTATTGGACGAGACATCACAGGCTCTGTCCAATCAGGCGGTGTCCGGCGTGAACAACCTGCACACCCTGAACCGGCAGCCCAATGCAGATATTCAGGTGGAGCCGGAGTTGTATGCGGCTTTCCGCGTGCTGGAAAACGCGGGCAGCCGGATGGCATACTATGCACCGGTGGCAGAGCAATATGATGCGCTGTTCTCCTGCACCTATGACGAGGAGGCCGTGCAGTTTGACCCTCAGCGGGACAAGGCCGCAGGGGAGTTTGCTGCGCGGATTGCCGCCTTTGCAAAGGACAGCGCCGCAGTGCAGGTGCGTTTGCTGCCGGACAACACCCTGCGGCTGGAAGTGAGCCAGGAATACCTGGACTATGCCCGGGAGAGTGGTGTAGAGACCTTTGTAGATTTCGGTATCCTGCGCAATGCGCTGCTGTGTGACGCGGCGGCGGATGCATTGGTGCAGGCGGGCTATGTCCAGGGGGTGCTTTCCAGCCTGGATGGATATGCCCGCAGTTTGAACGGGGAAGAATTTGCGCTGAATATATTTGAGCGGCAGAATGGGAAAATTAAAAATGTGGGTATTGTGAACTACAGCGGCCCCGCCGCTCTGGTTAGCTTCCGCGCATTTCCGGCGACCGAGAGTGACACGGTGAATTATTATACCTACTCCGATGGCACGGTGATTTGTCCCTACCTGAATGAGGACGGCATCTCCCATGCCAGCGCCGGAATGCTGGCTGGACTTTCCCCCAGCGGAACTGCCGCATCTCTGGCGCTGCGGCTGCTGCCGGTGTTCACCGGCGAAGCAGGAGGGGAGAAGGCACTGGACGACCTGTCCTGGGTGATGAGCCGCAACGGCGTAGTGCAAATCCACGGAACAGGCTTCGTGCGGAAGTAACAAAGTCCTTTGCACCGCCCACTGTAGGGGTCGCCTAGTAGGCGACCCGAAACGCACGGAACTGAGTGGTTTGCTGAATGGTATACGCCAAAAGTTTCTGAGTCCTTGGCTTCCCCCGAGGGGAAGCTGGATTTTTTGACAATCGGCACTTCGGAACCGATTGTCAAAAAAGACTGATGAGGGGTTGCGACGGGTTGGTTCAGGAATGCAGCTGGATGAGTGGCATATGTTCTGGTTTTCTCCACTCAACATGGAAATCTGAAACTTTTAGCTATCGCCATCCCTCATCAGCCTCGCTTCGCTCAGCAGCTTCCCCCCGGGGGAAGCCAAGGGTGCTTCGCACCAGGGAACGGCGGGAGGCTACGAGCCTCCCCTACGGACTCAAAAAAATAAGGTGTATCCCATTTAGCGGAATACACCCTTCCGGACAAAAACCCCCTCCGAATGGGCTTTCCATCCGGAGGGGGGTTCTCAATCCTTTAAATTCCAAAACAGATAGTAATTGCGAATGCACATGGCGACGCACACCACCGTCAGCGCTGCCAGCATCAGAATCCCTTCCCTGCTGGAAAACAGCTCCATCAGGGACTGGGAGCCTCTGGTGACCAGGATAAAAGCCAGCTCCAAGATGGCAGGCCAGCATACCCGCAGCAGCCGCAGCCACTTCTTCCGCCCGTGGCGATAATCTTCATCTTGAGCGCTGTCCTTTCGGGTGCATTGCACGGTGGTCACCGGGAAGCCCCGGATGGCGGTGGTATTGCGCTGCGCTACATATTCCACACCATCCATCACAAACTCCGGATACAGCCCTTCTTTGGTGATGGTGATTTCCTTGCCGTTTTTCTGGGCGTAGTCATACAGGGCGTTTGCAAAGCTGTAGCGATCGGTAATGGCATCGTCCGGCGTAAAGGTAAAGGTTTTTTCGTGCTGATACTGCTTCACGCTTTTGTAATCGGACACCCATCCGGCGAAGAAGCTGCCGGGATGCTGCTCCATTTGCTCCAAATAGGAATCCACATCCAGCGCCTCGGGGGTGCAGTCTGCCTTCCTCAAATTCTCGCATAGAGTGATGGCGTATTTGGTGTTTTCCAGCTTTTCTTCCAGCAGCCGGGTTTGCTGCTCCAGCAGATGGGGCATCTGCTGAGGACACGCAAGCACCAGCTTAATTTGCTCAATGGGCATATCCAGCATCCGAAGCATTTTTACCAGCTTCAAAATGCGTATTTCCTCATCGGTATATTCCCGATAGCCGTTTTCTTCATTGCGCTGGGGATGAAGCAGCCCGCTTTTTTCATAGAAGCGGATGTTCTGTTTGGAAATCCCCGTGGCTTTTTCCACATCCTTTATATTCATCTTGTGGATACCTCCTTGCGGTTTTGGTTGTGTTTTCTTGCTTTACAAGCGGGATTATACACCATATACAAGGTAGAAGGTCAATAGCTGTGGAGAAATTTTTATCGAAAGTCCGGGGGAGCAGCCACTGGAAGGCGGCATTGCAGCGGTTTCTACAGCCGTTGTACGGGAGGCTCTTAGCCTCCCGAAGTGAACGAAACTGAGTGGTTCGCTGAATGGAAATTGCCAAAAATTTCTGAGTTTGTAGGGGTCGCCAACTTGGCGACCCGCTGGCACGAAGTGCCCTTGGCTCCCTCTCTGAGGGAACTGCTGAGCGAAGCGAAGCTGAGGGAGTGTCCTTCGTTGAATGGAGCGTACTCATTTTTTTGCGGGCGGCTCGAGCC
>ERZ772861.1183-NODE-1183-length-23038-cov-6.360179_pt1 | contig 23038 bp, 20 predicted proteins | sample MGYA00512135_ERZ772861 | MGnify/ENA primary metagenome ERZ772861 (study PRJEB29015, sample SAMEA2737700) | human gut metagenome | biome: human gut; feature: human-associated habitat; material: faeces | place: China | collected 2012 ...
CCCCTGCGGGGCCTCCCGCTTTTGTTGAAATTCAATCTCTCACCGCTCCATCCCGCTGACACGGGCATGTCGCGGAGCTCCCCTAATAGGGGAGCCTTTTAGAGGAATTTTACGCTCCGATGGCGGCACACTTCTTGGCCAGCCAGTCGCGCTCGTCCTCGGTCAGGCGGGGAGCCAGCTTCTCGAAGACCTCGCGGTGGTAGGCGTTCAGCCAATCCAGCTCGTCGCGGCTCAAAACGCCCGGGACGATGGGGGAGGTGGCGATCGGCACGAACGTGATGGGGCAGAATGCCAGGAACTCGCCGTACTGGTTGGATGCTTTGTGGTAGCACTCCAGCTCATTCTCGATGCGGATGCCGACGACGCCGCCCTCATAGACGCCCGGCTCGTCGGTGACGATCATGCCCGGCTTGAAAACGGTGGTGTTGCGGCCGTTCAGGGCGTGGGGGCCTTCGTGGACGTTGCCCACGTGGCTGACGCTGTGGCCGGTGCCGCAGCGGTAGTTAATGAGGTGGCGCCACAGCGGCTCACGGGCGATGGTGTCCAGCATATGGCCGTCGCAGTAGTCCAGCCAGACAGCCCGGGCGATGTCGATGTGGCACTGCAAAGTCCAGGTGTAGAACAGGCGCTCGTCCTCGGTCAGCTCACCCAGCGGGTAGGTGCGGGTGATGTCGGTGGTGCCGTCCATGTAGGTCGCGCCGCTGTCCACCAGCAAAAAGCCCTTCTTTTCGAGCTTGGCGTGGTCTTCCTCGGTGGCGTGGTAGTGCATCATAGCCGCGTTGCCGCCGTAGGCTGCAATGGTGCCGAAGCTCTCCACGATGAACTTGTCCTGTGCCGAGCGGTACTTGTGGAGGATCTCGTCCACGGTCAGCTCCGTCAGCTCTTCGCCTGCGGCCAGACGCTCTTCCAGCTCCTTCTGGAACCGCACCATAGCCACGGCATCGCGCAGATGGGCCTCACGGTTGTGGTTCAGCTCGGTCTCGTTCTTGACGCCCTTCATCGGCAGCAGGGGGTCGGCCTCGTCCTTGACGGTCAGGGCCGGGTTGTTATTCAGCGTCTCGTAGACCGCATAGTTGACGGAAGCCGGGTCGGCCAGAACGGTCTGGGCCTCGGTCTCTGCGGCCAGGAAGGTGAGGATGTCGTCGTATTCGGCGATCTCGACGCCGTTCTCCTTCAGCTCGGCAGCGGCCTCCGCGCCCAGACGACGGGTGTTGATGAAGAGGACGGCACGGTCCCCGGTCACATAGCAGTAGGCCATGGCATAGGGGGTGCACTGAATGTCCATCGCGCGGAGGTTCAGCAGCCAGGCCAGGTTGTCCAGCTTGCCCACCAGCTGGGCCGTGCAGCCCAGCTCCTTGAGCTTGGCCCGCAGCTGCTCCAGCTTCTCGGCGGGGGCAAAGCCCGCATACTCCTTGCTCAGGAGCCAGGCCGGGGTCTCCGGCAGGGCAGGGCGGCCCTCGGTCCACAGCGCATCTTCCAGATTCAGGGTCTTGATGGTGCCGTGCTTGGCGTCCAGCGCTTTCTGTACGCTGCGCACCAGCTGGCAGGAAGCGGTCAGGCCGCACAGGCCCAGCACACCGCCTTCCGGCAGGGCATCGGCGCAGTACTGCTCCACGGTGGGCACACCCGGCTCGCCCATCCGTTCCAGCTCGATCTCGGTGCCCGCGATCTCCTTTTCGGCCTGCACAAAATAGCGGCCGTCGGCCCACAGGGCGCTCTTGTCTCTGGTCACGACGAAGTTCGAGTTCTCGCCGTGGAAGCCGGAGAAATAGGTCAGGGAGGTGTAGTGGTCGGGCAGATACTCGCTGGAGTGCGGGTCGCCCACCGGGATGAGGTAGAGGTCCACGCCATTGGCGTCCATGGCGGCGCGCAGCGCAGCCAGACGCTCAGGGACTGTATTCATGCTCATGATAAAAGCCTTCTTTCTTACACTTGCCGGAAAAACGTCCGGCGGCGGTTCTCGCTGGCTCCTATTGTATCATTCCGGCGCACGGATTGCAATTGCCCCGGCCGTTTTACTCCAACGGGGTGAAACGGCGCTTATTCGTCCGCCGTCTTTGATCTCAGATCCAGCTCCGGCATCAGCTCTTCGCTGATGATGGTGAGCATCTGTTCCATTTTGTCCACGTCCTCAGCGGGGAAGCGCTCCCGCACACGCTCGACCACGGTGTGCAGGTAGGAATAGCTGATGTTGTAATACTCGAAATACTTCTGGGTGGGGCGCAGGTGGTACTCGCGCCGGTCCTTGGCGGACTGGATCTTTTCCACGTAGCCCTTGCGCATCAGGCTGCCGATCTTATACGCCGCGTTGGGGGTAGAGATCTTCATCATCCGCGAGAACTCCGCAATGGTGGGCTCGCCCATGGCCATGATGCCCTCCATGCAGAAGGACTCCACCGTGGTCAGGGTCGCCTCGCGGGTGGCAAAGCGCTGAAACACGTTCTGATAGAAGTGCAGCTTGAATTTTGTGTAAACGTCGTTGAATGCTTTTTCCAGCATGGTACGGCTCCTTCCGATTGCTCAATTTCCTTTAGTATACCATGTTTTTTCCCAGAAGCAACGGGATTTTTCCGTTTTGAAACAAAGGGCCCCCCAGCCCATGCAGGCCGGGAGGTCCTTTGCGTTAAGGGGGACGCTCACTGCGTCGGGGATGTTCAGGTCGTGCCGAGGAGCTTTTTGAGCCGGAGCCATGCGCCGAAGACGTCCATCTTGGTGACATAATGGTCCGGGTCAAAGAAGGACGCATCCTTTTTGTCGGCCGCGTCCATCAGGCCGTTCTGGACCGCCCAGCGGGTGGCCTTTTGCAGCTCGATCTCTTCGGCGGGGATATCGCCGTAAAGGGTGGGCAGAGCCACCTCCGGTTTGCCTGCGGTCTCCCACAGGAGCAGCGCCAGCGCACGGCGGTCGGTCGGCACCGGCACACCCTGGGGCAGCGCATTGGCGAGGTAGAGGTCTACGCCCAGGTTCACGCCCTGCCACACCACGATGCCTGCGGCTGCGCCGCCCACCGCGATGGTCGCCGCCGTTGCCAGCGGAGAGGGCGCTGCATCCTCGATGATCTCCGCCGAGCGGTACTGCGCCCGGATGGTCACATCCTCGGCAGGCATCTGGAAGGTCATGGCCTCGGCCCGGTAATCGACGTTGATATCGCCGCTGAGCTTGCTCGACGAAATGCTCCACATGTCAAACGTCATGCCGTCCGGGATTTCGTTCTGGTCCAGCACCACGGTCAGGGTGTCGTTCTCCTTGGCGGAAACGGACGTCTTGCCGTCGATCGTGCCGCCGATGACGGTCACGGTGTAGGTGGTGGGTTCCGGTTCAGGTTCCGGTTGAGGCTCCGGATTGGGTTCCGGTGTCGGTTCGGGTTCCGGCTCCGGTTCGGGTTTCGGTTCCGGTTCGGGTTTCGGTTCGGGTTCGGGTTCCGGCTTGGTGATGAGCTCGCCGTTCAGCACCACGTCATCGTCCGGCATGGTAAAGGTCACGGTCGTCTTGTCGCTGCCGTAGCTGCTGTTGCAGTTGCCCGCGCCGATGGGCTGGCCGTTCAGGCTGAAAATCTCGGTGTCGGCAGTGATGGTCACTTCCTTCGTCGTGGCATTGCTGGTCACGACGTAGGGGGCCCACTCCGCAGGCACACCGTTGACTTTCTCGATCTTGGCATTGGAGGCCACGGTGATGGAGTGGAGATCTGTTACCCCGTCCAAACCTGTTTTGCCGTTGAACACGCCGCCGTTCACGGTGCCGCCGTTGTTGCTCACGCTGCCCGCGAAGGTGCCGTCGTTGATGGTGCCGTTGTTCTTGACTTCGTCGTGGAACGCACCGTTTTCGATCATGCCGTTGTTCTCGACCGAGTTCTTGAACGTGCCCTTCTCGATGGTGCCCATGGTCGTATTGTCGACCTCGCCGTGGAAGGTGCCGCCCAGAATGTGGCTATTGTTGATCACTTTGCCGTTGAACTCGCCGCCCGTGATGGCCGTCGGCTTGCCCACAAAGATGTTGCACTCCACCGCCGCACCATCTCCGATGGTGCTGAAATCGAACAGCCCGCCGGTCTGGTTGCTGCCCGTCAGAAGCAGCATGTTGCCATTGGTCGGGTCATTGGGGATGTACTGCCAGCCGTCGCCCTTGCAGGGGTTTTTGCCGCCGTCGGAATCCTTCGGCCAGCCGTTCTCCATGACGAGGTCGGTGCAGGTGATCGCTCCGTTCAGCACCACGTTCGCGTTCGGCATGGTGAATTTCACGGTATTCTCGTTGCCGTCGTGGGCGCTGTTGCAGTTGTCCGTGCTGAGGGGCTTGTGGTTCAGACTGTAGATCTTGGTGCTGGCGGTGATGATTACTTTCTGGTTCTTGGTCAATTCGGTCACGACGACGTAAGGCTCCCAAACCGCAGACACACCGTTGACTTCCTTGATCTCGGCTTTGGAGGAGGCCGTATCCACGGTGATGGGGTAGACACCAAATCCCGGTACGTTTATGTGGCCGTTGAACACGCCGCCGAATATGTGGCCGCCGTAGCTGTTGTTCACCCTGCCCGCGAAGGTGCCGCCAAAGATCCTTCCGTTGCCGCCGTTTTCCACAGCACCCTTGAAGACGCCGTCCATGATGGTGTTGCTGTTTGTCACTTTTTTCTCAAAGCTGCCGTTCTTTATGGTGCCTTCGTTTGTCACGCTGCCCGCAAAGGTGCCGTTCTCGATGGTGTTTCTGTTTGTCACTTTTCCATTGAAGGTGCCGTCCTTGATGTAGCCGCTGTTTGTCACTTCTTCATTGAAGGTGCCGTTGTCCATGATGGTGCCGTTGCTTGTCACTCTGCCCGCGAAGATGCCGTTCTTTATGGTGCCTTCGTTTGTCACATCTCCCGCAAAGGTGCCGCCGGTAATTTCCACACTCCATTGAATCTCAATCGCACATAGCACAGGCTCTGCCCCCACTCCCTTACTGGGATTTTGGGGATAGGTGGAGTTGAAATCAAACGTTCCACTGTTTCTCGTCAGAGTCAGTTTGCCTGTCGGGTTCGACGCGTCTTTTTTACTGTACGTCCATCCTTTGCCCTCGCAGTCGGCAGTGCCGTTGTTGGAGCCGACCGGGTAGCCGCCCGCCATGACGAGGTCGCCGGTGCTCAGCACCACGTTCCCGCTCGGCATGGTAAAGGTCACGGTCTTCTTGTCGACGCCGTGGGCGCTGTTGCAGTTGCCCGCGCCGATGGGCTGGCCGTTCAGGCTGAAGATTTCGGTGCTGGCGGTGATGGTCACTTCCTTCGCCGTGGCCGTGGTCCATTGGGTCACAACAACGTAGGGGTTCCAATCCGCAGGCACATCGTTGACTTTCTCGATCTTGGCACCGGAGGCCACGGTGATGGAGTGGAGATCTGTTACCCCGTCCAAACCTGTTTTGCCGTTGAACACGCCACCGTATATCTTCCACTTATTTTCCACACTGCCCGCGAAGATTCCACCATAGATCGTTCCGTCGTTGTTTGTCACTTCTCCCGCAAAGGTGCCGTCCTTGATGTAGCCGTGGTTTGTCACACTGCACGTGTTCTGGAAGGTACCACCGCTGATAGTGCTCAAGTTTGTCACACTGCACCCGTTCTGGAAAGTACCACCGCTGATGCGGTTGTTGTTTTGCACGCTGCCCTCGAAGGTGCCTTTCTCGATGGCTCCGCTGTTGTCCACCTCGCCCCTGAAGGTGCCGTCAAGGATCGTTCCTGACGTGTAGTTTGTCACTTTTCCCTCAAAGATGCCGTTGTCCTTGATGGTGCCGTTGTTTTTCACACTGCACGTGTTCTGGAAGGTACCACCGCTGATAGTGCTCCAGTTTGTCACACTGCCCGCGAAGGTTCCACCGGTAATTTCCACACCCGATGAAATCACAATCGCACACGCCACAGGCGTTGTGGTCGATGTTCCTGGGGTCTTGCCTTGGGGATGGGTGGAGCTGAAATCATACGTTCCACTGTGACTCGTCAGAGTCAGTGTCTGGGTGTTGTTATCGTAACTCCAGCCGTTGCCACTGGTGCCGCCCGAACAGTCCGGCAGACCGTTCTCCATGACGAGCTCTGGGAGAGAGCCTTCTGCAAAGGCCCCCAGGGGGAGCACGGAGAGCACCATGCTCAGTGCCAGGATCAGGCTGAGAATGCGTTTTTTCATCGGGGTCGTCCTCCTTTTCTGCCAAAGACTGCGTCAAAAAGCCGCACGGTCGTTCGTTTCTGAATCCATCATACCATAAAAACAACCGGAAGGGAAGCAAAGCCGCGTGAAATGCACTGAAACCTGCGCGAATGATGATTTTTGCCCCCTTGACAGGGCCAAAAACGCCGGTTGGGTCAGGCTGCTTTGGCCGTTCGCAGCCGGATGACGTTCAGCACCACCAGCTCCAGCACGATGGCCACGGCCAGCAGCACCAGCGAGGTGAGCAGGCTGGCGCTGGCGCCCAGGAACATCTGGCTCAGGCCGGTGACGACATAGCACACCGCCGAGATGGCCGCCGCCGTGATGGCATAGGGCAGCTGGGTGGACACATGGTTCACATGGCTGCAATGAGCACCGGCGGACGCCATGATGGAGGTGTCCGAGATGGGGGAGCAGTGGTCGCCGCACACTGCGCCGGACAGGCAGGCCGCAATGGAGATGACCAGCATCTCCCCCTGCGGGAACGCATGGCAGACGATGGGGATGAGGATGGAGAAGGTGCCCCAGGACGTGCCGGTGGCAAAGGCCAGGAACACCGCCACCAGAAAGATGATGGTCGGCAGCAGATATTGCAGCGCAGCCGCCGAGCCGTTGAGCAGGTTGGCCACGTAATACTTGGCACCCAGCAGGTTGGTCATGCCGGAAAGGGTCCACGCCAGCGTCAGGATGAGCATGGGGCTGACCATAGCCTTGAAGCCCTCCGGGATGCAGGCCGCGAAGTCCTGAAAGGTCATCACGCCGCGCACCCGGTAGAACACGAAGGTGAACAGCAGCGCGATGCTGCTGCCCATCACCAGGCCCGCCGAGGCATTGCAGTCGGAGAAGGCGGTGATGAAGTCCACGCCTTCAAAGAAGCCGCCGGTGTAGATGAGGCCGAAGATGCAGGCCGCAATGAGCACCAGCACCGGCAGGATCAGGTCGATGACATGGCCGCAGGCTGCGGTGCCGTCGTCCACATCGTCGCCGTAGGGGCGGTCTTCGGTGGTGAAGAGGTCGCCCTTCAGCGCGTTGTCCTCGTTGAGCTTCATGGGGCCGTAGTCGGTGCCCGTGAAGATGAGGAAGAGGATCATGATGAGGGTCAGCAGAGCGTAGTAGTTATACGGAATGGTGCGCAGGAACATGGTAAAGCCGTTGATGCCCGAACCTTCCGGCACCGAGGAGGTGACGGCCGCCGCCCAGCTGGACACCGGCGCGATGATGCAGACCGGGGCCGCCGTGGCGTCGATGAGGTAGGCCAGCTTTGCGCGGGAGACCTTCTGCCGGTCGGTCACAGGCCGCATGACGGAGCCTACGGTCAGGCAGTTGAAGTAGTCGTCCACAAAGATGAGCACACCCAGAACAAGGGTCATGAACTGCGCCCCCGCGCGGGTGTGGATGTGGGTGGACGCCCAGCGGCCAAAGGCCGCGCTGCCGCCCGCCTTGTTCATCAGGGCCACCAGGATGCCCAGCATGACCAGAAAGACCAGAATGCCCACGTTGCTGGAGTCGGACAGCTTGGCGACCATGCCGCCGTCTTCGTTGAAGAACAGGGTGTTCAGGGCCAGTTCCAGATTGCCGTTGGCAAAGAGCAGCGCACCCGTCGCGATGCCCACCAGCAGCGAGGTGTAGACCTCTTTGGTGTTCAGTGCCAGCACGATGGCCACCACCGGCGGCAGCAGGGAGAGCGCCGTGCTGTACACGGCGCAGGTGTAGGTAGACGGGTCGGCAATGGTGCCGGGTGTTGCCGCCGTGCACCACAGCAGCAGAGCGAACACCAGCACGGCGCCCGCCCACGAAAGATTGACTTTTTTCATAAGATCTGATTCCTCTTTTGATTTTTTGCCTCAGCGCGGGGCAGACTATCCCCAACCAGACAGGGAAGGGGGTGTTTGCCGCGCCGGATTATAAAGCGCTGTACTTTGAACTGTTCCGCGCCAGCGAACAGGCCGCCCGCCTCCTCCACGAGGCCCAGCAGCGGGCCGAAGAACAGGTGATGGCGGAGGATGAACCGCCGCTGCGGTTGGAAGAACCGCTCCGTCCCCACTCACGGGAGGCCACCCCCCGGAAACCGTGAAGCGGCTGCTGGACGGACCCTCTCCGTCAGTGCTGCGCACTGCCACCTCTCCCGAAGGGCGAGGCATTGGCAGGCCGGGCCAGCCCTGCTGTTCGCTTGGGCCCGATGGGGCGCAAGGTGCCGGGCCCTGCTCTCATTGGCAGCGGCATTTGTATTGCAGCCGTGAATCGAGACAGCGAAGCCCGGCCGTTCCCGATTGCAAAAAACTTCGCTCGTCCAGCACGACCACTACCGACTCGCCAGTGGCTCTCCCTTCGGGAGAGCTGTCACCGAAGGTGACTGAGAGGGTTCACCCTTTCTTGCTCTCCGCCTTCGCCGCGAACTTCGCGTCATTGACGACGAAGCGTTCATGCACGCCGCCGCCCACGGGGCCTTTTTCGTCGTGCAGCGAGACCTTGAACACCAGCTTCCGGCCTTCCACGGCGGTCAGCTCGCTCTCACAGGTCACGGTCATGCCCACGGGGGTGGGGGCGGTGTGCTCCAGTTCCAGCTTCGTGCCCACCGAGCCGCAGCCCTCGTCCAGCTCGGACGCGACGCTCATCCAGCAGGTCTTTTCGGCCAGTGCCACCAGTGCGGGCGTTGCGAACACGTCCAGTGTGCCGCTGCCCATGGTCTTTGCGGTGTTTTCGTTCGTCACGAGCTGGCTCTGCTCGCCGTGGATGCCAATAGTCAACATAAAAAAACTTCCTTTCCAGAATCGCCTTGCGGCAGTAAATTTCCGACCTCCTGATAGGATACCACATTTTCCGCGTCGATGCACCTGTTTTTGGTGGATTTCTGCATTTTCCTCTTTTCTGTCAGCCCAAAACGCGTTATGATAGGGCAAAATGGAGGAGGGTACACCTATGAACGACTTCTGGAAATCCTACGATATCACCGCGCTGGAGTACGGAGTGAATTATCAGTGTTACCCACTGTACGGAAGAATCCATCTCACCGAACTGGCGCTTTCACTGATCTTCATCCTGAGTGCTGCGCTCTGGTACAGGCACAGCGGGCCAAAACAGCGGCGGCGCATCCTGGTGGGGGTCACGGTGCTTCTGCTTCTTGACGAAGCGGCCCTTCTGCTCGGCATGGCCCTGACTGGCCAGTGGAATTGGAGCTATCTCCCGCTCCACCTATGCAGCATCCATGTTTTCGTCTGCCTGTACAACACCCTGTTCGACCAGAACTGGTGCAAAGAGGAACTTTACGCCCTCTGCATCCCCGGCGCGGCGCTGGCCCTGCTCTGCCCAAGCTGGTTGGATGTGCCTTCATGGTGGACGCTCATCAACTTGCACTCGGTCTCCATCCACGCCCTGCTGGTGCTTTACCCGGTCCTTCTCGTTGTGGGCGGCTACCGCCCCAGCCCCCGCCGGGTGCCGCAGGTACTGGCTTTCCTGTTCGGCACCGCCTTGCCCATCTATTTTCTCAACAAGTCTCTGTATACGAACTTCTATTTCCTGAACAACCCAACCGCCAACGTCATCACCTGTGCCTTCACGAGATTTCTGGGTGAACCGTATTATATACTCGGCTTCCTGCCCGCCATCGCTGCGGCACTGGCGGTGATGTATCTGCCATGGGCAGCAAAAAACTTCACCGAAAATCGACGAAAACATTGACACTTTTTCCGCTTTCGGATACTATGAATACTGGCCTTGCGGACACGCGAAAATTTCAGCTTCTATTATAGACCGCGCGGAAGAGCCGGAATAAAAACATGGAGGAACATACAATGGACGAAGCAACCAAGCCCAAACTCAGTGGAGCAAAAATTCTTTTGGCTGCAATCCTCGTGATTGCTCTGCTCGTTGGTGGAATTATCTATCAGCAATCCACCCAAGCCAATACCGACCCTCAGATCGACATCACCATCACGCTTGAAAAAATCGTAAAAACGAGCGATCTGTCAACTTCTGTATTCAAATATGACGGCATTGTCGAAATACCAAATCCCAAAAAGCCGACCAACATCGATTACTACATTTATTACAGCGCTTCCGTTTATGCTGGAATCGATTTTTCTCAGGTCCAATTTAAGGAAGACAAGGAAAAGAAAACCATTACAGCTATTCTTCCGGAGGTACAAATCAACGACACAGTCGTTGAGCCGGAATCGCTCGACTTTATGTTCATGAACAAAAAAGCCGATAATGTTTCCGTAACCACCACTGCATTGACCGCTTGTGAAACCGATATTCAGCGTGAATGCACAAGCGAAAGTGCGTTGCTGGAGGTGGCTCATCTCAACACAGAAAACGTCATCCGTGCTTTGGCAGAGCCAGTTATCGAACAAGTCTGCGAAGGCTACACTCTTGTGATCGAGTAAGGAGAGGAAAATCATGAAAACTAAAAATTATATCGCACTCTTCCTTGCCGCATTTATGCTTTTGTTCTGTGTTTCCTGTGGAAAAGAACCCGAACCTACTACAGTCATCGAACCAGATGAAGGCCGACTCAAATCTATTTGTCAGCTTTCCGTCCTGGAAGGATATTTTCACAATGTTGTAAAATATAAAAAAACAAATCCCAGCAAATTCTTTCTGAAAAGAAATGATACCAACTTCTGGGTCGAATATACCGGCATTGCAAAATACGGTGTAGATGCCTCCAAGGTCACATTGGAAATATCCGGAAATGAAATCACAATCACCATGCCAAAAGCACATATGCTGTATTGCAAGGTAGACTCCACCTCTTTGGATGAAAACTCGTACATAGTCGCAAAAGACTCATTCAAAGTGACCTCTGAGGACAGCAAAACCGCCTTAGTACAGGCGCAGGATGAGCTGCAAAAACAAGCTGCCAATTATGACGCACTTCTCTCTTTGGCCCAACAGCGTGCCCAGGAATTGATGGAAGATTACGTTAAGAATATCATGACCATGTCCGGAAAAGATGAAACCAGCTATAAAATCAACTGGGTCTATCTGGACGAAGAATAATCGCAGTCATTATCTTCCCCGCCGCACTTCACAATGAGGTGCGGCTTTTGATTTTGCTCCCTCCGTTATAGCCCCTCGGAAAACCTGATACTCATTCCATTTTTCCGCGCTCAAAACGCACCCTTTTTGCAGATTGAAATCGCAGTTTTCTTGCGTATTGGGGTATTTTTTTACAATTTCGAGGTTCTGTTCAAAATCTTTGCAAAAAGCCTTGACAGGGCCTCTTTTGCGTGATACTATGAACACATGAACAAACGTTCACATAAACACACCGCGAAAGGAGAGACTGCCATGAACGAACCCAAAGACGCTCTGCCCGCCGCGCAGCCGGGGCCTCTCGTGATGCCGGATGACGAAGTGCTGTATGAGCTGGCCGACCTGTTCCGGGTGTTCGGCGACTCCTCCCGCATCAAGATCCTGTATGCGCTCCACGACAGCGAGCTGTGTGTGCAGGACCTTGCGAATGCGGTGCAGCTGAGCCAGTCTGCGGTGAGCCACCAGCTCCGGGTGCTGAAGGACTCGAAGCTCGTGCGGTTCCGCCGGGACGGAAAGACCGTTTACTACGCACTGGACGATGACCATGTGCGCAGCATCCTCTCCATGGGGATGGACCATATCGAAGAATAACCGAAAGGCAGGTACTTATTATGAAAAAGAGCTACAAGATCGAAGTCGATTGCGCAAACTGCGCCCAGAAGATGGAAGACGCCGCCAACACCGTGGCCGGTGTGGCAAATGCGACCGTCAGCTTCATGACCCAGAAGATGAAGGTGGAGTTCGCAGAGGGCGCAGACCCCCACGACACCATGGTGAATGTTCTGGCCGCCTGCAAAAAGGTCGAGGACGACTGCGAGATCTTTGATATCTGAGCAACGCATCCGATGAGAACGGCTCCTCCTGCGGGGGAGCCGTTTCCTTCCCCGGCGATTTCCTGTTGAAAGAAAAGCCAGTTTTCAACACTTTCCACCGGGTTTTCAACAGCTTTTGCGGAAAAGTTTGAAAACAAACGCGAAAAAGTCAGATTTCTTCGGGAAAGCCTCGTGGAAAACATGGGGGAAAACGTGGAAAAGCTCCCTTTCCGGGGAAAACCTGTTGAAAACGCCCCCAGTCATCCGTCAAAAGGAGAGTTTCGTATGACCAAAAAGCAGAAAAAGGTGCTGTATCAGATCATCGCAGCGGTCATCCTGATCGTGATCCTGAAGCTCCTGCCCGCATTCCCCACCCCGGTGGAGCTGGTGCTCTACCTCATCCCGTACCTCGTGGTGGGCTGGGATGTCCTGCGCAAGGCGCTCAAGGGCATCAAGAACCGCCAGCCGTTCGACGAGTGCTTCCTGATGGCCGTTGCCACCGTGGGCGCGTTCGCGCTGGGCGACTATGTCGAGGGCTGCGCCGTCATCCTCTTTTACCAGATCGGCGAGCTGTTCCAGAGCGTGGCCGTCGGCAAGAGCCGCCAGAGCATCTCCAGCCTGATGGACATCCGCCCCGACTACGCCAACATCGAGGACGCAGACGGCAAGCTGGAGCAGGTGGACCCCGATGATGTCGAAGTCGGCACCGTGATCGTGGTCCAGCCCGGCGAGCGTGTGCCCATCGACGGCGTGATCGTGGAGGGCATTTCGGCCCTGAACACCGCAGCCCTGACCGGCGAGAGCCTGCCCCGCGATGTGCAGGCCGGCGACGAGGTCATCAGCGGCTGTGTGAACATGACCGGCCTGCTCAAGGTGCGCACCACCAAGGAATTTGGCGAGTCCACGGTCTCCAAGATCCTCGACCTCGTGGAAAATTCCAGCATGAAGAAGGCCCGCACCGAGAACTTCATCACCCGTTTTGCCCGCGTGTACACCCCCGCCGTCTGCTACAGCGCACTGGCTCTGGCGTTCATCCCGCCGGTGGTCCTGCTACTGATGAGCCAGCCCGCCCGCTTCGGCGACTGGGTCTACCGCGCCCTGACCTTCCTCGTCATCTCCTGCCCCTGCGCTCTGGTCATCTCCATCCCGCTGAGCTTCTTCGGCGGCATCGGCGGTGCCAGCGCCTGCGGCATCCTCGTCAAAGGCTCCACCTATCTGGAAGAGCTGGCCCGCACCGGGATCGTGGTCTTTGATAAGACCGGCACCCTGACCCAGGGCACCTTCAAGGTCGTGGGCGTCCACCCCGAACACGGTGTCACCGAAGACGCCCTCGTGGAGGCCGCCGCCCTGGCCGAGAGCTGGTCCAAACACCCCATCTCCCTGAGCATCAAGGCCGCTTACGGCAGGGACATCGACGCCAGCCGCGTCACCGATGTCCAGGAACTTGGCGGCCACGGCGTGACAGCAAAGGTGGACGGCAAAACCGTTGCCGCCGGCAACTCCCGCCTGATGGCAAAACTGGGCCTCACCGCCCCCGAAGTGACCGAGCCGGGCACCCTCGTGCATGTGGCCATCGAGGGGCAGTACGCCGGTTATCTGCTCATCGCGGACGTAGTCAAGCCCCACAGCGCACAGGCCATCCGGAGCCTGAAGTCCGCAGGCGTCCGCAAGACCGTGATGCTGACCGGTGACGCCGAGCCTGTCGCCAGAGCGGTCGCCAATCAGCTGGGTCTGGACGAATACCATGCCGGTCTGCTGCCCGGCGACAAGGTGGACCAGATCGAAACGCTCCTCGCCGCCAAAGGCCCGAAAGAAAACCTCGCCTTCGTGGGCGACGGCATCAACGACGCGCCCGTCCTGTCCCGCGCCGACCTCGGCATCGCCATGGGTGCGCTGGGCTCGGACGCCGCCATTGAGGCTGCGGACATCGTCCTGATGGACGACGACCCGGCCAAGATCGCGCTGGCCATGCGCATCGCCCGCCGCACCCTCCGCATCGTCTACGAGAACATCGTCTTCGCGCTGGCCATCAAGTTTGCCTGCCTGATCCTCGGCGCTCTGGGTCTGGCAAGCATGTGGACCGCCATCTTCGCCGACGTCGGCGTCATGGTGCTGGCCGTCCTCAACGCCACCCGCGCCCTCTACACCAAAGACCTTGCCCGGAAGAACGAGCAGTGACCCACAACAAAAACCGGGAGATGCCGCATGGTATCTCCCGGTTCTGATTTTTATCACAGCATTCGGCACAATACAAGAAGTTCCGCGCTGCTTCACAGTTCCTCCCGCAGCTCCGTCAGATCGGCCCAGAAGCGTTTGGGGCAGTGGGTCATGCGGCCCCGCTCGTTGTGGCGGGCCTGGATCTCCAGCGTTTTGTAAAACTGCTTCCAGAGCGCCTGAAACTGCTGCTCCCGCTCACTGGGCGGGGGAAGCTCCAGCGGCTCGGCCAGTTCCAGCAGCTGCGGCCGGTGATCCCGATACAGCAGCACTGCCTGGTGCACCGCGTCGTAGATCATGAAGTCTTCCTCCGGAAAGCGGCCGCAGAAATGCCCCCGCAGCAGCGGCAGGATGTAGTTTTTCGGGTGGATGACCGCACCCAGCATCCCGTCGTGTTCCTCGAAGCGGACGAAGCCCTGAAATTTGTCTACCTCCCAGTCGAGGCTCTTTTTCATCTCGTAGAGCGGCGCGACGTCCGGGTGGCCTGCCCGCTTGACCGTACCCGGCCCCAGCGCGAAGGCCAGATGCAGAAACCGGATGAGGAGCAGTTCCTTGTCCTCCCGGCCGGAGAGGAAGTCCCGTGTGACGAGGTATTCCGTCTCGGCCCCCAGTTTCCGGCCAAGGCTGGCAAACACCCGCCGGGCCTTTTCGTGGTCGGTGGCGATGTCCTTGAAGGGGTAGAGGGTGGCGGTCTCCCGCTCCGGCGTCCAGACCGCAAACGGGATCTCGTGCTGGGCAAAGCTCTCGAAGACGCAGCAGAGGAAGCCCTCAAAGCTGCCGTCGTAGAGGTAAACGACCGCGGCATCGTGGAGCTTGCGGGCGGGGTTCACAGCGCTCTGGCCAGACATTGCACTGCCTCCTCCCGCACCAGCTTCTGGGCTGCGTGGGGCGGCACTCCCTGTGCCACCAGCTTGTCCACGGCGGGCGGCGAGAACAGGCTCAGCTGCTCCACGCCGCCGCTGAAGACGTTCGGGTCGATGAGAGCGCTCGTGATCCGCTCCCGGCCCGCGCTGCCCCGCCCCGGATGCGCCCCGGCAAAGCCCCGGCAGGTGATGAAATACTGTGCCCGCTTGAGCACCACGCCCATCCGCTTCAGCTCATCCAGCCCCAGCGAGGCCTGTTTCCGGGCATGCCAGATGCGCCGGGCGCTCTTGGGGCCGATGCCCGGCACCCGCAGCAGCATCTCGAAGGAGGCCCGGTTCACGTCCACCGGGAACAGCCCGTAATGCTGGACCGCCCAGTTGCATTTCGGGTCCAGATAGGGGTTGAAGTTCGGGTGCTCCGCATCCAAAATCTCGTCCGCTTTGAACTGGTAGAACCGCAGCAGCCAGTCCGCCTGATAAAGCCGGTGCTCCCGCAGCAGCGGGGGCTTGGTGTCCAGCGCGGGCAGGCGGGTATCCTCGGCCACAGGGATGTAGGCGGAGTAGAACACCCGCTTGAGGCTGTATTTCTGGTACATCCCCTCGGTCAGCTTGAGGATGTGATGATCCGTCTCCGGCGAAGCCCCCACGATCATCTGGGTGCTCTGACCGGCGGGCGCGAACCGGGGCGCTTTGCGGTAGAGGGTCAGTTCCTCCCGGTTGGCGGCTCCTTCCACTGCGATCTGCTTCATGGGCCGGAAGATGGAGTGCCGCCCCTTGTCCGGGGCCAGCAGTTTCAGGCTGCTCTCGCTGGGCAGTTCCACATTGACGCTCAGACGGTCGGCCAGAAAGCCCAGCTGCTCCAGCAGTTCCGGGCTGGTGCCGGGGATGGCCTTGGCGTGGATGTACCCGCCGAAATGATACTCGTTCCGCAGCAGGCGCAGGGTCTTGAGCATCCGCTCGGTGGTGTAGTCCGGGCTGACCAGCACCGCGCTGGACAGGAACAGCCCCTCGATGTAGTTGCGGCGGTAGAACTCGATGGTCAGCTCGGCCAGCTCCCACGGCGAAAAGGTAGCGCGGGGCGCATCGTTGGACCTGCGGTTGACGCAGTAGCTGCAATCGAAGGCACAGCAGTTGGTCATCAGCACCTTGAGCAGGCTGACGCAGCGGCCGTCCGCCGTAAAGGCATGGCAGCAGCCCGGTGCGTAGCAGCTGCCCATGCTGCCCGCCTTTGCCGCGCGGGACGCTCCGCTGGACGTGCAGGCCACGTCGTATTTCGCGCTGTCCGCCAGAATGGTCAGCTTTTCCATCAGCGACTGTTCCATGCCGCACCTCCGTTCGTTTATCAAAAAAGGCTGCCGCATCCTTGCAGCAGCCTTTTCAGCGCAAATTGGTTACCACTTGGCCTTGGTCTCGACCACGCGGCCTGCGATGTGCAGGCGGTTCAGGTCTTCGCCCTTGATGACCAGCTCCTTGTAAGCCGGGTTGAAGGGCTGCAGCACGACGCAGTTGCCCCGCTGCAGATACCGCTTGAGGGTGCCTTCGCCCTCGTCGCCGTAGATCAGGACGCCCAGGTCGCCGTTTTCCAGCGTATCCTGCCGGTGCACCAGAGCCAGATCGCCATCGTGGATGCGGGGCTCCATACTGTCGCCGCGCACCACAAGATAGAAGTAGCTGGAGGGGTCTTTGACGCGGGCATATTCCTTGCCGTAGTCCTCCTCATAGGCCAGCGCGCCGTAACCGGCCTTGACCGTGCCGATGACCGGGATCAGGCTGTACACATAGCTGCCGAAGAAGCGCTCCTCGGTCTGGCCCTCGCTGGCGGGATCGAACAGACCCAGCAGGTAGTCTGCGGTGGTATCCAGGATCTCGGCAAGCTTGGCCACCGTGGCAGGGTCCGGGGAGCTTTTCCCGCTCTCCCATTTGCCCACTGCCTGCTGGGTAACGCCCAAAAGTGACGCAAGTTCCGCCTGGCTCATATGCTTTTGCTTGCGGCATTGCCGTAACAGCTCCGGAAACGACATCGTTCAACACTCCTCTGTTCTCGTCCGTCGGGTTTGTTTCTTGCTGTTTTTATTATACAACAAAAGGCTGTGCAAGTAAAGAGAAAGTTTTGTTTTGGCTCGAAAAAAAGTTGTCGCAAAATCATTTTTGGTCTGCATCGTGGAGAAATTTTCAATTTAGGGTTGACAGCAGGCTGGAAATCTGGTAAATTAAATAGGCATTCGGTACGGCGTGTGCGGGTGCCCACGAGGAGAGATGTCCGAGTGGTTTAAGGAAGCAGTCTTGAAAACTGCCGTGCGGCAACGCACCGTGGGTTCGAATCCCACTCTCTCCGCCATTTTTTTGAATCAGTGTAACACACTTTGCTCTGGAGTAGTACTCAAGAGGCCGAAGAGGCGCCCCTGCTAAGGGCGTAGGTCGTCTAAACAACGGCGCGAGGGTTCAAATCCCTCCTACTCCGCCAAGAAAAAGCTCGATGATCCTTTGAGTTCATCGGGCTTTTTCCATTGTCGGGCACAAAAAAGCAGCCGCTCCGGGGCTTCCGGGGCGGCTGTATTTTCATGCCAGGAGCAGATTCGTCACCAGCGCCAGCAGCGTCAGATGCACAGGATAGAACCCGTAGAATGCCCATTTGGCCCACTGCGGGCAGCGGCCGCGCTCACCGTTGTAGAACCAGAGCAGCACGAACGCCAGCGGGGCTGTGATCTCAAACAGCATCAGCACGGCCCCAAGGATGCACTGTTTCTGCCGGGAGTTCCTCGTCAGGTACAAAGCCACGATGAGGGCCACCCCAATGGCCCCATAGTCTGTCCCCGCCAGCTGGGCCACCACTGCACAACCCAGCGTCGCGAGACGGCCCATCCAGGCCGCATTGCCGTCGGCATCCTCGGATTTTTGCAGCATTGCCATGGCCAGCACGCCCAGCGCCAGCGTCCAGTACACGTTCTGATTGCCCCAATGGAACGGCGTCTTGAAGAAGGCCATGTCAAAGGGTACCTCGCTGAGAAGCCCAAACAGGAACAGCCGCCCGATGTACTTTTTCACATCATGGGTGTGGAGGAAGCCTTCCACGAGCAGAAAGCAGAAGATGGGAAAGGCCAGCCGCCCGATGAGCCGCAGCACCAGATCCAGTTGCACGATCTGCGGCGGCGTCCGGTATGCGACCCCATAGGTCGCCTCGATGCAGGAGGCCCCGATGTGGTCGATGAGCATGGTGATGCAGGCAGCGAGCTTGAGCGCCGTTCCGCTCAGGCCCGGCCGGGTCTGTGTCTGAAGTATTTCCATTCAATTTCCCTCATTTCGATCGTTTGTACCATGTCTTTTTTCGTTCTTTTGTTTTATACGATCTCTCTTCTCCAAATCCTGCATCCGATTTGACAAGATCCGCCTGCCGTGCCCAGAAATCGGCCCGAAAATGCTTGACAGAACGAGCCTGGAATAGTACAATCAAGAAGATAATTGAACTGTCTCAAATCAAAGATGAAAAAGATTCACAGAGAATGAAGCGTCTCCGAACGAGAAAACGGAAGGAGGCATGGGATATGACGCTGTTTTCCTATGAAATTTTTGACGCAGTCGCGCGGCAGGGCAGCTTTAACAAAGCCGCCCAGCAGCTGCACCTGACCCCGTCTGCCATCAGCCACGCCATTGCGGTGATGGAGGCTGAGCTGGGCTTTACCTTATTCAACCGCGGCAAGAACGGCGTCACCATGACCAGCTACGGCGCCTCGCTCTATCCGTCCATCCGGGCCGTCCTGAACAGCGACGAGGCCCTGCAGCAGAGCATCGCGCGGCTGAACGGTCTGGAGAAGGGCAAAGTGAAGCTGGGCGCTTTCAACTCCGTCTGCGCCGGGCTGCTGCCCGACATCCTCAAGGGCTTCATGGCCCAGTTCCCGCAGATCGAGGTCGAGGTCTATCAGGGCACCTACGACGACGTGAAGGAGTGGCTGCGCACCGGGCAGGTGGACATGGCCTTCCTCTCCAACAACTGCCGGGAGGAGTTCACCCTCACCGAGCTGTTCCGTGAGCCGCTGCTCTGCATCACCCCCATGGACTGGCCCGAACCGCCCCGCGGCGTGATGACGCCGGAGCTGATGAACGGCCAGAACTTCGTCGTCCAGTGGGATGCCACCGACGCCGAGATGCGCCAGTTCCTCAAGAAATATTCCATCGCCACCGAGCGCCGCTGCCACGTCATCGACGACCAGTCCAACATCGCGATGGTGGAAGCCGGTCTGGGCATCTCCATCATGCCCCGGATGCTGCTGCGCAAGTGCACGGCCGGGGTCAAGATCTACCCCATCCAGCCGGAAGAAGACCGCGTGGTCGGTCTGGCCGTTCAGCGGCCCACCGCCATGGCTCCGGCTGTGGAACAGATGTTCCGCCACATCGTCGAGTACTGCCAGCACCTCGACTGAATCTCATGATAACACACCGCGGGGCGGCTGCAAGATGCAGCTGCCCCGTTGATTTTTGGTGCCGGGATGCGATATACTAGAAAAAACTGAGGAAGGGGACGACATCGTATGAAGCGACGGGATTTTTGCAAGACGCTGGGGCTTTCGGCCGTCGGCGGGCTGCTGCTGACCGCCGGCTCTGCCGCTGCGGCGCAGCCGGTAGGCCATGCCGTGCCGGACGGCACCTATCCGCTGCCGTTTCTCAGCATCCTGAGCAATCTGGATATCACCCACGATTTCTATTATTCCGAGAGCCTGTTCGACCACCCGGCCACCGAGTACGACCACCAGCTGGCCTTCGTGACGCTGGGCATGGTCATGGCCGCGTTCACTGCGGCCGTCAGCATCCCGCAGTACTGGGTCAACGGCTCTGTGGGCCGCGAGGCGAACCTTGCCGCCGCCTATGAGCTGCTGGGCTTCGGGGATGCCCGTTTCTACAACTACGACATCGACACCGGCAAGGCCGGGGATTTCGTGGGCTACTCGCTGGCCCGGAAGCGCTACATCCACAACGGCAAAACACGCACCCTCGTGGCCCTGATGCTGCGGGGCGGCGGCTATGGCGGCGAGTGGGCCAGCAATGTCCACACCGGCTCCACCAGCGCCCATTACGGCTTCACGACGCCGGTGGCCGCCGTGTTTGCCTCCCTCAAGGCCTATCTGACGCAGATCGGGCAGGAGGGGGATCCCGGTGAGCTCAAGCTCTGGATCGGCGGCTACAGCCGCGGGGCCATCATTGCGAACCTCCTTGCCGCCAAGGCGCTGAACACCCTGCCGCAGCTGGAAAAGGCCAACTGCTTCGTCTACACCTTTGCCACCCCTGCGGCCCTGACTGCCGCCGACCAGCCGGACATGCAGCTGGATTTCGACAACAACCACAAGGCCGACGGCTCGCTGCGCGTCACCTGGGGTGAGAGCAACATCTTCAACATCCTTTCCAGCGGCGACCTCGTCACCCGTGTGCTCCCCTCTGACTGGGGCTACCACCGCAACGGCAACGACCGCTTCCTGCCCGCCACCCGGAACCGGACCGAGCTGGCGGATCTCGACGCTCTGGGCGCTTCCTACGGGCCGGTGCCGCTGGAGATCAGCAACCTTGCCACCGCCGAGGACGCCACCGCCGTCATCCGCGCGGTCGAGAACTTCTGCGACAGCAAGGAGGTCTTCCACGAGAAGTTCGAACCTGCCATCATGGACATGCTGCAATGCGCCTTCATCCGCACCGAGGACGAGGCGCTCTACGGCAAGATCCTGTCCGACGAGGAGATCGTCCTCCGGCTGCAGAGCCTTTCCAACATGCACCAGTTCGATTTCTGGACCATCGCCCGCAGCGTCTGGGCCGCCTCCAGAATGAGCCGCCCCATCCTGGAGCGGTTCGGCCAGAACGTGCCCCTGCTGGCCCAGCAGATCATCATCCCGGTGCTGGCCGTCGGCCTGTGCTACGGCATCGAGTCCAACATCGTCCGGATCATGGCGCAGTATATCGTCAAGCTCGTCTCGATGCGGGGCGAACTGGACAGCGTCCTCCGCGCCGCCTACTGCCACGAGGGCGAGAACTATCTGGCCCTCATGGAATACTACACCCCCGAAGAGCACGGCATGGTGCCCTTCACCCGCATCTGAACCCAGCAAAAAGCGCCTGTCAGCATCTGCCGACAGGCGCTTTGCATTCGCAGTTCTTCTTACAGCATCTCGTGGGCCGTCTTGCAGATGGTGGCGGCATCGAGGCCGTACAGCTTCAGCAGATCCCAGGCCGGGCCGGAGCAGCCGAACTTGTCCTGCACACCGACGCGGCGGACGGGGGTGGGGCACTTCTCGCTCAGGACAGCGCAGACGGCCTCGCCCAGACCACCGATGACGCTGTGCTCCTCGGCGGTGATGACCTTGCCGCACTCCTTTGCCGCCTGGATGACGATCTCCTCATCCAGCGGCTTGATGGTGTGGATGTTGATGACGCGGGCGTGGATGCCCTCGGCGGCCAGCTGCTCTGCCGCCAGACGGGCTTCGTTGACCATCAGGCCGGTGGCGATGATGGCGATGTCGTTGCCCTCGGTGAGCTGCTCGCCCTTGCCCAGCTCGAAGTGGTAGTTGGCCTCATCGTGGAAGACGGGCACTGCCAGACGGCCGAAGCGCAGGTAGACCGGGCCCTGCATCGCATACGCGGCGCGGACGGCTGCGCGGGCCTCGACGTCATCGGCGGGGCAGATGACGGTCATGCCGGGCAGGCTGCGCATCAGGGCGAAATCCTCGCAGCACTGGTGGGAAGCGCCGTCCTCACCGACGGAGATGCCGCCGTGGGTGGCGCCGATCTTAACGTTCAGGCGGGGGTAGGCGATGGAGTTGCGGATCTGCTCAAAGGCACGGCCCGCAGCGAACATGGCAAAGCTGGAAACGAACGGGGTATAGCCCATAGTGGCCAGGCCCGCAGCCACGCCCATCATGTTGCCCTCGGCAATGCCGCAGTCAAAGTGGCGGTCCGGATATGCCTTGCGGAACATGCCGGTCTTGGTGGCGGCGGCCAGGTCGGCGTCCAGCACCACGATGTCGTCGTGACCCTCTGCAGCCAGCTCCTTCAGGGTGTTGCCGTAGCTGTCACGGGTCGCAATCTTCTTCACATCTGCCATCTTACTTTTCCTCCTCTTCCAGCGCGGCGTAGGCTGCGGTCAGTTCCTTCATGGCGATCTCATATTCCTCGTCATTGGGGCCCTTGCCGTGCCAGTCAACGGCGTTCTCCATAAAGGAGACGCCCTTGCCCTTGATGGTGTCCAGCAGGATGCAGGTGGGCTTCTCGCTCTCTGCGTGGAAGGCTGCGATGGCCTTCTCGATCTGGTCGTAGTCGTGGCCGTCAATGGTCAGGACATTGAAATTGAAGGCGCGGAGCTTGTCTTCCAGCGGCTCGCTGCTCATGACGTTCTCGGTGGGGCCGTCGATCTGCAGGCGGTTGCGGTCCAGGAAGACGCAGAGGTTGGACAGGCCGTAGTGTGCGGCAAACATAAAGGCTTCCCAGCACTCGCCCTCTTCGACCTCACCGTCGCCCACGATGGCATAGACGTTCAGGGCCTTGCCTGCGTGCTTGGCACCCAGTGCCATGCCGGCAGCGGCAGAGATGCCCTGGCCCAGGCTGCCGGTGGACATATCCACGCCCGGCACACTGTTCATATTGGGGTGACCCTGCAGGTAGCTGCCGATCTTGCGCAGAGTCTTGAGGTCTTCCACCGGGAAGAAGCCGCGCTCGGCCAGCGCTGCGTACAGGCCGGGGGCTGCGTGGCCCTTGGAGAGCACCAGACGGTCACGGTCCGGGTCCTTCGGAGCCTTCGGATCGACGTTCATCTCTACAAAATAGAGGTAGGACAGCACTTCGGCGATGTCCAGGCTGCCGCCCGGATGGCCGCACTTGGCGCTGTGTGTGCCCTCGATCACGCCCATGCGGATGTGGCAGGCGTGCTTTGCCAGGGTGAGTTTTTCTGCATTTGTCATGATGGTCCTCCCGT
>ERZ772861.1188-NODE-1188-length-22951-cov-5.004499_pt1 | contig 22951 bp, 22 predicted proteins | sample MGYA00512135_ERZ772861 | MGnify/ENA primary metagenome ERZ772861 (study PRJEB29015, sample SAMEA2737700) | human gut metagenome | biome: human gut; feature: human-associated habitat; material: faeces | place: China | collected 2012 ...
GCCATCCTGGGTATACACGCAGGGAACCGGCTCGCCCCAGTAGCGCTGGCGGGCAAAAATCCACTCCCGGAAGTGGTAGTTCACCTTCCGGCGGGCAACGCCCATCTTTTCCAGCTTGCAGGTGATGGCCTCCTTGGCTTCCTCCACGGTCAGGCCGGTGAATTCCTCGGAATTGCACAGGCGGCAGCCCTTGCCCAGATAATCCTGCTTTTCAAAGGCGCACTGGGACACGTCCCGTCCCTCAATCACCTGAATCATGGGAATATTGTGGGCAATGGCATACTCAAAGTCACGCTGGTCGTGGCTGGGAACTGCCATTACCGCACCGGTGCCGTAGCTTGCCAGCACGAAGTCACCAATGAACACCGGCACCTGCTTGCCATTGACCGGGTTAATGGCATACACGCCCTTCAGCGGGCAGCCGGTCTTACCCTTGTTCAGCTCGGTGCGATCCATGTCGCTCTTTTTGACGGTTTCGTCAATGTAAGCCTGCACTTCTTCCTTATTTTCCACTCTGTCCATCAAATCCTTGACAATCTTGCCGTCAGGAGCCAGCACCATAAAAGTGATGCCATAGATGGTTTCAATGCAGGTGGTGTAGATGGAGAAATCGCCGCCGCCCACCAGCTTGAAATCCACCTCCACACCGGTGGACTTGCCAATCCAGTTGCGCTGGATTTCCTTGGTGGATTCCGGCCAGTCAATTTCGTTCAGCCCTTCCAGCAGCTTTTCTGCAAAGGCAGGCTGGTCAATGACCCACTGCATCATATTCTTCTTCACAACGGGATAGCCGCCCCGCTCGGACTTTCCGTCGATGACCTCATCGTTGGAAAGCACAGTGCCCAGCTCCTCACACCAGTTGACGGGCATCTCAATGCGCTTGGCATAGCCAGCCTCATACAGCTGCTTGAAAATCCACTGAGTCCACTTATAGAAGGAGGGATCGGAGGTGGCAATCATCTTCGACCAGTCGTAGTCAAAGCCCAGCTCTTGCAGCTGCCGGGAGAAGGTTTTGATGTTCTCCTGGGTAAAGCCGTCGGGATGATGGCCGGTGGAGACCGCATACTGCTCGGCGGGCAGACCGAAGGAGTCATAGCCCATGGGGTGCAGCACATTATAGCCCTGCATCCGCTTCATGCGGGACATGATGTCGGTTGCGGTGTAGCCCTCGGGGTGACCGGCATGGAGACCCACACCGGAGGGATAGGGGAACATATCCAGCACATAATACTTGGGCTTGGAGAAATCCCACACGTCGGTGTGAAAGGTGTCATGCTCCTGCCAGTATTTGTGCCACTTTTGCTCGATTTCTGCAAAATCGTAGTTCATGATGAACAGTCCTTCCTCAAGCCGCCTTATTCGGCGGGAATAATCTCATTCAGGTTCACCGCTTCGGCATCCGCCCACAGACGCTCCAGGTCATAGAACTTCCGGGCTTCCTCCGTAAACACATGGACAACAATGGAGCCAAAGTCCAGCAGCTCCCAGCTGTTGCCCCGGTGGCCTTCCCGGCCAAGCATTGGCTCACCCAGCTGCTCCATGGTATACTCTGCATAGTCGCACAGCGTCTTAACGTGGGTATTGGAAGTGCCGGTGCAAATCAGAAAATAATCAGCCAGGCTGCTGACCTTTCCGATTTTCAGCAGCTTAATATCCATGCCCTTCTTGGAATCCAGGCAGCGGGTTACTTCATAGGCAATTTCTTTGGGTGTCAACATTCTTTTCTCTCCTTTAAGAGCGGTTCAAATAATCCAGAGCGGCCTTGGAGGCGGGAGAAACGTCACAGCCCTGGTCTTTCAGGTGATCCAATGTCATTTCCAGCCCCAGCTTCAGCGCTCTCCGCAAATCGGAAAATGCCAGCGCCCGGAGCTGCTCCACGCCGGGAAAATCCCGGTTTGGCTCCATATAATCCGCCACATATACAATCGTTTCTAAGACGTTCATATCCGCCTTGCCGGTGGTATGGCTGCAAATGGCAGACACCACCCGGCTGTTTTCTCCGAAAATCCGCTGCGCCACCAGACTGCCGGTCAGGGCATGGAGCGTTTTGGGATATTTCATGGAAAAATCGTCTAAAATTTTACCATAAGCCCTGCACAATGTCAACTGCAAGGGGCCGTCCAGCGCCTTTGTAATGTCGTGCAGCAGTCCCGCCCGGGCGGCATCGGTTTCATCCGCCCCCCAGCGCTTTGCCAGCGCCACGCAGGTATCCCGGCAGCCCAGCACATGGCGCACCCGGTTTGGATTCAGCAGCCGGACAACAATAGACTCCAGCTGCTCCATGGGCAGGTTCTTCCAGTTGGCATCCGTGTCATAGAGTTTCTGCTCATGGACATACGATGCCACATTGCCGGGAAGAAATTCGTCGCCGCACTGAAACGCCAGCAAGCGGCGCACCTGTGTGGAGGAAATGTCCGTCACCGGGTTATATAGCATGGTCACCCTTGCCCCCTGGGCGCAAAGCGCCTCCATGGCAGCCCGGTTTTTCTCCTGCTCGTGCTTGCCGCCGCGGGACAGCACTGCAAGGGCGGCATTTTGAGCAATCAGGTTCGCATTCTGCCACTGGGAAAAGCACTGGAACATATCAGAGCCTAACAGCAGCGTAAACTCCGCGTCAGGGTACTGTGCCCGCAGCTGCCGGATGGTATCCCAGGTGTAGCTCATGCCGCCCCGGTCAATTTCCAGGCTGCACACTTCCAGCTGCGGCTCATTTTGCACCGCCAGCCGGGTCATTTCCAGCCGCTGCGAGTCGGCTGCGCCCTCCATCGGGGACTGCTTGTGGGGAACCCGGGCAGCAGGAACCAGCAGCACCCTTGTCAGCCCCAGCGCCTGTGCAGCGTGTTTTGCCGCGAGGATGTGACCAATATGAGGCGGATTAAAGCTTCCGCCCAAAATACCAATGTGTTCCATGACCTGCCCCTCCCTGTTATATTATCGGATTATTTCTCTTTCTTCCGCAGCTGCTTTTCCCGGTCGCGCTCGATGGCTTTTTCAATGGCCTGCTCCCGGAAATAGGCATTGCGCTGCTCTTTTGCCTTTTTTTCTGCTGCACGGCGGGCATGAATGCCCTTGCGCACCGGGTCGGCCTTGCTGACCGGGACGGGCTTGCGCTTGGCGCGGCCTGTCTGGTTGCGCTCCTGCTGGCACTTTTCGCTGAACCGATAAATGACAAACTTAGAGCCGACGCAGGTAACACCCTCAGCACCGGTGGCCTCACAAATGGCATCGCTGACCTCCCGGGGAGACAGCAGTGCCCCTTCCAGCACCTTGCCCTTAACCAATTCCCTTGCAGTCAGCAGGTTCTCTGCCTCGGCAATCACCGCTTCCGTCACGCCGCTCTTTCCCACCATCAGGGTGGTTTCAATGGGATTCGACTGGGCGCGAAGCTCTGCCCGCTCTTTACTTGTCAGCATAACCTGCCTCCTTGAGTTTCTCGTAAAATACCTTCAGCGCATTGGCACGATGGGACACCCGGTTCTTTTCCTCCGGGCTGACCTGCGCCAGGGATTTGCCGAAGGGGGGATAATAGAAGATGGGGTCATAGCCGAAGCCGTTTTCTCCGGCAGGGGCGCGAAGCAACATCCCGTGCACCTCTCCCCTGGCCTGGATGGTCTGCCCCTGAGGGGTAACCAGGGTAATCACGCAGACGAATTTTGCCTGGCGCTTGTCATCCGGGACGTTTTCGGTATTTTTCAGCAGCAGGTTCAGTCTGCCTCGGTCATCCAGGCTTTCGTCGAAGCCATAGCGGGCGGAATAGATGCCCGGTTCTCCGTTGAGGGCATCCACGGCGATGCCGGAGTCGTCTGCCAGTGCAGGAAGCCCGGTGGCTTTCATCACCGCTTCTGCCTTCAAGAAGGAATTTTCCTCGAAGGTGGAGCCGGTTTCTTCCACATCAATGTCCACGCCAAGCTCGGATTCCAGCACCAATTCCATATCGAATTTTTCGGTTATCTTGCTGATTTCCTCTAATTTATGCTTGTTTTTGCTTGCTAATACAACTTTCATATTTTCTCCTTAGAACAAAGCTTTCACAAATTCCTCAGCATTGAAGGGCATGAGGTCGTCTTCCTTTTCGCCTACACCGATAAACTTCACCGGGATTTGCAGCACATCTGCCACCGCAATGACAATGCCGCCCTTGGCAGTGCCGTCCAGCTTTGTCAGGGCAATGGCGGTGACACCGGCAATCTCCTTGAACTGCTTGGCCTGAATCAGACCGTTCTGCCCGGTGGTGCCGTCCAGAACCAGAAGCACTTCCTTGCAGGCTCTGGGCAGCTCCCGATCCACTACCCGGCGGATTTTATTCAGCTCGTTCATCAGATTGACCTTGTTGTGCAGCCGCCCGGCGGTATCGATAATCAGCACATCCACATCCTTGGCAAGGGCGGACTGGATGCCGTCATATACCACGGAAGCCGGATCGGCACCCTCATGCTGGCGGACAATGGACGCGCCGCTGCGCTCTGCCCAGATTTCCAGCTGGTCGGCAGCGGCAGCGCGGAAGGTATCGGCTGCCACCAGCATCACCTTCTTGCCGGCATCCACCTGCTGCTTGGCAATCTTGCCGATGGTGGTGGTCTTTCCCACACCATTGACACCAATCACCAGAATCACACTGGGCAGGGTTTTCAGTTTCAGCTCCGGGTCACCCACATTGAGCATATCCACCAGGATGCTGCGCAGCTCCTCCCGCGCTTCATCCGCCTGGCGGATGTGCTTGGCAGATACCGCCTTGCGCAGACGGTCTGTTGCCTTGGCGGCGGTTTCCGTGCCCAGGTCAGCCACAATCAGGCTTTCTTCCAGCTCGTCATAGAAATCATCGTCCAGTTCGGAGACAGAAAAAACATCATTCCAGGTTTCGGCGATGGCCTCTTTGGTCTTTGCAAGACCTTGTTTGATTTTATCAAAAAATCCCATGTTCATTTCCTTTCTTATTCCGAAATTCCCAGCATCTGGGTCATCTGATCCAAATCCAGCCGCAGCAGACTGGAAACGCCCTGCTCCTGCATGGTCACGCCATAAAGCACATCTGCCGTTTCCATGGTGCCCCGGCGGTGGGTGATGACGATAAACTGGGTTTTTTGGCTGAGATTATGCATATAGTGTGCGAAGCGGTCTACGTTGCGGTCGTCCAGTGCCGCATCGATTTCATCCAGCAGGCAGAAGGGCGTGGGACGCACCTTCAAAATGGAAAAATACAGCGCCGTTGCCACAAATGCCTTTTCGCCGCCGGACAGCAGCGTAATGGTTTTGACCTGCTTGCCGGGGGGCTGCACCCGGATTTCGATGCCGCAGGTCAAGGGGCTGTCCGGGTCTTCCAGAATCAGCTGTCCCTTGCCGCCGCCGAACATTTCCTCAAAAACCTCGCCGAAATAACGGTCAATCTTCTGGAACTCCGTGACGAAAATGGTGGTCATTTCCTTGGTAATGTCCCGGATGATGCCTTCCAGCTCCCGTTTTGAGGTGAGCACATCATCCCGCTGGGCGGCAAGATAGGTGTAGCGCTCGTTAATGCGGGCATATTCCTCGATGGCACCCAGGTTTGGCGTTCCCAGCGCACCGATTTTCCGCTTGAGTTCCGTAATGCGGCGGGTTCCGGCGGCGATGGACTCGATCGCCCCCCGGAACTCTTTGGCAGTGCTGGGGGTCAGGCCGTAGGAATCCCAAAGCTTATCGATAATCTGCTTTTCCTCCATGGCGGAGGTGACCTTTTTTTGCTCCAACAGCGCACAGGCTCGCTCCATGGTCAGAATATCTTTGCTCTTTTCCTGGGCTTCCCGCTCGGACAGGGTTTTGGACGCTTCGGTTTTGGCACGGTCGAGAACCGCAGCCTCCAACCTTTCGTTCATCCGTGCCGCCTGGTCATCGTTGTCCTTCTGATGGGACTTCAGCTCCTCAATCTGACCGTTCAAGCGCTGGGTATCTTCCCGGATGGAAGCAACCAGCGCCAGCTTCTTTTCACGGTCGCCCTCCATAGCACTGCGCAGATTCTTCAAATCCTCCAGGTGGGAGCGCGCTGTCCCCCGCTCTGCTTCCAGGGCGGCAACCTGGGTTTTCAGCTGCGTGATTTGGTCATTGACGGTCGCCGTGGCACCCACGGTTTCCGTCTGGCTTCCCTCCAAAAGAGCAATGTCGGCGCGGCACTGGGCAAGCTGCTGGGTAAGCATCGCACACTTCCCCTTCTGTCCGGCGCAGCGCTCCCGGTCGGACTGGGTTCTGCCTTGCAGATTTTCCAGCTCCCGCCGGGCGGACTGCTCCGCCTGGGAAATGGCATCCACCATCACCTGATACTGCTTTTGCTGCCCTTGCAGCCGAAGCACCTGATCCTCTGCCTCCCGAAGCTGGTCACGGGCAGCGGAGAGCTGGAACTCCACCTGGTCAAATTGGCGTTTGGCTTCGGCTTGCTCCGCCTGTGCAGCGGAAATATCCCGTTCCAGCTGCTTTTCCTGGGCGGTCAGTTTTTCCAGTTCATTGGCGCGGGAGAGAATGCCGGAATCCTTGTTCACCGAGCCGCCGGTCATGGAGCCGCCGGGGTTCATGACCTGGCCGTCCAGCGTGACAATTTTAAAGCGGCTGCGGTATTTCTGCGCCATGGAAATGGCGCTGTCCATGTCCCTGACAACCACCGTCCTGCCCAAAAGATTATCCACAACGCTCCGGTAGGTGTTCTCACAACTGACCAGCTGGGATGCAACACCCACAAAGCCCCGGCAGTCTTCCAGCCCCGTCTCCTGCAAGGTCTTTCCCTGGATGCCGGTCAACGGCAGAAAGGTGGCGCGTCCGCCGCCGGTGCGCTTTAAAAAGTTAATCGCCGCTTTGCCGTCTGCCTCGCTGCCCACCACAATTTGCTGCATCGCCGCTCCCAGTCCGATTTCGATGGCAACGGTGTACTCATCCTCCGCACGAATCAGACGGGACACCGGGCCATGAATGCCTGAAAGCTTTCCATGCTCCGCTTCGTGCATAACCATGCGGACGGATTTCTGGTAGCTTTCAAAATCCCGCTCCATGGCGCGAAACACTCTGGTTTTCGCAGCCACCGAGTCCCGTTTTCCCGTCAGCTCCCGCAGGTTCCGGCTGATTTCTTCCAGACGCTTGCCCCGGGAGGATTGGCGCAGGGCAAAGCCTGCAATAATATTATTGGCAGAGGTGACCTGTTCCTGTGCCTGGTTCAATTGGTTTTGGGTCTGGGTCAGTGCACCCTCTGCTTCCTTTCGGCGGGTATCCCCGGAGGAGAGGTCGCCTTCCAGTTGGGTCAGGCGCTCTGTATTCTGGCGGATGCTTTCTTCCAAGCCGCGCACATCCGCCTCTCTGCCGGCAATATCCGCCGACAGGGCGGATTCCTGCCCCCGCAGCTCCAAAAAGCGGCGGGTCATGCCCTGGGCACTGGCCGTCATGGCAGCCAGTTTCTGCTGAAGCTCCCCCAATTCCCGATTCTTGGAATCAATCAGCATCTCTGCCTCTTGGATTCTGGCTTCCGTCTGGGCAATCTGGCTGACAATGCCGCCAGAGCGGTCTTCCTGTCCCTTTAATTCTTCCTCAATGCGGGTGATATTAGATTGGTTGTTTTCCATATTGCCCCGCAGGACAGCCATCTGACCGTCCAGCTGCTGATGGGTGGACTGGAACATATTGACCTTGACCCGAAGGGTTTCCAGCTCTCCATCCTTTTCGTGCAGCGTCTGTCCCAGGGCTTCTGCCTTGGCGTAGAGCTTGTCCAGGTCGTCATGTGCCTGCTGCAGCACGAAGGAGGCGGAGGTATAGTCCTCCTCTGCCTTTTTGGCGGCGGCGGAGAGTCTGTCCAGGCTGTCCAGCCACACGGCAACCTCCACGCCCTTTAATTCATCCTTGAGCTCCAGATATTTCTGCGCCTTTTCAGACTGCACCCGCAGCGGCTCCAGCTGAAGCTCCAATTCCGACACCTTGTCACCGATGCGCAGGAGGTTATCCTCGGTTTGCAGGAGCTTGCGCTCGGTTTCCTCCTTGCGGTGGCGGTATTTGGAAATGCCGGCGGCCTCCTCAAAAATTTCCCGGCGGTCGTTGCTTTTGAGGGAGAGAATCTCGTCAATGCGCCCCTGGCCGATGTTGGAATAGCCCTCCCGCCCCAGGCCGGTATCCATAAACAGCTCGTTGATGTCCTTGAGCCGGGCGGACTGCTTATTGATATAGTATTCGCCATCACCGCTGCGATAATAGCGGCGGGTAACCATCACCTCGTCGGCATCATAGGCAAGCGCCCGGTCGGTATTGTCCAGGGTCAGGGTTGCCTCGGCAAAGCCGACGGCGCTTCGCTTCTGGGTTCCGCCGAAGATCACATCCTCCATCTTGGCACCCCGGAGGGTTTTGGTGCTTTGCTCGCCCAGAACCCACAAAATGGCATCGGAAATATTTGATTTTCCGGAACCGTTGGGGCCGACGATGGCTGTAATATCGTCACCGAAGCGGATGAGGGTCTTGTCCGGAAAGGACTTGAAGCCCTGCAATTCCAAAGATTTTAGATACACTACAAAACCTCTTGTACGATAATATTAGTTTATTATATCTGTAAAAGTGGGAAATTGCAAGTTTTTCTTTCGCACAGTAACAATCTATTTTGCATTCCCCGGCGGCACAAAAGCACCCCGGCAAAAATGCCGGAGTGCTCCTCTTGCTTATTTCGTTACTCCCCTATGGAAATAACATTCATACACCTTTTCTTCGCCCCAATAAATTTCTTCATAGCCTTGAAACCAGCAGAAATCTCCGGCAACAGTACACTTATAGGTATATTCCCCCGCCTGATAATATTCCGGCCCCCTGTAGGGCATTTTTCTGTCCGCCTTCCGCAGTGCTTCTTTCAGAAAGTCACCACTGAACTGCTGCCCCAGGACCCGCCCCATATCGTTCATGGCATATTGGGATTTCCCACAATACCAGATTGCCGATGTCGGGGTATGCCTGCCCTGATTCCCACTTTGCCACCGCTTGACGGGACACATCCAATTTTTCCGCCAGATTTTCCTGGGTCTGCCCCTTGCTCTTTCGGAGCAGTTGCAGCTTTTCTGAAAAAATCATCCCGGAACACCTCCGCAAGCATTGTAGGCGATTTTCTTTCAACGGGCAATATCCCGCCGGTTGCGTTTTTGCTACGGTTAGGGTACAAGGCGCAATTTCCTGTTTCGCAAGCAGAAAATGATACCTTTACATTGGGATTGGTATACTGGCCGTGATTCTTTGTCCGACTGCCATACTGGATTGCAAACCGCGGGCAGCGATGCAGGCAGCCGAGGCACATCACGCATTTTTCCTTCACCCAAACAGGCTTTGCATTCTGCATCCTGATTGCCTGCACCGGGCATTTCTTTGCACACAGGCCGCAGCCAATGCAGCAATCCTCCACATGGAAATTTGATGTCAGGCGCACCTTTTTGTCGTAAAATGCGGGTGGCAACATACTTGCAGTTTCCCGTTGCCGAAAAGTATAGAATCATTTTGTACTCCAGAACGAAGCAAATGGGATTTTAATTTCTTGAATGTAATTATTTCCCGGCATTCTTGATTTTCTGGATGCTGTCCTGCTTTATTTGCTCCCGCAGGGCAACCATATAGGGGGAGAATCTCATGCGGTCTTCGGCATAGGTCATTTGGAGGTCATACTCATTAGGCTCCCAGGTGGAAATATCCGACTCGTTGTGGGAAATCAGGGCTTCCAGGCCGTCCAGCGCCTTATAGAGCTTTGCTTCTTCCGTGGTTCGCTCCGCCATCTCCCGGTAAAGGCTCTGCATCTGCTCCCGCAGAGGCGCGGGCATGGAATCCACCCAGCTACGCAGCAGCTGCTCCTCCCGGATTTCATCAGCCTCGGTTTTATTGAACACCGGGATATCGCCGGTGAATGCCTCGCCCAAATCGTGAATCAGGCACATCTGCACCACCCGGTTCATGTCCAGTTCCGGGAACTCATCCCGCAGCCAGAAGGCCATCAGCGCCAGCCGCCAGCTGTGCTCGGCAACGCTTTCGTGCCGCCCGCCGGGGGTATAGCAGTGACGGGTTGTATCCTTTAATTTTCCGGCGGTGTGGAGCATTTCCAGCAGATTTTCAGGTTTCATATGTCCCTATCCTTTTTTATTTTTATGATAACTCTCACAATTTTTTCTGTCAAGGCAATTTTTATTTGACGGATGGAGCAGAATCTGGTAACATGGGAGAGTCTATTTTTTTGGCAGGAGGTAGCATCATGAAGGTTTTAATGATTGGCGGAACCGGCACCATCAGCATGGCAATCACCCGGCTGCTTTGCCAGTCCGGCTGGGAGGTATACCTGCTCAACCGTGGCTCCCGGCGGGAGGAAATGCCCGGCGCTGTTCACTGGATTCCGGCGGATATGAACAATGAAGATGATGTGCAGCAGGCAATCCGGGGGCTGACCTTTGACTGCGTGTGTCAGTTCATCGGATTTCAGCCGGAGCAGGTAGCGCGGGACATCCGGCTGTTTGCAGGAAGGACAAAGCAATATTTGTTCACCAGCTCCGCTTCTGCCTATCACAAGCCTGTCAGGGACTATCGCATCACCGAAGGCACCGCTCTTTCTAACCCCTACTGGCAGTATTCCCGGGACAAGATTGCCTGTGAGGAGGTGCTGATGAAGGCATACCGTGAATCCGGCTTCCCGGTAACCATCATCCGCCCCAGCCACACCTATGACAACCGCAAGGTTCCCCTGGGTGTGCATGGGAAGAACGGCAGCTTCCAGGTGCTCAAGCGGATGATGGAGGGCAAGCCCGTTATCATCCACGGGGACGGCACCAGTCTTTGGACCATGACCCACAACACCGACTTTGCCCGGGGCTATGTGGGGCTGATGGGCAATCCCCATGCCATTGGCGAAGCCTTCCAGATTACAAACGACGAGACGCTGACCTGGAATCAAATTTACGGCACCATTGCAAATTGCCTGGGCGTGGAGCTGAAGCCATACTATGTCTCCTCCCATTTTCTGGCAGCCACACAGAAATACGATTTGCTTGGTTCCCTTGTGGGGGACAAGGCAAATTCCGTGGTGTTTGACAACCGGAAGCTGAAAGCGGCGGTGCCGGGCTTCCAGCCCCAGGTGCGCTTTGAGCAGGGCATCCGGGACACCATTGCAAACGTCCTGGCACACCCGGAGCTGCAACAGGAGGATCCGGAATTTGACCAGTGGTGCGACCGGGTGATTGAAGCGCAGGAACAGGCGTTGAAGCAAATTTTTCAAGAGGGAAGAACAGAAGAATGCTAGATTGGATTATTAACGTAAACACCGCTCTGAATAATTTTATTTGGGGTCTGCCCGCCATGATTTGCATCATCGGTGCAGGTCTTTGGCTCACCATCCGCACCCGCGCCATTCAGGTGCGAAAATTCGGAACCGCCATGAACAACACTCTTGGCCGTGTTTTTGAGAAGAAAACAGCCAAGGATGGCTCCATCAGTCCCTTCCAGGCGGTGTGTACGGCACTGGCCGGTACAGTGGGCACCGGCAACATCGCCGGTGTAGCCGGTGCCGTTGCCATTGGCGGCCCGGGCGCGGTGTTCTGGATGTGGTGTTCCGCGTTTTTGGGAATGTGTACCAAATTCTCCGAGGTAGTGCTCGCCATTCACTTCCGGGAGAAAAACGCCCAGGGCGAATACATCGGCGGTCCTATGTACTACATTAAAAATGGCTTGGGCAGCAGATGGGGCTGGCTTGCCTCGCTGTATGCCATCTTCGGCGTGATGACCGTTTTCGGCACCGGCAACGCCACCCAGGTCAACACCATTGTCTCCTCCATCGACACGGCGCTGGCCAGCTTCAACCTCATCAACGCCGACCAGGCTGCGGTCATGCGGGTGATGATTGGCATTATCATTGCCCTGGTGGTGTCCGCGGTGCTGCTGGGCGGCATCAACCGCATCGGTCAGGTGACAGAAAAGCTGGTGCCCTTTATGGCGCTGCTCTACATTGTGCTTTCCATCGGCGTGATTGTGCTGAATGTGAAAGCTGTTCCCCATGTGTTCCGCATGATTTTTGAGGGCGCTTTCAACCCCAGCGCTTTCACCGGCGGGCTGGTAGGCTCCCTGTTCATCAGTCTGAAAAAGGGTGTGTCCCGGGGCATCTTCTCCAACGAAGCCGGTCTCGGCACCGGCTCCATTGCCCACGCCTGCTCCGATACCGACGACGCTGTGCAGCAGGGCTATTTCGGCATTTTCGAGGTATTCATGGATACCATCGTCATCTGCACCCTGACGGCACTGGTGATTCTGTGCAGCGGTGTTCCGGTGAATTACGGGCAGGATGCCGGTGCGGAGCTGACCATCTCCGGCTTTATCTCCACCTACGGCAACTGGGTCTCCATTTTCACGGCGATTTCCATGTGCTGCTTTGCCTTCTCCACCATCATCAGTTGGGGACTGTATGGCTCCCGCTGCGCGGAATTTATCCTGACAAGCAAAGCTGTCAAACCCTTCCTGGTGGTTTATTCCCTGGTGTCCATTGTGGGCGCAACCATCGACCTGGGACTGCTGTGGGACATTGCCGAAACCTTCAACGGCATGATGGCGATCCCCAACCTGGTAGCGCTGTTCCTGCTGTCCGGCGTGGTGGTCAAGCTGGTGAAGGGACAGGACATCCCCAAAGTAAAGAAGGTTTAATGAAAATTTCATCCCTGATTCATTTTCGTGAATCGGGGATTTTTTCTGTATAAACGGCGCTTCGCGCCATAATCCCCATCCCACGGTTTTGAGCGGTATTGTCACCGGGTAGGTTAGGACACCAACGTATTGGTATTATCTCCGTGGTGTCACAAAAAAGCGAATGCCGGAGAGGGAAAAATCCTCTCCGGCGGAAATGCGATTTATTGAAGATTACTTGTCGTCCTCTTCATCGTCATCAAAGGAAAATTCCAGGGTCTCGCCGCACTTGTCGCAGACAATGCTGCCGGACTCCAGCACATCCTCGTCAAAGTCGATGATGTTGCCGCAGGCGCACTGAACCTCGTAGACGGTGGTTTCCTCGTCGCCGAAGTCGAAGCCCTCTTCGCCATCGTCTTCCTCGTCGTCCTCGTCATCGTCCCAGCCGTCTTCGTCGACGTAATCGTCGTCCTCGTCATCTTCCTCGTCCAGGATGTAGTCCTCGATGGCATCCAAATCCTCCTCGATCTCATCCAGCTCGTCGGAAATAGCGATGGTGGTGTCTTCGATGTCCACAACCTTCTTGGTCATATCGCCCAGCAGGTCTACAATGGCAGCAATCATCTTTCCTTCGTTGGTTTCGGTGTCCAGCTTCAGGCCGTCCATCAAGCCCTTGAGGTAGGCGGACTTTTCGGAAATCGTCATTGTTATTCGCTCCTTTAATCGGAAATTCAGTTTGGAACCAATTAAGCCTTGGAACGACCCAGATATTCACCGGTGCGGGTGTCAATCTGAATCTTGTCTCCCTCGTTGATGAAGAGGGGCACCTTCACCTCAGCGCCGGTTTCCACGGTAGCGGGCTTGGTGACGTTGGTAGCGGTGTTGCCGGCGAAGCCAGGCTCGGTCTTGGTGACCACCAGGTCAGCAAAGTTGGGAGCTTCCACGCCAAACACAGTACCCTTATAGCTCATGATGACGCAGGTATCGTTCTCCTTGACGAACTTGAAGGAATCATCCAGCACGCTGCCATCGATGGGCTCCAGCTCGTAGGTTTCACCATCCATAAAGTAGTAGAGGTTGCCATCGTTGTAGGAGTACTCCATCTTCTTGCGCTCAATGTAAGCGGTGGGGTACTTGGCGGTGGGGTTGAAGCTGGTCTCGGTCACGCCGCCGGTGATGACGTTCTTCATCTTCACGCGGACAAAAGCGGCACCCTTGCCGGGCTTGACATGCTGGAACTCGATGACCTGCATGACCTTACCGTCCATTTCAAAGGTAACACCGTTTCTGAATTCACTTGCAGAAATCATTTCAATATCCTCCTAAGTTATCCTCCCCGAAGGGATAGAAAAGTATGTACAAAATTGTATCGCTTTATTTTAACCCATTGGCGCTCTTTTTTCAAGGGGAATTTATGATTTTTTACAAAATGAGCAGTTCCTTTGGCAGCTTTGTGAGATTTTCACAGCCGTCCGCCGTCAAAACCGCCACATCTTCGATGCGCACGCCAAATTTTCCGGGCAGATAGATGCCGGGTTCCGCCGAACAGACTGCCCCCGCAGGAAGCGGAGATTCATTTCGCATATTCATATTGGGGTACTCGTGGATTTCCAGGCCAACGCCGTGACCATAGCTGTGGCCAAAGCAGTCGCCGTAACCGGCATCCGTAATCACCCGGCGGGCAACACCGTCCACAAATTTTCCGGTCACTCCCGCCCGGGTGGCTGCCAGCGCCTCGCACTGGGCTTTGAGTACCACATTGTAGACCTTGCGCATTTCCTCGGTGGCATAGCCGAAGGCAACGGTGCGGGTGGTGTCGGAGCAGTAGCCCTGATACAGCACGCCAAAGTCCATGGTCAAAAAGTCCCCTTCCTGAATCACCCGGCTGCCCGCCACACCATGGGGCAGGCTGGTATTGGGGCCGGATACCACAATGGGATCGAAGGACAGCCCCTGCGCACCATTTTTATACATACAGTAAATCAGCTCCGCCTGGGCTTCCAGCTCGGTCATGCCCACCTTCAGCCGGGGCAGCACCTCCAGGAAGGCTGCGTCGGCAATCTGCTGTGCCTTGCGCAGACGTTCCAGCTCCCACTCCTCTTTGACATCCCGGAAGGCACGAATTTTCTCGTTATAAGGAACCATCTTGGCATTCAGGCTCTGCTGGAAGCGGCTGCACTCCCCTGCCGTCATGTATTCTTCCTCATATCCCAGGGTGTGAATGTCAAAATCTGCAATGGCCTGATTGATCAGCAGCGCATAGTTGCGGTTGCGGTCCGTCATGATGACCTCAAAATCGTGAATGTTATTGGTTGCGGACTCAATGTAGCGGCTGTCGGTAAAATAGCGGCAACCCTTCTTAGAGACAACTGCCATGCCCTCGGCAATATCGAACTCCGCGCCGTAATGACGGCTGTAGCGGGAAGTCAGCAGCAGACCGTCCACCTGGTCATCCAAAACGGACAGGTACTTTTCAAGATTTTTCATTTTCGATTCTCCTGTTCTTTGCCATGGCAATGAAGGGAAGCTCCAAAACATGGCGGGCTTTCAGCCAGAAATTGTGATTATGGATGGCGCTGACCAGGATGGAATACACTCCCTGGCAGTTTGCCCCCAGGGTGTCCGTAAAAATCTGGTCACCCGCCAGCGCCGCATTCTGAGCGGGGATGCCGTATGCTGCAAGGCACTGCCGGATGCCCTTTGCAAAGGGTTTGCAGGCATGGGTGATGCAGTCCAAGCCATAGGCGGCACAGAACACCTTCACCCGCTCTTTTTTGCTGTTGGAGACAACGCAAAGCTGAATCCCCGACTTTTTCATGACAGAAATCCATTCTTTCATGTTCTCCGTAGGGACATCGGTAGTATACGGGACGATGGTGTTGTCAAAGTCCAGCATCAGCAGCTTGATTCCCTGCTTGCGCAGCTGTGCCGGGGTGATATCCGGCAACGCGTGGGCGATGCACTTTGGCAGCAGCGAAATAGACATACAGACCTCCACGGGTTCATAGGATAGGATGTATTATACCACAGGAAGAAGGGTTTGTCCATGGCGATTGAACGATATCTGGCCATGACCGGGGCAGAAATGGCATCCGCTGCTGCATTGCCGAAAAAAACTGCCTGGATGGCCTGCCATTTTTCTCCCTACTCCACCGGGCTGTGCAACTTCCCCGCCGCGCTGCCAAAGGAGAGCCTCCTGATTCTCAACGACCGTACCCCCATCTGCGGCCACGACCCGGAACGCGTGTGCCGGGAGCTGAAAGAAACCATCTCAAAGCTGAACTGTAGCGGGCTGCTGGTGGATTTTCTGAATCCGCCCAATCGGGAATCCCTGGCACTGACAAGCTATCTTGCAGCAAACCTCCCCGTCTCCCTCGGGCTTCCGCCGGAATACGCCGCTGAGGGCTGCGCCGTTTTTGTGCCGGCTGTGCCAACCCTCACTCCGGTTTCGCAATATCTGTCCCGCTGGCAGGGGGTGGAAATCTGGCTGGAGCTGGCGCTGGGCGGACAGGCAGTTGCGCTGAAAGCAGACGGCGCACACTTTGGGGAAAACCGATTTCCCCGGAAAGGAATCATTCACGCAGATGATGCGCTCCATTGCCACTATGTTATTGAGGAACAACAGGATGCCTTCATTTTCCACACCTGGCGGACAGCAGAAGATTTGGGCGCACTTTTGGAAGATGCCGGGCAAATCAAATTTGCCGTTGGGCTGTATCAGGAATTGGTTGCTCGCCCAAAAGTCTCAAGCTTCCCGCCCGCAAATGGGTGAGATAGTCCATGGGGCAGGTCAGCTTTTCGTCCAGCTCCACGCCGCCGCCAAAGAGACTGCGGACACTGTGGCTGTCGGAACCGGCGGTTACAGGCAGGTCAAACATTTTTGCATAGGCAAAGGCACGCTGGTTCATCCGCCGTCCCTCTGCGCCCAGATGGGCGGCATTGACGGCCTCTACGCCGTCAATGTCCCGGGGGAACAGCTGGATATGGTCGATGTAATCCCGCTCCCGGAAGGGATGCGCCTGGATGATGATGGCGCCGCCCTGGTGCATCTGGGCAAGCGCCCAGCGGGGGGAGCGCAGGTCAATGTCCTCGTGGTTCAGCAGCCAGTTCTTGTCCAGGTTATAGACAAGAAATTCTGCCCCGTGATAGGCATATTCAAAACCAAAGAAGACTTGAAGACCGATTTTGTCCCCCTCCTGTTTGGCGTGTTCATATCCCAGGCAAAAGCGCGCTACCCGCTCCTGCCAGGGCAGCTCTCGGGGAACGGTGGTGTTGCCGTTGAAGAAATGGTCGGTGATGAAGATACCGGTGTAGCCCGCTTCCTTGTGTGCCCGCGCCATTTCTGCACCGGTGGAGGAGGCGCAGGCGCTGGATTCGGCGGTGTGCATATGGGTTTCGTATTTGTAAGACATAAATAATCCTTTCTTGAAGTCTCAGACTGCATAGCCCAGGCAGGAAATTGCCCCTGCCAGCAGCAGCGCTGCAATCACATCCGACGGGTAATGCTTGCCGGTGAGCACCCGCAGAGCGCTGACCAGAAGACAAAGGGCGCTCATAAGAACAATCACCGGCAGGGTGGGAAAGACCCACATCACGGCAAAGGAGATGGCAGCTGCACTGGCGGCGTGGCGGGAGGGCATACTTTTTCCCTTGTTTGGTTCACTATCTCCCACCGGCGGAACGCCAAAGGCATCATAGGGGCGCTGCCGGTGAATCATGGGACGAAGTGCCGTTACCAGCAGGAAAATTCCCGCCGGAACCAGTGCCGCCCGGAACAAGCGACTGTCCCGCTGGGCGAGGAGCAGACAAAGCGTTCCGATGTAAATTGCAGCACACAGATAGGTGGGAATGCTGAACGCCTTTGCCCCAAAGGGAAGGCGGGAAGCGACGTTTTGTGTGCGCCGGGTGATGGAAATATATTGCTCTTTTGTCATGATTTCTTCCTTTTTTGATGTTTGAATAACCGTAGCACAAGGGGCGGATTTTGTCAAGCGCCCATAAAATCAGCCAGTGCCTTTCTTCTGTGCTGGCTGATTACCTGTTCTTCTGTTTTTTCTCAAAATTATTGCCACAAGTTCCAAAATTTTTCTGTAAATGTAAATACATCGTGAACAATTATTGACAAAATGCATTTCTCACCTTATAATTTATTTAAAGGATAAACCGTGTATACAAACATTTTTATCCTCCCATTTCATCCGTAGCTGAAAACCACAGAAAGGACTTTATCATGAAGAAATTAAACGGTATCACACTTCTGCTTGCGCTTCTTTTGCTCGTGCAAGCGATAGCACTCCCCGTCTGCGCGGAAGCCAATCAGGATGCCAGGCATCTCCAGATTTCCGTAACGGTGGATGAAAATGCCGGGTTTACCACGATTTCATCTGAACAGCTGGACGGTGCCTATCCGGATGACATCATTTATGACAATGTAACGAATGTCTGCATTCTGGTTGACGGCGAAGAAAAGCCCCTTGAAGATGCCGTCCGCGAGGGGGACATCTCCGTTTATGAAATGGTTGCCTATGCCCAGATGGATGCCCAGGCCGGGATTTGCCAGGAAAAGGCAAACTCCAAAAACGGACTGGCATATTTCACCTACCGCTATCCAGAGTATGACCTGATGACTGCCCACGACATCTATGAAACACCGGACGGCAAGGAACATCTTATCCGCTTTTTCGGTGTCCTGAAAACCGGCACCAAGCTGACGATGGTGTATCCCGACGAAACCAGTCCCTACAGGTACATGATTGACCGGGAGAATTGGGGCATCGATTTCCAGGTGAAATCCGTCACCCCCACCGGCATCGTCCTGGACTGCAAGCAGTCCGGCGGCCAGCAGCTCGGGGAACTTGCAATCATGGATTACGTCATTTACCGCACCGCGGAAGACACCCCCCGCACCCCGCTGGAAAGAAGTGATTTCGTGTGGGAGGAACCGGTTGCCACCGTGCTACAGAATCAGGAATCGGAAATTTCCCTGGATTGGACGGCCCTGTACGGCGAACTGCCCAGCGGCACCTATGCCATTCGGATGCTCATCCATGATTTCTTCTCCCCTTCCGCTGTGAACAGCATGATGAAGGATTTCACCGATGAGCAGCTCTATCAGATAGATTTTACGATTGAATAATCCGCCATACGTCAAAATCAGCCAGCGTATTTTCTCCTTACGCTGGCTGATTTTTTTATTTTCCTTCTGCGGCCTGCTGAGCACGCAGCAGCTTGTCCACCTGGTCCAGATTAAAGACCTCACGCACCTTTTTATAGAACTCGGTGTAGTGGTAGCCGTTGTCGGTGTATCGCCAACCGGCACCGGCGTAGGGGTCCCTACCGGTAAAGACGGCGGTGGCATCCGGGTGAATTTCCTTGAACTGCTTCTGCTCGTCTGCCGCTACCCGGGTCTGCTTGCAGAACAGATTCTGGATGGGCAGACCGTCCAGGGGCATGAGACTGCTGACCTTGGTGTAGCAGATGTTCAGATATTTCAGGTTGGCACAGCCTGCCAGGGGGCTGAGATCCGACAGCTTCAGGCAGTTGGCAAGCTCCAGATATTCCAGCTTCTTGCAATTTTCAAAGCCGGAAAGGTCGCTGGCGGCACAGCCGGAGAGAATCAGAATTTCCAATTCCGGCATATAGCCGATGAAGCTCAAATCCGTCAGGGTATCGTTGTGACCCATGTCGATGTATTTGACACTGCGGACATACCGAAGCTCGCTGCAAGTGGAGTCGGTGACGTTGTAAACGGAGCGGATGGTGGTGGCGTTTGTCAGAGCGGTGTAGCGGCCGTCAGTGCCGTAGTATACCCGCCACACCAAATCCACATCGTCATAATCCTGACGGATGGAGTCTAAGAATTCACTGCTCAGGCCGCACCGGTCGAGAATCAGGGAGGAGCCGGGTGCCATAATGCTCATGGCCTCTCGGATTTCTGCTTCTGCATCGGTGGTCAGGCTCAGCTTTTCAAACTTGATTTCCTCGTCAGAGGTGGAAACCGTCCGCCCGAACAGGGTGAATACATAGTGGAAGCGAACATCCGGGGCGGCCTCCATCAGCCGCTTTACATCCTGCCGGGACAGCTCACAGGTGCCGCCATCGGTCATCAGGTCTGCATAGCTGAGGTTTGGCAGCGCCTCCAAAATGCCAATCACCGGGGTGATTTCCTCTACGGTCATTCCCGCCAGATTCACCGTCTGGGTGTCCTCGCCGTACTCCATGCCACGGAAGCTGACGGTGTAGGTGATTTCCACATCGGGATAGGCTGCCCGAAGTGCCTCAATCTCGGAATATTTCAAAGTTGTCCGCGGCAGATGCAGGGTTTTCAGATTGGGCAAGTAAACCAGGTTCGTGCGTAACACGGGGAAGGTTACTCCCTCACCGGGAATGGAAATGTTCTCTGACCAGGAAATGGCAGTGGTGATGCCAAAGTCCACCGTATATGTAACATCCACCTGGGGATGATTCTGGATATACACCATGATGGCGGTGTAGCAGGTGCTGCCGGACAAATCCAGCGTCCGCAAGTTGGGATAATTATCCAGCTCTCGAATGGTATCCTCCGTCACCACCATGGAAAGACTTTCGATTCCAGAAAGGTCTTGGGTCTCGGGGACGGTGACATTCCATTCCTCGGGAATAACCGAAACCGTCTCTCCGGTGGGGTCATAGGGAACCGTGGCCGGTGGGTTCTCCGCATTCTGCCCCGATTTTGGAAAAAGGTCTGCACAGCCGGTAAGCATTGCCGCCAGACAGACGAGAAAAAACAGATATTGAATCTTCTTTCGTTTCATCTTTAAAAGAGCCTCCGGGCAACATCATTTACAGGAGACTATATCACAAATTACGGGTGATTTCAAGGAATCCCGCCAATATTCATTTTTTCTTAATGTAGAAAAGCGGGGCTTCTTTCCTCCCCTCCCCTATGCAAAAAGCCAGCGCGGACGGCTTTTTGCCATCCGCGCCGGGGATAAGTCTTACTGCATACTCTGCTCGTAGGACTCAATCATCTTCTTGACCATCTGGCCGCCCACGGAACCGGCTTCACGGGAAGTCAGGTCGCCGTTGTAGCCCTGCTTCAGATTGACGCCCATTTCCTGGGCAGCCTGCATCTTGAACTTGTCCATGGCCTCCCGCGCCTGGGGAACATTCAGCTGGTTGCTGTTCTTCATAACGTTTTCTCTTCCTTTCCATTTCTTTCGCGGTTTTTCCTCCGCAGTCATAGTATCACCGCAAAACCGGGAGAAATGTCAGTTATATTGCGGAAAAGGTGGGGGAGAATGGAAATAGAAAAAAATTCAGAAAAGTCACACAGGCTGAGCTTGCTACTCGTATCGGTGTGTCGGAGGGTTCTCTGCGCCGTTTCATCAGTGGCAAGACGGACAAGCTGGGTGACGAAAATTTCATCCGTATTGCCCGTGTGTTCCATATCTCCGCTGACTTCCTGCTTGGCGAGGTTATATTCCAGGTCATCTGAATTACGATACCGGTCGGGTTTGAGACTTTCACCCTTTGGCCAGGTACACTGCAACAGGCTCTACGGCAATCCCACACACAGGTGCCATAGAGCCTGTTTTATTTATTTTGCTGTCAAAAAAAGAAAAGGAGCAAGCCTCAGAAGAAGCTTGCTCTCTTTTGGTGGGCGAGGCGGGACTTGAACCCGCACGTCCGCAGTGAACACTAGAACCTGAATCTAGCGAGTCTACCAATTCCACCACTCGCCCATATAACCGCTTGAAAATCTCCCTCGCAAGGTCGTTTCCCTCAGCGCTTCGATATAATATCATGGTGTGCCGGATTTGTCAACTGCTTTTTTCATCTTTTTTCAAAATTTCCAAAAAAAATCCGTGCGCCGGTTTTTCGGCGCACGGATGAGAGGCAGAGCGGCGATTAGGCCTTGCCGTCGGAACCCAGGACGTGGACGATCTTATGAGCGACCATGTCCTTGACAGCCTGACGCGCAGGCTTCAGATACTGACGGGGATCGAAGTGATCGGGATGCTCGGCAAAGTACTTACGGATGTTGCCGGTCATTGCCAGACGAATATCGGAGTCGATGTTGATCTTGCAGACGGCCAGCTTTGCAGCCTCACGCAGCTGATCCTCGGGGATACCGATGGCATCGGGCATATTGCCGCCGTAGGTATTGACCATCTTCACGAACTCCTGGGGAACGGAGGAAGAACCGTGCAGGACGATGGGGAAGCCGGGCAGACGCTTGATGCACTCCTTCAGCACATCGAAACGCAGGGGAGGCGGAACCAGAACGCCGTCGGCATTGCGGGTGCACTGGGAAGCCTTGAACTTGTAAGCGCCGTGGCTGGTGCCAATGGCAATGGCCAGGGAGTCGCAGCCGGTACGGCCAACGAATTCTTCCACTTCCTCGGGATGGGTGTAGCTTTCCTTGCCGTGCTCAACAGCAACCTCGTCTTCCACGCCGGCCAGAGTACCCAGCTCGGCCTCGACGACAACGCCGTGGTCATGAGCGTACTCGACAACCTGACGGGTCAAAGCGATGTTCTCCTCGAAGGGCTTGGAGGAAGCATCAATCATAACGGAGGTGAAGCCGCCATCGATGCAGCTCTTGCACAGCTCGAAGGAATCGCCGTGGTCCAGGTGCAGCACAATGGGAATATCAGGATTCTCGATTACGGCAGCCTCAACCAGCTTCACCAGGTAGGTGTGGTTGGCATAAGCGCGGGCGCCCTTGGAAACCTGGAGGATAACGGGGCTATGCAGCTCACCGGCAGCCTCGGTGATACCCTGGACGATTTCCATGTTGTTGACGTTGAAAGCACCGATTGCGTAGCCGCCATCATATGCCTTCTTGAACATCTCGGTAGAAGTAACAAGTGCCATTGGAATCATTCCTTTCCTTATTGAAGCGAAGTGGCCTTCGCTTTCTTTCGCGGATATTATACCACATTTTTTCAAATTAGCAATAATAATATTTGCCAATAGAAATCTTTTGTGATATAATGCGGAAGGTATGGGGATTCCCCCTTGGAATATCCCGTCATTTTTTCATTTAATTTGAAAATTAAAACATATTGGAGGTTATTCTTTATGTCTGAAAAAGCTCTGGTAGGTTCCCTGATTGTCGGTCAGTCCGGCGGCCCTTCCTCCGTCATTAACTGCTCCGCATACGGCGTTATCAAGACCGGCCTGGAGAACCCCAACATCACCAAGGTCTATGGTGCACATCACGGCATCGTGGGTGTCCTGAACGACCAGCTGATGATTATGGATGAGGAAGACCCCGCTGAACTGGCAAACATGATGCACACTCCCTCCTCCGCCCTGGGCTCCTGCCGCTATAAGATTGCCGACC
>ERZ772861.1189-NODE-1189-length-22949-cov-6.926356_pt1 | contig 22949 bp, 23 predicted proteins | sample MGYA00512135_ERZ772861 | MGnify/ENA primary metagenome ERZ772861 (study PRJEB29015, sample SAMEA2737700) | human gut metagenome | biome: human gut; feature: human-associated habitat; material: faeces | place: China | collected 2012 ...
AGGACGCACTACTCTCGACAGAGAGTATAGAAGTGCGCCCTTAGAGTTCTAAGGGATTTTGTTCATGTTAGCACTCATCTAACACATATTGTCCTCGACTGCCATCAGCCAAAATATAATATCCATCTTGAATTTCTTGAATTCCACCACCAAATGACCATCCTTTGGATTCCACAAATTCAATAAACGCATTCCAGAACTCGTCTTCTGTTACTTCTGGTGGAACTTCAATGCACCCTTGAATTTCAAACTCTTTTCGCACAGCACTCCTCCGTTTTCTCCTCTTTATTGTCTTCTCCTGTCCATTCCACCCACTTTGCATTTTCCAATGTCATAATGGTGTATTCAGGATATTTTCTATGAATTTCGGCAAGGCAAATATTTCTCCATTCTCCATACATTCCCTCACCAGTTACTTGAAACTCCTTTGGATTCCAATAAGAGGATTTATATGTAGAATCCACTCTCCCGCAAATTTCACATTGTCTTCCCCAAGCAAATGAGTCACTTCCGTAGTGTAAGATGATTTTTTTGTATAAGTGTTTGTGCTTAGACCGTTTTCGGCTATCAGATGTAGCAGCCATCTTTGATTTTCCTTTATGCGGAGGTGTTTCTTCCTCTATTGGTTGCTGATGTTGTTTTTTATATAAATGTGTTTTTTCACGATTCATCGTTAGACTTCCTTCTCTGTGAATTTCTTTGAATCATGTTCAATACATTAGCATCAATCACCAAAACCAACTAATCCGTATCCATGCTCCATGGCTACATCACATACATGACCCAATTCATCCGCAAAACGCCGAATCTTTGGAAAGCTCAGGCCATATTGCTGAATTACACGGTTTTCTTCTGTGCCATGTTCCTCAAGCCACTTGATGATAGATTGCGAAAAAGTCTTGATTACCGGAACCAGGTCCGCTTCCAGTTGGATTTCCCTGTATGGATCGAATTGATAATAGCATGTATAGTTTGTGAGTTCATTTCTGATATCGTACAGGAAGTGGCCTATTTCTTCCGGTTCTGATACAACGTGATCTTCCATCCTTTTTTCGGGGTCCATCGACACAATCTCAAACGCATGGTTGAAGTCTTTTGCTGCAATAATTTCTAAAGACATTTCATCACCTCTTAAATCTAAATCCCAAAAGTTAAAAATAATATCCCCTATTATATTCGATTTCCAATACTTGATTTGTTCCAGCTCAGCTTTGTTAAGTTCACCAACAATATCATGCCAGCTCTGCTCAAGCTCTGGCAGTGTAAGTACATTCACACTTGGGTCAGTGAGATTGAATGGGCTTTCTACAAATTCAATCTTTGTAAAGTCCAAGTTTTTTGCAAATGCAATCCATGGATAATAGGCATTTTCCAAAAGATAAAACCTGCCCTGTTCAGTTTTGATTTCGGCAGAATAAAAATTTTTCGATGCAAGATCTAAATCAAATGAAAGTACCTCACAATGATAACGAGTCGCAATAGAATAACAAAATCTCTGAAATATCCTTTTCTCTTGTTCTGGGATATAGGGATCTTTCAAATTCCTAAAGCCAGTAATCCCATTTGGAAGCATTTTATCCTCCCCTTTTCAAATAATTCATGCTTGTATTAATTTTAACATAAAGATATGAACGAATCTATTTTGATTTTCTTAAAATTAGATACCACCCGAACAATTTCTCTCTGATCAGGCGGTCTCGCTCAACTATTTCTCTTTCTTCTGTCGCACCTGTTCATGGGCTTCCTGCTGAACGATAGAGTGGGCTGTTCCGGTGGGTTCATATTGAACCCCTCCTCGGTTCAGCAAACAGGTATAGTTACCCCTTGGCGTGGAGATTTTTGTTTTTTGGCTTAATGAAGTGGATCGTACCAGGGCGCTGTACGATCCACTTTTCATTTATTTCAGCGTATAGAGATTGGATGTGTTGCTCCCATTGGGACGGTATCGGGGCAGCTTGGCAAGATAGCCGTGCTGCTCCAGATCTGCCAGTGCCCGCTTGACGGTGCTGCGGGAGAGGTTCATATCTCTCGCAATCGTCTTGATACCGGGCCAGCAGCTTCCCGCGCTGTTGGACCGGTCTTTGAGGTACATATAGACGGATACAGCCCTGGGCGGCAGGAGCGTGTCGGCGTAAATGCTGTCAAAGTAGCTCACCGATCCACCCCCTGTCGGAGAAGATTATAAGGGGTGCGCTTGTGCGGCATACGGTCATAGTCGATGTCCTCCGCCACCACCATCTCCTGCACAGGCGCGTCGTGGAGCTGCCCCTCGCCCTTAACGGAGCGAGTGGTCTGCCGCTCCGCCAGCTTGGGCGGATACTTCCGCACGATGGCACGGGTCAGCGCATTCTGATCGGCATAATAGACCTTTCTGGCTGCCTGCTCCTCCACACGGTATTTCTCCTCGAAGGTGATACCCCATTCGAGGAACAGGCGCAGGCAGGTACGCACAGGGTGGCATCCGGTCTTCTGCACGATGAAGCTGCCCTTGGGGATGGACTTGAGCTCATCTGCCGTCAGCAGGGGGCGTTCCATCATCTGCAGGCTCTGGCTGGGATCGTTTTTCCCTCGGCTCACAGAGCCGGAGAGCACCGTGCGGCTGCCGAGGGCTTTGGAGAAGGTATCCGCTGCTTCACTGTTGGGGGCAAAGCCGCCGCAGATCACATCCTGGCAATTGTCCATCAGGATGGATGCACCTTCTTTGCCATAGTTCTTTTCCAACTGCGCCAGTGATTGGATGATGGGGACCAGCGTCAGGCGGCGAGAGCGTCCAGCACTGAAAAGCGGCAAAATATCAAAGGGCGGCATGGTACCCAGCTCATCGCAAAAGAGAATAACACGGTTTTTCAGTTTGCCGCCGTTCTCATCCGCTACTGCGAACAGCTCACGGGAGAGGTTCTGGATCATTAAGCCAGCCATGAAGTTCTTCGTCTGATCCTCCTCCGGCAGGATGAGGAAGATGGCGGATTTCTCCGCCGCAAACATCTCGGCGTCAATGGCACTGTCGAAGCACAGGATCTGCTCCAGCTCACTATCGAGGAACGAGTTGAGCCGGGACAGCACCGTGGACATGACGGATGCCATCGCCTGCTCGGAGCTGTTGAGTGCGGCGCCTGCCAGCCAGCGCGCCTTGTGCTCGGACGGCAGCTTGTCCATGAGCAGCTGGAAACGGGAGCGTCCCCGCGCGCCACGCGCCGGCTCCAGCAGATCCTGCACCAGCTTGAATACCGACACGATGTGCCGCCGCTCCTCCGGGTGCTCCTCATCCGGCGGCAGAAACTCCGCAAGCAGCAAGATCGTGGAAGACAGCAAGCCCTCCGCCGCATCGTAGAAGAAGGCGTTCTGCCCGTGGTCGGAGTTTCCCTCCGGGCTTACGATGGACTTGGCGAGGATCTTGGCGTACTTCTCCGCCTTTGCGCGGGCAGCGAGGTTATCCGGTTGTTTTCTGGCGATGTCCATATAGCGGTTGATGAGCGTCAGCAGGTTGTTTCCGTCCGAGCGGGTAGGATTACGCAGGTCTATAACGGAGATATGCTCATAGCCGTAATACTTTTTGGCAATAGAGCCGTAGTTGCGGGCGAGATCACCTTTGGTATCCAACGCCAGAAAGCTCATGCCGGACGCGCAGGCATATTCAAGGTTGGGATAGAGGAAGAAAGCCGTCTTGCCCGCGCCGGAGGCGGCGATCATCAAGCAATGGATGTCGTCGATGTCCACCAGCGCAGTCAGTTCATCTTTCTTGCCCTTGCAGCCCAGCACCAGCCCTTGCTCTGTGGGAAGGTTTACTCCCTTGCGCCAGTCTCTGACCTTGAACGGTATATTGGCGGATCTCCTTATCGGTCGCCCAACGCGCCGTGCCGTGCTGTCCGTCACCCACGGTGCGGGACTTGATGCCGCTGAGTGTATAGTGGTAGGACAGCATGGAGAGTCCCCCGATAATGGCGAACATCCCCAGCCCTGCCGCGACCAATATTCCGATGTTGGAGCTTTTGATCGTGTCCCACATTGTCAGCAGAAGGTTTGGCATAGCTCGCTCCTTTCCATTTTGTTTTCCTGTTCTGCCTTGAGATCGTCGTTCCAGTCCTTTAGCTGCGGTACGAGCCGCTCTGCGGAGATGCCACGCTCCTCCAAGAGCTTCGCCATGCGCTCGCTGGCGGCATGACCGGCAGCGTCATTGTCCAGGCAGAGGTACACCTGCCGGAGCTGGGGGAGCTGCCGCAGCATCTCCAGCACGGGGATGGAGGATGTCCCGCAGCAGGCCACATAGTTATGCTCCTGCCACCCCTCCGTGAAAAGGGAGATGTAAGAGAGCAGGTCGATAGGGGCCTCGAAGACATAGAGCGTGTCATCACCGCCAAGATAGTGAAAGCTGTGCTTCGGGTCGCTGCCCTCAATGTTGCCGCGATAGCTTTGCCCTATGGTATACAGCCCGCGCTTATGCCCATGACGGGGAACGCCGTGTTCATCGAATCCGACGAACACGGCGTTGTGATATTCCTTTGTCCCGTCCCTGGATCTTTCACAGCTCTCGTAGATGAGCTTCTTGCGCACAAAGGCATTGAGTATCTCACGGTCGATGCAACGCTTTTGCAGCAGGTAGGCATACACACGGCGCATGGACTCACTCTGCGCTGGGAGCGTGAAGAGCTTTGCAGGCTCCGGCTCCTTCTCCCTTGCCGCAGGGTAGCTTCCGCCCAGATCATCGCCGAGGAGCAGAGACATGGCGTCCGGGTAGCTGAGTCCATAGAACTGCTTGACGAAGCTGATGGCTCTGCCGCCCTGCTCGGTGGCATGATCGAACCACTCGCAGCCGCGGATGGTGATGCTGTGGTCACTGGCAAGGCGTTTGTCCCTGCCGGAGGTAATGAGCTTTTCTCCTCGGCGGAGGAGGAACTCCTCCAAGTCCACCGACGCGGCTCGTTCTTTCTGCTCGGTTGTAAACGGAATGTACTTTGACATAGTCCCTCCCTTATTGTGTCTGTTGCGTCAGTCCGCGATCCTCATGGTCATCCGCCTTGTGTCCCATTGCCATGCGCTTCTCCTGTAATCTGCGGCGACGCTTCTTGTCGATCTGCATTCCTGCATAGATGGCAGGCTGGGCGGCGTTCTCGCGGAATATGCGGCTCATCTGATGGAGCATCCGAAGGATAGAGGTTCCCGCCGCTGCGCCGGAGAAGTCCTTCTGATGGTCAATGAAATATTGAGCATAGGTGTTGCCTTGCGCTGCCGCCTGTGCGAAATAGCGCAGAGCTTCTTCGCGGTCCACTTGCATCTCTTGTCCCAGCAAATAGAGCTTTCCCAACGTGTATTGGGCAAACGAATTTCCTTGCGTGGCTGAGTCCTTCAGAAGCTGAATGGCCGCATCTACATCCTTCGGCACACCCTCCGCGCCGGTGAGCAGCAGCTTGCCGAGCCGGTATTGCGCGTATGGATCGTTCTGCTCCGCTGCCTGCCGCAGCCAGTGAAGGGCCTGCGGGAATTGCCCCTGCTCCAGCAGCAGTTTGCTCAGCGCATATGCAGAGCAAGTATTTCCGGCTTCTGCCGATTTTTGAAACCACTCTGCCGCTGCTTTTCGGTCAGTCGATATGCCAAGCCCGTCCCGGAACGCCTTTCCAAGATGGTGGGCGGCAATGGTATAGCCCTCCTCCCACAAACGGTGGAGGGTGACCAATGCCATTGACTTCTCGCTGGGATCTGCGTCCGCAGCATCTAATATGCTTTTTGCTCTGCGGTAAAACCGCGCCCGCTGATGGATCATCCGCTCCGCACTTGGATCTGGAGGCACGGGCGGTTCTTCCGGCTCCGGCTCATCCTGTATGGCATCATCCTCAAAGATGAAGTTCATCTCCGAGAGTCGGAGCGTTTCCCGGATGACCATGTTGCGCACGGTCTTGAACTCCTTTTGCTGCGACAGCGGTACTCGCTGCGGCGGTGTCTGATTATAGTCAATGCAAAGCTGCTCTCGGAGATCCTGCCATAGAGCATAGGCGGACGACACTCTCTCGTCCTTTGCCAGTTCATCCACGATTTCATCCACGATGCGCTTGACACGAGGCGGCAGATAACCGTAGACCTTTTTGCCGCTGACCTCCTGAAGCCGCTGGGCGAGATCCGCCACCAACAACTCCAGCTTATCGCTTTGCAGAGCACCGGTTGCCATCTGCTCGATGAGTGTTGCCATCCGTGCTTCCGCTTCCTGCTGGAGAAAGCTCCGCTGTTCATCCTTCTGTTCATAGATGTGTAGACGGTCGTTCCGATAGATCGTGCTGACCAGCGCGGACTTGATGCTGCGGATACCCTGCCGGGAGAGGTAGCCCTCCTTCGGATCGGTTGAGAAGAGCACCATGTGAACATGGATGTGCTTCTCCTTTTCGTGCATAGCTGCGTACCAGCGAAGGCGGTCCGGGTGGATCTTATAGCCCTTGGCGATGTCGGTGATGGAGGCGTTGATGAGCTCCTGCCAGTTTTTAAGGTCGGTATAACCCAGCCGCTCCGCGTTCTCACGGGAGAGGGAGATGACCGGCGTCCACACATTTCCCGTGTGCCGCGCCACCTCTGCCACGGCATTCTCCAGCGACGGGACCTTGCCATGGGCATCCCACAGGCCATGCTCGCCCAATGCTTTTACGCCGGGACGGTTTGCGACATAATCCAGATAGTTTTCCCGGCCATCCATGGGCTCGATAAAGTCCTCGTGGATCTGCGCGATGAGCGCAAAGGCAGTCTGCCGGTTGGGTGTGTTTGCATAGTCCTCATGCTCCGGCAGCTCCCTTGTCTCCGGGAAGCTGCGGAGCAGACGCCGGATGTACTGCTGCTGTTTCTTCGTAACAGGAAGATGGGCATTGTCATCCTTGAGGAGCTGCACACCTTCGCGGGTGGCGAAGTAGCGGGTGCGATGGGCCAGCCGAGCGGCATCTCTGCCGCCCTTCATGTAGGGAGAGATAAATATCAATCTCGCCATGTGTCATCCGGCAGCTGCCGTTGGACATCCTGGGCATCCTCAAACCTGATCTGACCATTGGTGCGCTTTACCTCGTCCACCACATACCCGCGCAGGGCGCGGCGATCCTCCAGCGTATCCCGGAAGTGGGCGGCGATGGTGTGCGCCATGATGCCCTGCTCCACCGCGCACTTGAAGAGAATGCTGTTGGTGCGGTTGGTGCTGTCCGCGATGATCCCGCGCAGCGTTGCCACCAGCGCGTCCGAGAGATACTCGGTAATATTCTCTGTGCCGAGATAGCCCATATAAAAGCGTAGAGCCTTTTCCACGAATTCGTTTCGGTTTTTGCTGTTGCTTTCTTCCAGCCAGCTATCCATTTGTCTGCGCGTTTCAGGATAAAGCCGGATAGTCATCTGTTCTTTTGACATAGTTGCCGTCCTTTCTGTTGATGTCGCTTGTTGTGGGCGCAACCCCCTGTGACGCGGTAGTTTTTCGGAAAATGCGCCTACAACTCATTTGAAATCCAGTGAAAACGCCTACAACTCCGAACGCTGAAAAGCCCCGCACTGCGGGGCTTTGTGGCCGGTCCGGGGCGGAAACGACACCGGGCCTTTATCTTGTGCTTTTATCGAACAGGCAGGTTCCCAGCACAGTTCCCCATAGGAGGGGCGAAAGCGGGGGCAAACAGCGCCGATGCCTGTCTGGGGTACAAGGGATGCCACCCTCGCCCCCAAAGCCGCACACAGCGGCTCATAGGGGGCATAGCTGGCGAAACAGGGAGGAGCCGCCCTCTGGGGGGCGGCTCCTCCTGTGTGGTGTGGTCAGCTGACTTGTTCCATCCATGCCTGCTTTTCCGCCGGCGTCTTTTCGATCCAGTCCAGCAGGTTCTGAGACTCCTCCAGCCACTTTGCCATCTCGAACAGCCTCGTCCTGGCGTAGGGGCTGTCTACACGAAGTGACGTTTCAAACAGATCCCAGATGTTATCCAGCGTTTCAAGTCCGCTGGCATTCATGGGCAGTTCTTCCTCCGGCAGCACATGTGTCACCGTGCCATTTTTTTCTGCGGCGTGGATGGCATCCAGCTCGCGGTCCAGGAGTGAGATGACCTCCTGTGTGTCACCAACGGGGATGTCCCATGCCGTCCCAATGTGGGAGATGCACTCTCGGTGGAGCTGCACATCTGCGGTGGGGTGGAGCACCAGCAATGCCAGTCCCTCTTTTGCGATATTCATCTGCAGTTCCTTTGCGGTATCAATTGTCATGTTTGTTTCCTCCTGATTTTTGATTCGGGCAATGCCCGTGCAAACACAATGGCACGGCGCAGGGAGAAAAGCTATCCACGAAAAGCAACAAAAAATCCATGGCTGGTTTTGTGAAAAGCCAATGGAGACCGCGGTTATTACATGGTTTGCTCCTGCGCGGTGTTCCGCATCTTTTAGATAAGCCGCGGGTGCAAAAGGGAGAGCCACGCCAGTTGGCACGGCTCTCCGGGCAGCGTATTCGATTTCACATTCCCAGCACCGGTGAATCGCGCTGCTCCTGTTCCGGTGTTAGGATAACCAGCCAAGAGAAACTCCGCTTTCTTTTCCTTTACGATCACAGCTGCAGCTCCGCAGTCTGTGCCTGCTCCTCATGAAGCTGTTGGGCATACTCGCGCAGGCTCATGCCGGTCTGTTTCATGCAAAACGCATCCATCTTCCGCAGCAGGACATCCTGCTCGGCTGCGTTGAGCGGATAGCTCCAGCTCTCCTCGGAGCCGTCACCCTTGCAGAGCGTCAGCTCCAGCGTGTCGCAGGGTCTATCCTCCGCGATGTCGTAGTTGGCATAGATGTTGAGCCAGTCATTGTTTTTGTCCGTGAGGACGAAGGTTCCGAAGGCGGCGTCCACATCAAAATCTGCGTCCACATAGAAGTTGAGCTTACCGTCTTCCTCCATCATGATCTCATCACTGAAGGAAAAATTCCGCGCGGAGAGATGTCCCGCCGAGGTGATTTCCATGCCATCCAGCAGCTCCAATAGTTTGGAGAGCTGTTCATCCCCCGATGCAAAGCGCGACCTTGTGGCATGGTAGACGGACGGGGAGACATCCCGCATCGCCCAGGTCCGCCAGCCGTCCATGATGTGTACGGCGGAGAACTCCCGCTTGTCGAAGTTCACATCGAACACGCCGCGCACCTTGCCGGTGTTCTCCATGCGTACAGCGGTCAGGGCGTCAAACTCTTTTGCTGTGATGGGTTGCCCGCCGAAAAACATTCCGATAAATTTGTCCGGCGCAGTGCCTTTCTCTGCGGTGATATAGCCGCGCAGCTTTTTGCAGGCGACCAACAGCTCCTCACCGGGCGAGGTCTTGAAGTACCACTCCTGCCCGTGCTCCGTCACATGGTAGGCGGCGTAGGTGCGGGCGGCCTCCCTCGCTTCACGCTCTGCGGCATCCTCTGCGTAGATCTCGGCACTGATGCGTTTGTGTTCCTGCTCCGGGAGCTGGTTGCACAGCTCATCCAGCACATTCTCAAGATGTTCCTGCAGGGTTTCACCTTTGAGATGCTTCTCGATGGCATCCTTCCAACGCCGGTCGATCCACAGTGTGATGTCTACATGATCCGCCATCTCAGTTGCCCTCCTTCACAGCCGCAGGCTTCGGCTCACTGCTCTGCGGCTTGGGTGCGGCGGGCTTGACAGGACGCTTGGGTTTCACCGCCGCGGGAGCGGCCTTGCTGTCCAGATACTCCCGCAGCGGCTCCGGTACGGTTTTTTCATACAGAGCGTTCAGCGCATCCTCCAAGTGCTCCTGCACAGAGGAGTGTTCCTTGCGGAGCGAGAACTCCAGTGCGCCCAGCTTCTCATCGTCAAAGGTGACGGTGACAGTTGCTTTTTTCATGTGCGTGTCCTCCTTCTATATGCTATTTTCAGCGTTTTTGTGTTGTGGGGGGTATCACTACCCTCCGATGGTCGCACGAGGTTTCAATCCTGCGGACGTCCGGCATTATCAAGGGCAAAATTGGCCTTTTTTATGGCATTGCGCCGCTGCATCTTTTCGGCATCAGACAGCACCCTGTTTGGTACGATCTTTATCCATGATTTTGGAATGGTGTAGTCAACTGCCCGTCCGCTGCGGGACGCTTTGACGAGCCTGCAATCCTCCGGCCTGTCCCGCGCCAGTGCTGCCAGCTTCTGACGCAGTATCTTGTTGTGGGTGTAAATACCGGCGGTCTTTTCTTCCTCGTTGAAGCTGATAATGGTTTCCTGCTCATAACGAGCCATGTTCATGCAACGCACCTCCGATCACAGCATCTGCGGCTCCTGCGGAGCCTGCTCCATTTTCTGCTGTGGGTGGTCGGTCAGTGCATACCAGCAACCATGCTCGTCTCTTTTTAAGGACAGCACCTCCATCTCCAGAAGTTCCTGCGCCTCGACCGGCATCTGACATCCGCTGACTCCGGGATGTGCCATAGTCGCTTCGCCGTGTAAGAGCTTCTCCGTTTCGGAAGGAGTCAGATCCACAAAACCGCACGGCGTCATGAGCTGAAAGTAATCATCCGGATAGCTTGTCAGCAGTTCCTCAATAGTCTTCGGCTGTATTGCATAAACCATATCACGCACCTGCGTTTGCCGTGTCTCGTCATATAGACCTGTGAGCAGACTTTGGAAGGTCTCGCCCACATCCACAGTCTGATGCTCCATCCAAGCCTCACTCAGAAGTTCCAGTGGCTTCTCCTGCTGCAGCAGAAAAATCATCTTCTTGCGGGAAAGATTTTCTCCAAACGCCATCAGCTCGGAGTGGCAGGTCATCATGGCGGAGATCTCATCTGCAGCCTGAATCAATTCGTCACGAGAGAGCTGGTCGAGCCGGTTCATGTACCCTGCCATCTCGTTCTCTGTCTTTTGGAACAGAAGCTGCCAAAGCTCCCGTGCCGTCCGCTCTGTATGGGGCGCTGTATCTTGTCCACCGACGAAGAGAGCAGAGGTATTTCTGATATCGTCCATATTCCCCTCGTTTCTCACATTGTCATTTCCGGTTGCTGCGCTTGCCGGATGTCCTCGCAGAACCGTAGGATTGTGTGACTGAACTCCATGTCATAGTTTTCAGCCTGCTCTGCCTGCCACGCCTCTCTTACAGAGGTCAGCGGTTTGTCATTAGAGAGAAGCAGGATCAACTGCTCCCGTTCAAAAACTGAGGTGAGCAGGGCATTATAGCAAATCCGGGTTGCCTCGATCTCCCCGGCGTTGGCAATGAGCTGCCCTTGTGTCATGCGGTAGAGGGAATCGGTGTATTCCCACTGTTCACGCTCGATGTGTTCAAATAGGAGCTCCTGCAGTTCCGATGTGGTCTGTACCGACTCGCCCTGCACGATCTCCTCCGTAAGAAATAGCGCCACATCGATGACCTCCGCGTTGCGGAAGGTAAGGTCACCGCGGTAACCAATTTTCAAAGCAGAAAACTCCTTTGCTGCGTTGATCAGTTCTTTCGGACTACCGGGCGGGACTTCCTGATCCCAGCGATACCAGTTATCCTTCGGTCGGCAGGGAGCGAGTTTAAGGAGGACATAGTCCTCCGGCACGAACTTTGGATAGCGGCAAAGCTGACCACCTACGGCATAGTAGGGTTTGCCCTCGCACATCACAGTTTGCTCCATGTACGCTTTCATTTTAGGGAGGCTCTCACAGAACCAACACTCGCTGTCCTCGAAGCGGCGGATCTGACCGTCATCCAGAATGCTGTCGAGGTTTTCCATCCTCGTCAGATGATAGACCACGGACGGTGGGGTTACTTTCACATAGGCCATGTCTCATTCCTCCTACATCTTCAGCGTGGGCATTGGACCGCCTCCGAACAGATCGTCTGCCGCCATGTCGGAAATCTCCTGTACACTCGCACCCTGCTCTGCGGCCTCTGCTGCCGGTATGATCTCGATACTCAGCAGGGTGTTGTCCGGTACATGGATGGTCTGATAGATCGTGTTCACCACTTTGGGATCGAATCGCTCGGAGATCTCTTGAAAGGCCGCGACCAGCGAGGCCGCTTCTCGCTCAAAGCCGTTTTCCACACCGTCTGCCAGTTCCTCCGCAAATGTGATCCATGCGGCAGTGGTGTGACCATCGTGCTGCGGAATCAGCTTGTCCAGCATGTCTGCATACTTCCTCTGCGGTGTCCCCACTGCCCATTGGTATTGAAAATGCTTCTGCTGATCATCATGTCCGTGAACCGCTGATTCCGATGTGGCACTGTCTAATTCTTGATTGGCGTATTGCTGCATAAACAAATTGAACAATTCCAGCGTTCTCTGCTTTGCCTCCCGGACAGAATAGTACGGTCCAATCGTTTCAGCACACTCCATTTTGTTGTCACTCACATAGCCATAATAGTGATTACAGAGGCTTCCGGGGTCGTGTGCATATCGGCGCTCCCGCTCTGTATAGATAACGACCTGAAATCGTTCATAGGTCGTGGCGGGGTCGCGTCCCTCGAAGGTGTATCGCGGCGATCCGTCAGTAATGTCTGCGCCTTTTGTCCAGACGACTTTGTTCTTTACTTCATCTTTGTGGAATTCCATTCGATCCTCCTCAGTCATAATTGATATACGGAATCTTCAGCCAGTGCGTCCAACCTCGACCAGCCAGCTCTGTTTTGACAACGCCATACCTTGTTCCCATGGCCTCGATGACCTGACCGCCGCCGATGTAAACACCGATGTGCCCCTCATGCCAAACCGCAAGGCCGGGGATGTCCGGCATGGTATCGATGGCCCCAGACTCCGTGGCGTTATAGTACATCTGGTTTGCGCCGATGTCCGGCATCCCATGGGTACCATAGTCGATGGTCATCGTTTCCGGGGACAGCCAGCCGTAGCCCTTGATGAGTCCTACGCAGTCGGCTGTCCTGCCGCCCAGCCAGTTGGCGCGGATGATGTCCTCATGATCGCCAACACCGTCCGGGTATTGCGACACCTTGTAGGCAAGGAGTGACTCCGTCAACACATTACCATAGGTGCCCCAGACATAGCCCCAGCCGGATTCCCATGCGTGGATGGCGTAGGTCACAAGGTCGGCTGCATTTTTATTGCCGGGATCAACAAAGGTGGAGATGTCCAGTTCTACACTTCGATCACCACCGGCGATAAAGCTGCCATCATAGCTGCCGCCTGCGGTGCCGGCGATCATGGTATAGATGTGGCTGATGTTGCTCTTATCATCCTCCGTGATCGTCCGGTTCAGCTCCGCTTCGAGATTGGCATACGCCTGATGCAGCGAAACCGGAACAGCGACGGTGTATTCTTCTTCTGTGCTGGTGACCGTGCCATCCTCGCTCTCCACTTCTACCGTGCGGGTACGGGTTTCCCAATTGTAGAAGCACTCTACAAAACGGTTCGCCGCCCGTCTGCCGGGAGCATCCTCGCCAAAGCAGAGAGCATAAAAAACAGCCTTGACTCGGATCGGGTCAAGGCTGTTTCCACCTTCCGTCCACCCATTGACGGAGGCGACCGCCGAATCCAGAAGAGAAAACGCGGAGCGCATCTCCTCAATATGATACCGGAATTCTGCGGGTACTTCTGTTGAGTAACTCACGCCATAGAAGGCTGCAGCTACCGCATGGTTGTTGTGATCCGCACCGCCTGTGCCGATGGAGCACAGCGCGGCGATCAGGAGGATGACGGGCGAAAGAACAGCGACCAGCCCCCAGCCGATCCCTTTGCGGAATTTCTCGTTGGAAAGGGCTGTCGCCGCGGCTTTGGCGATCATACCTGCAGATACTGCCATCAGCGACCACCCGCTGTGCCAAACAGCTTTTCCTTGTAGGTGGGGGCGTGTACCGCCAGCAGATATCGCTCGTTGCCGCACTTGTACAGACAGACACCGCGCTGGGGAAACTTGATGAGATTGTATTCCGCCTCATCCAGCTGGAGCATCTCCATATAGCTGCGCTTGTCGATAGATCCTGCGTTGAACAGGAACTGGTGAGGTGGGATGCTGAATAGCGGCTTTGTCATCTCACGGATACCCTCCTGGTCGAAGTCCTCCAGATTCTGCGAAGCCAGCAGCATGGCGGATTCCTTTTTGCGAACACGCTTGAGGCAGTTTCGGATGTACTCAATGGCTGTGGGGTTGGAGAGCCAGATGTACAGCTCATCCAGTGCCGCCACCGTATTGCCCTCGGTCAGCAGCTTATCCGACAGGAACGACAGAATATTGAACAGCATGGCGTTGCGAACATTTTTCGCTGCGCCCAGCAGTCCTTTCACGCCGAAAACGAGGAAACGGCTGGAGGTGATGTTGGTGTGTCCATTGAAAAACTGCGTGTCCGCACCCTTGCACATGGAGTGCAGCCCCAACAGCACCTCACGCAGGAGCTGCTCGGTGTAGAGCTGGTGAGCGGCCATGTCATAGCTTTTGTACTCCGCCTCGATCAGGTCATAGAGATCGGAGAGGATGGGGTAGTTCTCCGAGCGCATACGGCGGAAATTGGTCCGCTCTGTGATGCCCCATTTTCCATACAGCTTGGAGAGCATGATCTCAATGGTGTCGATATGGGCATCCGAGAAATCCTTGTAGGCACGGAAGAAGTCCTTGAGGAAGGAAATGTGCTGTGCCAGCAGGGTGCTTTTTCGGAAGGCTTCCGGTGCTGCCGTATCGTCCGGATCGCCGCCGTCATCCCAGCATTTCGGCTCCAGCACATTGATGATGTACTTACCGGCCATAAGGTCGGCAAAGCAGCCGCCCACAGCCTCGCACATTTCCTGCTGCTCATGCTCGGCATCCAGCGTGATAATGGATTTGCCGGACTCCAACAGGTTCAGGATGAGCAGCTTCATGAGGTAGGATTTGCCCTGACCGGAATTGCCGAGGATAAGGATATTGGCGGATGTCTTGTCCTCGTCGCGCTGGTCGAAGTCCACGAGGATGTTGCTGCCATACTTGTCCCGTCCGACATAGAAGCCCCTTGCGTCCGTTTTACCACTGTAGTTGAAGGGATAGAGATTTGCCACGGAGTTGGCAGGCAGGACTCTTTCAAACTGCGCTCCGAAGGCATTGTATCCCACAGGGCTGGCGCAGCAGAAGCCCTGCTGCTGGCGGAGCAGGAGTCTGTCCACATTGAGCTTGCTGCGTACCAACTCGGTCAGCACGTCGGTCTGCAGCAGCTTCAGCGCGTCATAGTCCGGGGCAGTCAGCTCGATGTAGACTGCGCAGTGGAACAGCGGCTCCTTGTTGCGGTGGCGGCTGCCCTCCATGGAGATCATGTCCTGCAGGTTCGTTTCTGCAATGATGGTCTGCCGCAAGTCATTGGGGTTCGATTTGTTCATGCGGTTTTTATTCGCGGCATTGTGGAGGATACGGTCCTCCTCGGCCGGGGTGAGCTGCCGGGTATAGATACGCAGGGTGATCCCGTCCTTCTCGCCTAAGTGCCGCAGCAGAGCCTGCTCGTCGGTCTGGGTGGGATATTCCCGCAGGGCCCACACGCAGCGGAAGGTGTTGCCGCAGATGAAGTGGTCGGGATTAAACTGCACCACGGAGGGTGCTATCATATCCAAGAAGGATTTGACAGGTGTGTCCTCCGTGTGCCTTGCTGTAGCTTTTTTCTTGTTTGCTGCCAAGTGATATCCCTCCTTATTCTCCGAAAAGGACCCAGCGTTCGCCGTCGTGATCCTCGTACCGCTCGGTGGTCACGTTCTGCTCAAAGTAGACTCCCAGCATCCTTTTGAGATCCTCCTCGGCGGCACGGCGGACGGTGAAGCCGTTATCCTTGATGCTCTTTTCGATGCGGGAGAGGTAGCTGAACACATCGGATTCCTTTTTGCCCTGCAGCCGGACGAGGATATAGAACTCCCGGCTGGATGCCATGAGCACCTGAATGCGATCCAGGTGCTTGCTGTCCTGCTCCAGCAGCTTTCGGATGACGGGCAGCTCCTCCTCGTTTGCCCGCTGGCGATAGAATGCCTTGTTGTTCTCAAAGGACTCCTTGGAATTTAACGCCAGCATCTCGATCTCCGCCATGCCCTTGACCACATTGAGCAGGGCATAGATCCTTGCGCCCACGCCGGCGTCCGGCAGAACGGAGATGTTCGTGGGTTTGATAATGAAGAATACCAGCTCTCCCATGCGGGTGGCGATGCCATAGTCGGTAATTTCATCAATGCCCATGAGCTGCCGGGTGGACTGCTCACGGGCATCTTTCTTTTTCTGCTTTTTGCTCATGGGTCGAGCCTCCATTCGTAGTATTGTTGTTTTGTGATCAGGAACGCGGCAGCATAGCGGATGAAATCCAGAATACTGGTGCCCTCATGCCGGATAGTCAGGAAGGCGAAGACCGCCGTCAGCACCAGCGGCAGAGCGATTCCGGTCTGGGTCAGTGCCAGGACAGAGAGAAGAAGTCCCACGCCGATGATGCCGATGTCCCGCAGCTCCCATAGCCACAGCGTGGCCTTTGCGGACAGGTTGTCCGGGTAAATGTACATGGCTGATTCCCTCCAATGAGAATGAGGGAGGCCGCGGGTGTTCCCGCGGCCTCCTATGATGCTTGGTCACTCCGCTTCTGTGTCATCCAGCGCGTTCTCGATGAGCTGGATGAGGAACTGCTTTTGCTTGAGGTTGCGGGCTGCCAGATATTCCTTCAGCCGCTCGAAGAGCTCCGCCGGGATCTGTACCGCCAAGGTGCGCTCTGCTTTCATGCTGATCTGCCCTCCTTCAAAGTGTTCGGTGAAGATACGCTCCACATATTCCGCCAGAGTATTCAGCTCCAGCTGTTCTTTTTCTGCCATGATCTTTGCATGGAGCTCGGTGGATATCATGGCACAGAGGTTCTTTTTTCCCTCCATCGGTTCTGCTCCTTTCCTCGATTTTGCAAGCAAAGCATACCGGAAGAAGGCGCGGAAAGCTATTCACCAAGTCTAACGAAGAAGCATGGCAAAACAGAAGCGATACCACCAAAGCGGCTACGCCGTCCGCAGCCAACAGGCAAGGGGATGAAAAGATCAGCCGCCCTGCGATTCGCAAAGCGGCTGATCCATTGCTCTTACGCTGTATTTGCATTACAGTTCCATTTTCGGCGCGTAATCCGCGGCAACTTCTTCTCGGACATCGTCCTCGGTGGTATCGAGCTGCCGTGGCGTCTGCGTCATCGCAAGCTCCTGCAGATGACCGATCCGGCGCTGCACGCTTTCCGTGATCGCATGGATACGTCCCTCATCGATATAGTCGGCAGCTTCCTCGCAAGACAGTACGCTGGAGATCAGCTCGTCTACATCGGAGAGGCGATCAAAGTCGATCCAATCAAAATCGGACACCAGCTTCAGCTGCTCGGCGTGGTGGTTTTTGAAGGGCTTGCAGATCACATCCTTTTCCGAGCGCATCTGACCGGGCATCTTATCATAGCCAAGGGAGGAGCCGCTGTCATAGATCGGAGCCATACCGAGCCATTCCAGCGTTTCCGCGTTTCGTAGTGCCCCAAAGTTATTGAAGTGGCGATCCTCGTTTGCGATGATATAGTCCAGCACCAGCATCCGGTCTAAAAACGGTGTAATGTTCCCGATGCCGAGCAGCTCGCAGCACTCCAATAGATGCCGGTATCGGGAGGTGCTGTTCTTCTGCTTTTTCGCCTGCAGCAGCCTCCACGCCGGGATCAACTCCGTATTCTCCGTAACAAAATCCTCACAGACCGAGTAGGGTGCATCCTTGCTCCAGATGACTGTATACGATACATGAGGAATGCCGAGCCGCTCCATGATGCCGGAGGCGATCGCCTCGTTGAACGGCTGCTGCCGGAACGGGTTGCTGCCGCCCTTGATCAGGCATCGCTTCCCATCGATGATCTTCCACCGCTTTTTCAGATTGCCGTCCGATGTGCTGTCGGGGGAGCTGAAATTGAGTGCGTCCTTCTTCTTTCTTTCTCCGAACAGCACATCTCCGATGTCCTCCGAGAAATCATTTTGGAAAAAGTTGATGTCCTCCCACCGAAGCTCCGCGCCTTCCGGACAGATCCAGTACTGATCCGAGAGGCTCAGCCCGTAGCAGCGGACGAGCAGCATTTTGGTGTCTGCCACTCCCAACGACTCCAGTGCTTCCCGCACACCGCTGCGGCTTGCCGGAATAGAGCGATCCCGCCACCAGTCGTTAAACGCCGCACGGTCGGCGATCTCGTTTCGCACAGGGATGCCGATAGGCAGATGCTCCGGTGCGTAGACACTGCCAATTTTTTGTATAAAGCCGGTCACATCGTCCAGCTCCAGCTCTGCCACGGGGGTTCGTTTATGCATAAAGGTGCATTTCATACCTGTCGCCTCATTTCTTCTGCTTTTCTGTGATTTCAGCATGCGCAGCTGCGCCTGCAGTTCCTTGCGCTTTTCGATTTTATCTGCCAGCGGAGCGATCTCACTGTCGTGCAGATAGCGGCTCTGCTTGACGCCGTTTTCCGACCACTGATGATAGTAATAGACCTTTCCGCCGATGGTTTTTTTGGAAAGATACCCCTTCGGCAGTCCGGCGATCTGCTCGGTCAGTTCCGTGATGCGCCTTATCTGCTCCCTGTTATCCATGTCTGTCACCTCGTCTTTCAGGGATATTATACCCTGACTTAACCCCTGTTGTCAACGCTGTGCTTCATAAAAGCGCGGCGGCGATCCGCGACATGATAAACTCCACGCAGGGTATCGCCACGCTGTTGCCGAGGGCTTTGTAGCGGGCGGAGTCCGATGCGTTGGGGATGTCCGTCCAGCCGTCCGGGAAGCCCTGCAGTCTTTCACACTCCAGCGGCGTGAGGCGGCGAATGAGATGGGCACAGGCTTCTGCCTGTTGGCAAATCAGGTCGGTTGCGTCCTTGTACTGACGGGCACTCTGGGTACTTGCCACATCATTATGCCGAAAGTCATCCACACGCTGGCGGCTGTAGACCGCGTGGCGGTCTAATCCCGAGGATTGAGTTATCCCGAGATTAGGCGTGGTCTGTTCGCAAACGTCTTGGTTTATCAATGCTTTTTGTGTGTTGTTCATAAATAACCTCCAGATAAGAAAAATTATAAAAATACCTCTATAATGGAGTTGGCGGCGAAAGTCGACTAACTGCATTCAGAGGTGTTTTTATGTCCAATGAAATTGTATTTGATGTTCTATGCACAAAAGTGCTGGATGCATTGCGGGCTCTGGGGCTTGGTAAGTTCAGCATACGAAACTACTACTACGAAGGAATGTGGCCAATCATAAAGGTCTACCGTTCCGAGGGGGTAATATTGTATAGTGCTGCCTTTACAAATGAAATTGTGGATCGTTTTCGCTTGGAACACGAAAACGGCTTGGTAGCCGACCGAATCTGGGCGAAAGTCAGAAAGGCTGCAGCTCTCTTTGAGGAGTATGTCCAAACCGGAAAAATCGTTTGGAAACGTGTTAGACCTGCTCCAAAAATCCCCTTGACTCCGTACTATCAAGAACTCCTGTGTAGCTTCTGTCAACATGAAGCGAATACACGAGCCATTGGATTTGAGAGTCTACGGGACGAGGAGAATGTCTGCCGCAAATTCTTTGCATACCTCGATGCCAGCGGTTACCATACTTGCCAAGATATTAATTTAGTAAATGTCAACGATTTTCTGCTGTTCATCGCATCTCAACGAAAATCGAGCATGGACAGAGTGCGCAACACATTGAAACATCTGAGCGCATACTTGGTGTCCATACAAAACTGCTGCGATTTCAGCGCCGTATTGACTACTCGTCCTGCACCCCGAAAGAAGCTGCGACCTGCCTTTTCCTCAAAAGAGGTTCATACCGTCATGGATGCAGCGGCAAAAAATCCATCTTTATCGCTCCGCGATACTGCTATTTTTGCTGTTGCCGCCAGTTTGGGACTGAGAGCTGGGGACATTGTTCGCTTAACACTCTCGGACATTGACTGGATTCATCATGAAATACGCTTCGTACAGAACAAAACCGGAGTGGAACTGCACCTGCCTCTCGAAGCATCGGTAGGAAACGCCATTGCGAACTATATCCTTCACGAGCGGCCTAAAACACAGTCCCCAGCGCTCTTTGTGCGTTCCCGTATTCCGTTTGACTTTATGACTTCGACTGCTGCAGGAGACCGGCTCAGAAAATATATGAAACTCTCTGATGTTGATTATACTCCGGGTGACGGCAAAGGCTTTCACAGTTTCAGAAGGTATGTTGCCAGTTCCATGATAAACCAAGAAGTACCGATCGATATAGTGAAAGAAATCTTAGGGCATACGCAGATAGGCTCCATGAAAGCATATATGCGGATCAGCCGGGACAAGCTGGCAATGTGTGCGCTCGGATTTGACGGCATCGAGGTCATTCAGGAGGCCCTGTTATGAGATATACGTTCACCGGGGCATTTGCACCCCATATTTGTGGCCTGATCGAAAAGAAACAGGCACTCGGCTATGACTACCACGGAAGCGCGTGCATTCTTCAAACCTTTGATAAATTCTGCCGTGAGCAATTTCCGCGCGAGACCTGCTTGACTGCGGAGTTAGCTATGAAATGGGCCGAACAGTCCAAGACTGAGAAAAATCTGTCCAGATTGAATAGGGTATCTGTGGTCCGGGAACTCGCTAAATACATGAATAGTGTAGGAGAACAGGCGTATCTTTTGCCGCTCCAACTCACGAAGAAAACCGGACGTCATATCCCGTACATTTATTCAAAAGAAGATTTGTCCAAGTTGTTCAAGGAAATGGATTCTCTGCAACCCAGCCTCAGATCGCCCACAAAACATCTGGTAGTATCTGTAATATTCCGAATGATTTACTGCTGCGGTCTCAGACCTGTAGAAGCCAGACGGCTCCGAAGAGAAGATGTCAACTTGTTTGATGGGACGGTGAATATCCTTGAATCGAAAGGACATAAGGACAGAATTGTTGTCCTGTCCGAAGATATGCGTGAACTGTGCAGAAATTACGACCAGCGCGTGGAAGCGATACATCCTGAGCGCAGGTACTTCTTCCAGAGTCCAAGTGTCCGAGGTGACGGAATGTACTCAATGGAGTGGATTATTCCGACATTCAGAAAGTTCCTTCAGACGGCAGGTATATCCGGATACGGTGAGATCCGTCCCAGACTTTATGACCTACGGCATACATTTGCAACACATCGGCTGTACCAGTGGGTAAAGGAAGGAAAAGATATAAATGCCTGCCTTGCGTATTTAAGTGAGTATATGGGCCATTCAAATCTCGAGAGCACGGCATATTATATTCATCTTCTTCCAACGCTATATACCGACTTGCCAGAGCTGCACCTTGATAGTTCCTTTGAGATGGAGGCGGATTTATGCGACTGAAAGATGAGAAGTTCTATAAAGCAGTGAGGGATTTCCTTGACATCTACTTGATCAGGCACAAAGGCTATAGTTTAAATACACAGAAATCGTATCGAGAGGCAATAAATCTCCTTCTCCTCTATTTCAAGATGGAGCGTGGGCTTGAATATGCCAATGTTGGATTCGAGGATATCACTTACTCAAATATAACCGGTTTTCTCGAATGGCTCTCAAAATCCAGAGGATGTTCTCCGGCAACGGTGAATCTGCGTTTGATGGCAATTCGTTCTTTCACAAAATATGCAGGAATCTTAGATTCTGGCAAAATCTATATGCAAGTCGAAGTCGGCAACATCTCTATTCGGAAAACTCCGGGAACAGTTGTGGAGTTTCTGACGGTACCAGCATTGGAAACTCTTTTTGAGCAACCCAACCGCTTCAAGACGAATGGATATCGTGATTTCTGTTTTATGCGGTTGATGTACGACACCGCAGCACGTTGTCAGGAACTGGTGGATGCAAAAATTCATGATTTGATCATTCGAAAAACTCATGCAACAATCTGCCTCGCTGGAAAGGGAAATAAACTGCGAATAGTCCCAATCTCCCCATCTGTGGTTGAATTGCTCAAAACTTATCTGGATAAAGCGCATCCGACCGAGCAGAGGCAGAGTGATGACTATCTTTTCTTTACAACGCATCATGGTTGTAAAAACAGAATGTCCACCGATGCTGTTAATCTATTTATGAAAAAATATGGTGAAACGGCAAGGCGAGCTTGCCCTGAAGTACCGGAACGAGTACATCCACACCAACTTAGGCATTCCCGTGCCATGCATCTGTATCGTGCCGGTATGCCTCTTGTCCTTCTCTCTGAGTTTCTGGGCCATGCCGACGTCAACACTACCCGAATCTATGCATGGGCCGATACTGAGATGAAGCGGCAGGCGATTCAAAAGGTATCCAAGGCCACAGCAGAAGATTCTATTGAACCAATATGGGCAAACGATGAGGAGATGATAAAGCGTCTTTATGGTTTGGCTTGATTTTACCACATTTTAACCGTGTTCATAATGCGACGACCAGCTATGATCTGGTCGCCGCAAATTTATTATCCGGAGGATTTAACATGAATTACAGCAGAAAAAACACTATCTCTCAACAAAAAAACGATGGCCAATCTTACTCCCTCGGGATAACTCAATCCTCGGGATTAGATCACTTATCTGGATATCCAGATAAGTGATCTGTTGACTGCAGAGGTCAAAAAAATATAGGTGTCTGTGTGTCTGCGCAAAGACAGCCTTTGCTATTTCAACACCTGTTTCTTTCCTGTATTCTTTTTCATTCTTTCACCTTGTCGCTTGAAAACGGCAGGGCACCGCTTTTTATGGCACTGCGTTGTGTTGAGTTTCGTCGATTGATTCTGCAAGGCTAAACATCGTGGTCACCTCCTGTTACGGTATTCGGGGAAACAAAAAAGCGACTGCGCTATGCTTTAAGGCATAGTACAGCCGCATGAGGGCGTGCATATAAAAACCGTTTTGTTAAGACGGTCTTGAGTGTTGCGTTTCGCTTATGTACATGATTGTTAGGGGCTTCTCCTTGTTTTCATAATTACCTCGCTGTATTTGGTATCTGTTGATATCCGTGTATCCGCTGCCGGGGCAAAAGTGAAGAGTGCATAAGTGTGATATACACAGTATACATGGAATCCGGCAAAAAAATGTTGGGTTATGCCCGAGA
>ERZ772861.1200-NODE-1200-length-22681-cov-8.660700_pt1 | contig 22681 bp, 18 predicted proteins | sample MGYA00512135_ERZ772861 | MGnify/ENA primary metagenome ERZ772861 (study PRJEB29015, sample SAMEA2737700) | human gut metagenome | biome: human gut; feature: human-associated habitat; material: faeces | place: China | collected 2012 ...
CCCACGCCGGTGTGGACGACCTTGCCCATGTTCCACAGCAGCGCCACACGCCGCGCGGCCTCCAGCCGCTCCTCCGGCGTATGATACTCCGCATGGGCGGTCTCGGCGCCGCAGTCCATGCAGCACACGGAGACACTCCAGCCCTGCTCATCCTGCATGGCGCCGACGCCGCGGCAGACAGGGCAATCCTCCAGCTCGATCTCAAAGATAGGGTCCATCATCGTTCCTCCTCATTTCGTTGTTCGTTCATAGGCCAGCCGCGGCGTACCGTCCGCCACATGGATGACGCCGCACCGCACAAAGCCCGCCCGCTCCATGCACCGCTGCATGGTATCGTTGGCCGCATGTGTGTCCGCTCGCAGGTGCCCGCACTGTTTGGACGCCCAGGCCGCCGTCTCCGCAAACACACCGCGGTGGCTGCCGTCGCTGCCCAGCCGGTGGATGGTTCCGTAGGGACTGTCGTCCTGCCACGCGCCCCGGATGCGCCGGTAGGTCGGGTCCTCGCCCAGAATGAAGGCAAATACGGCATACACGCCGCCTCCGTCCTCCAGCACGTACAGCTGTCCCGCCGCCAGATCCTGCCGCAGCAGTTCCCCCGACGGGTAGCCGTTCACCCACTGGGCGGTGTTGCCGTGCGCCCGCATGTACCGCCGCGCCACGTTGTAAATGGTCAGGATGTGGGGCAGATCCTGCTCTTTCGCCGCCCGTACCATCAGTTTTTCAGGCTCTGCAGCGGCGCAGGGATGCGTCCGCCGCGGGCGATAAAGTCGGCGCTGGACGCCTCGTGTACCGGCATCACCGGCGCGGAGCCCAGCAGACCGCCCATCTCCACCATGTCGCCCACATCGGCCCCCTCCACGGGGATGATGCGCACGGCGGTGGTCTTGCTGTTCACCATACCCACCGCCGCCTCATCGGCGATGATGGCCGCGATGGTCTCGGCACTGGTACTCCCCGGCACGGCGATCATGTCCAATCCCACGGAGCACACGCAGGTCATGGCCTCCAGCTTGTCGATGGTCAGGGTGCCGTCCAGCGCGGCGGCGATCATGCCCTCGTCCTCGGACACGGGGATAAACGCGCCGGACAGACCTCCCACATGGCCGCTGGCCATAACGCCGCCCTTCTTCACGGCGTCGTTCAGCAGCGCCAGCGCCGCGGTGGTGCCGTGGGTACCGCAGACGGCCAGACCCATCTCCTCCAGAATGCGCGCCACGCTGTCGCCCACCGCCGGGGTGGGAGCCAGCGACAGATCCACGATGCCGAAGGGCACGTCCAGCCGGCGGCTGGCCTCGGACGCCACCATCTGCCCCATGCGGGTGATCTGGAAGGCGGTTTTCTTGATGGTCTCCGCCACCACGTCGAAGGTCTGCCCCTTGCACTGCTGCAGGGCGTGGTACACCACGCCGGGGCCGGACACGCCCACGTTGATGACGGTGTCGGCCTCGCCCACGCCGTGGAACGCGCCGGCCATGAAGGGGTTGTCCTCCACGGCGTTGCAGAACACCACCAGCTTGGCGCAGCCCAGACCGTCCTGTTGGCGGGTCAGGTGTGCCGTCTCCTTGATGATGCGCCCCATCTGCGCCACGGCGTCCATGTTGATACCGGCCTTTGTGCTGCCCACGTTGACGCTGGAGCACACCAGCTCCGTCTGCGCCAGTGCCTGGGGAATCGATGCCAGCAGCCGCCGGTCACCGGTGGTGAAGCCCTTCTGCACCAGCGCGGAATAGCCGCCGATAAAGTTGACGCCGCAGGTCTTGGCGGCTCTGTCCAGCGTCAGCGCCAGCGGGACGAAGTCCTCGCCTTTGCAGGCCGCGCCCGCGATGGCCATAGGCGTGACGGAGATGCGCTTGTTGACGATGGGGATGCCGAACTCGCTCTCGATCTCGCAGCCGGTCTGCACCAGCTTCTCGGCGCGGGAGCAGATCTTGTCGTAGATCTTGTCGCAGCAGCGGCGCATGTCCTCATCGGCGCAGTCCAGCAGGGAGATGCCCATGGTGATGGTGCGGATGTCCAGATGCTGCTTGTCCACCATGGCGATGGTGTCGAATATATTTTGCAGACTCAGCATGGCGGCACCTCTTTACAGCTTGTGCATGGCGTCGAAGATGTCCTCCCGCTGGATGCGAATGGACAGCCCCCGGCTCTCGCCGTACTCCTTCAGGCTGGCGCGCAGCGTGTCGAAGGGCGCCCTGCACTCCGCCAGATCCACCACCATCATCATGGTGAAGTAGCCCTCCATGATGGTCTGGCTGATGTCCAGCACGTTGATGCGGTTGTCCGCCAGCGTGTTGCACACACCGGCGATGATGCCCACCTGATCCTTACCCACAACGGTGACGATCGCTTTCATAACTATTATATACTCCTTTCAGGTCGTTTTTGTTTTAGCGCCCTCCTGCCGATGGCAAGCCGACGATGGCGTATCGGGTATACGTCGAGGAGGCTTGACGATGGCAGGGCGCAGGAGGCGCGGTTTTCTACTCCAGCTCGTCCAGTGTCAGCGAATAGCTTGGCAAAAAATGCTCCCGGAAATAGTCCAGCTCCGGCAGGCGCATGGCGTCCATGGCGGCGGCGGTCTGGGCGGCGGCCTGACGGAACTCGTTGTTGCCGGCCTTCAGTTCCTCGATGCACTTGATGTGCGCGGACAGCTTGTCCGCCGCCTTGACCAGTTCCTCCACCTCCGGATCGGCCGGGTGCAGCGCGTCCTCGTAGGCGGGGCGCAGCTCCGGGGGCAGCATGTCCAGCAGCTTTTCCTCCGCCACCTGCTCCACGGCCTTGTACGCCTGACGGATGGCGGGGTTGTAATATTTGATAGGGGTGGGCATGTCGCCGGTGAGGATCTCCCCGGCGTCGTGGTACAGCGCAGCCACGGCCACCGCACCGGCGTCCACCTGTCCGCCGAATTTCTCGTTGCGCAGCACCGCCAGCGCGTGCGCCAGCACCGCCACCTGATGGCTGTGCTCCTGGATGTTCTCGGTATAGCTGTTGCGCATCAGCGCCCAGCGCTGGATGAAGCGCATGCGGTTGATATAGGCGAAAAAGTGATTCATGTTATGTCAACTCCCCTACCAGCATATCGCCGTCAGTTCCCGTTATCTTCACGTTGAGAACTTTGTTATGTAAATCTTCACCCCGCACGCCCGTTTCGCAGTAATTGGGGGCGTGACCGGTGTAATAGCCGTCCTTCTCCTGCTCGAACAGTACCGGATACACCTGCCCCACGCAGCCCTCCAGATACGCCCGGTGCATCTGCGATGCCACCTCTGCGGCGCGGGCGGCGCGGCGCTCCTTCACGGCGGCACTGAGCTGCTCCATGGCAGCGGCCTTGGTGCCGGGGCGGATGGAGTAGGGGAAGATGTGCATGGCGGCGAAGCCGCACTTTTCGATAAAGGCCAGCGTCCGGGCGAATTCCTCCTCCGTCTCGCCGGGGAAGCCGCAGATCAGGTCGGTGGTCACGGCGGGACGGTCGAAATACGCACGCAGCAGCGTGACGGACTGGTAAAACCGCGCCGTGTCGTATTTGCGGTTCATGCGGCGCAGCGTCTCGTCGCAGCCGGATTGCAGCGACAGGTGGAAGTGCGGGCACAGGTTGGGCAGCTTCGATGCCCGGCGGCAGAAGTCCTCCGTGATGGTGCGCGGCTCCAGACTGCCCAGCCGCAGGCGCATATCGCCGGCGGCGGACACCGCCTCCAAAAGGTCGATGAGCGTCTCGCCGGTTTTCAGGTCGTGTCCCCAGCTGGATATTTCGATGCCGGTGAACACCAGCTCCCGGTAGCCCTCCCGCCGCAGCTGCGCCGTCTGCTCCACGGCGACGGCCTTGGGCAGCGAACGGACGCCGCCCCGGGCGTAGGGGATGATGCAGTAGGTGCAGAAGTTCACGCAGCCGTCCTCCACCTTCAGCATGGCGCGGGTGCGCTCCGCCATGCCGCCGGCGGGCAGCACCTCGAAGTCCCGGCGGCGCAGGGCGTCGTCCAGCAGGGTCAGGGGCTGCTTCTCCCCCGCCGCCTGCTCGAATAAGTCCAGAAACGCCATGCGGTCGCCGGTACCGGCGATCAGGTCGATGTCCAGCCCGGCGGCCTCGTCGGGATGGGTCTGGACGTAGCAGCCGCAGGCGGCCACCACCGCGGCGGGATTCCGCTTTTTGCAGCGGCGGATCATCTGGCGGGACTTCTTGTCGCTGACGGCGGTGACGGAGCAGGTGTTGACGATATAGCCGTCGGCCTCCTCCTCGAAGGGCACCAGCTCATGTCCCCGGCGCAGCAGCTCCTGCTCCATGGCCTGCGTTTCATATTGGTTGACCTTGCAGCCCAAGGTGTAGATCGCAACACGCATCTTGCACTTTCCTTTTATCTATCGTATAATAATGTTTCACGGCGGTATGCTTCCGCCGGATGTATCGGTATATTATACTTCATTTCACCGGGTCTGACAAGTACCGGCTTAGGAAAACAGGAGGCCTCCCATGATCTATCTCGACAATGCCGCCACCACGCCGGTGCCCCGCGCCGTGGCCGATGCCATGTATCAGGTGCTGGCGGAGCAGTTCGGCAACCCCTCCTCCCAGTATCCCATGGGCGTGGAGATGAAAGCCGCCGTGGAGCGCTGGCGCGCCGTTATCGCCGGGGCGCTGGGCTGCAAGGCGGAAAGCCTGTACTTCACCTCCTGCGGCACGGAGAGCGACAACTGGGCGATACAGGCCGCCCTGTGGCAGAACCGGCACAAGGGCAAGCACATCATCACCACCGCTGTGGAGCACAGCGCCGTGCTGGAGCCGTGCAGATGGCTGGCGCAGCAGGGCTGCGAGATCACATGCCTGAAGCCGGGGCGGGACGGCAGTATCACCGTGGAGCAGGTGGCCGCCGCCCTGCGGGAGGACACGGCGCTGGTGTCCATGATGCTGGTGAACAACGAGACGGGCTGCGTGTTCCCGGTGCGGGAGACGGCGGCGCTGCTGCGGGAGAAGAACTCCCCCGCCCTGCTGCACTGCGACGCGGTGCAGGGCTTCATGAAGGTGGACTGCGACCCGGAGGGCTGGGGCGTGGATATGATGAGCCTGTCCGCCCACAAGCTGGGCGGACCCAAGGGGATCGGCGCGCTGTACATCGGCGGGCGGATGCGGAATCCCCGTCCCCTGCTGCCCGGCGGCGGACAGGAGCGCGGCCTGCGCTCCGGCACGGAGGCCACGGCGCAGATCGCCGGATTTGCCAAGGCCGTGGAGCTGCGGCAGGAGCACTATGAAGAAAAGCTGGCGCACATGGCGGCGCTGAAGGAATACTGCCGGGCAAAGCTGCTGGACATGGGCGGCGTTGTGCCGGTGGGCAGCGGTACCGCGCCCCACATTCTGGCGGTGTCGCTGGTGGGCTACCCCAGCGGCAACATCGTCACCGAGCTGGGCGCGCAGGGCATCTGCATCTCCGCCGGCTCCGCCTGCCATCAGGGGAAGGCCAGCCATGTGGTGTCCGCCCTGGGGCTGGACAAGAAAACGGCGGCGGGCGTGATCCGAATCTCCTTCTCCCCTGACAATACGAACGAGGACGTGGACGCCCTGTGCGCGGCGCTGAAGGCGCACCGGGACTCCCGGTTCCCCATGCTGTGATATCCGAGGTGAACTATGTTTCAGGCATTGAAGCGCGATAAGGCGTTTTACAGCTATCTGGTGCGGTTGACCGCACCCATCGCCCTACAGAATCTCATCACGTTTTCGCTGGGTCTGATCGACACGCTGATGGTCAGTCAGCTGGGCAACAACGAAATGGCGGCGGTAACGGCGGCCAATGTGCCGGTGTTCCTGCTGATTTCCATCGTGTTCGGCGTGCAGTCCGGCGTGGGCATCCTCATCAGCCAGTACTGGGGCAAGCGCGACCTGAAGAGCATCAGCCGTGCCATCGGCGTGGCGTCGTTCCTGGGTGTGGCGCTGGCGCTGGTGGTGGCCGTGGTGCTGTTCCTCTGGCCGGTGCAGATCATGGATCTCATGAGCAACAAGCACCACCTGTCCCTGCTGGGCGCGCCGTACCTGCGGGTCATCGGCTTTTCCTATGTGTTCAACATGCTGTCGTCCATCTACGTCAGCGCCCAGCGCAGCGTGGAGAATTCCAGCTTCGGCATGAAGCTGTTCGGCATGTCCACCGTTCTCAACACCGGCATGAACTATCTGCTGATCTTCGGCAAGTGCGGTTTCCCCATGCTGGGCGTGGAGGGCGCAGCCATCGCCACGCTGCTCAGCCGCGTGGCGGAGTTCGTTGTCTGCCTGATCTGCGCCCTGCGCAGCCGGGTCATCCCGCTGGATTGGAAGGCGCTGGCGCGTCCCGGCGGCGAGATGCTGCGCCGGTTCGTGAAATACTCCTCCCCTGTGCTGGTGAACGAGCTGTTCTGGGGTCTGGGCAACAGCCTGCTGACGGTCATTCTGGGTCACACGGTCATCTCCGTGGAGTTCCTGGCAGCCAACGCCGTTATGGGCAACCTGAACCGGCTGTTCCTGGTGGTCTGCTTCGGCCTGGGCGCAGCCACCGCCGTTATCATCGGCAAGGCCATCGGCGAGGGACAAAGCCGGGAGGAGCTGATGGCGCTGTCCCGGACGCTGTCGTGGGTGACGATCCTTGTGGGCGTTGTGCTGGCTGTGGTGGCGCTGGCGCTGGTGCCCCTGCTGTTCCAGCCGGTGATCTTCCCGCTGTTCAAGCTGGAGGGGCTCAGCGCACATCTGGCCACCACGCTGGCGGTGACAGGCTTCGCCTGCATCCCCTTCCACGCCTATTCCATCTCCGCCGTCACCGGTATCCTCCGGGCGGGCGGCGACGTGTTCTGGTCCACAGCGCTGGATCTGGGCCCCCAGTGGCTGATCGCCCTGCCGCTGACGGCGCTTTTAGGTCTGGTGCTGAACGCCGACCCGTGGTTCGTGTCGCTGGCGATACAGGCCGAGAGCTTTGTCAAGTGCCCCATCTGCCTGTGGCGCATCCGGTCGGAGAAGTGGATCCATGACGTGACGCTGCCGGAGGGCCGGTCATGAGCGGTCTGTTCGTCTGTCCCCTGTGCGGCGGCGCACTGGAACGGCAGGGCGGCAGCTATCTGTGCCCCAACGGGCACTGCCACGATGTGGCCAAAGAGGGCTACACCTACCTGCTGCCGGTAAATCGGCGGCACTCCAAGGCGCCCGGCGACGACAAGGCCATGACTGCGGCACGGCACGCCTTTCTGGAAAAGGGCCACTACGCCCCGCTGCGCGAGAAATTATGTCAACTTGCTGTGGAGCTGACCGGCGATGCCCCGGCGGTGCTGGACAACGGCTGCGGCGAGGGCTACTACACCGCCGGTATCTATCAGGCGCTGTGCGCGGCGGGCAAAGCGCCCCGCATGGCCGGTATCGACATCTCCAAGCCCATTCTCCGGCTGGCTGCCAGACGGGAAAAGAGCATTGACTTCGCCGTGGCGTCCTCCTACCGTCTGCCGGTGGCGGACAGCAGCATTGACCTGCTGGTGAACTGCTTCTCCCCGCTGGCCATCGAGGAATTCCGCCGGGTGCTGCGTCCGGGCGGCTGCTTTATGTATGTGGTGCCCGGCGCCATGCACCTGTGGGAGATGAAGCAGGTGCTCTACGAGCACCCCTACCCCAATGAGGTGAAGGAGACGCCCTACGAGGGCTTCCGGTACCTGCGCATCGACCATGTATCCGGCATGCTGCATCTGGACTGCCCGGAGGACATTCAGGCGCTGTTCGGCATGACGCCCTATTGCTGGAAAACGCCCCGAGCGGGCAAGGAAGCATTATGTAAACTCAAAGAGCTGGACTGCCGTATGGCGTTCGACATCCATGTATTTCAACGGGAGGGAGACTGACCATGGACTATGTGACTGAACCGCGCCGCCTGCGCCGGCGGCGCAGACCCGCGCCGCTGCTGCTGCTGATACTGGCGGCGGTGGTCGTTATGGGCCTGCTGGCAGCGGTAGTGCTGTCCCTGCGGGACAGGCGCAGCCAGCCGGAGCCGGAAGCGGATCCCCACGCCGGGCAGGTGTACGTCAACGACGGCGCCAACATGGTCTGGCTGACGCCCCATGAGGGCTTCCCCGTCAGCGCCCTGCCGCAGGAGGACTTCCGCCGGGACGAAAACGAGGACGGCACCCCCGGCCAGCGCGTCCGGTACATCGGCGCGGACTACGCCACCCGCTGGGGCGTGGACGTGTCCAACTATCAGGGCACCATCGACTGGGCGGCGCTGAAGGCGCAGGGCGTGGAGTTCGCCTATCTGCGCATCGGTCTGCGGGGCTACGGCGAGGCGGGCACCCTGTACCCTGACCGCTCCTTTGTCCGCTACTACGAGGGCGCACAGGCCGCCGGCATCGACGTGGGCGTGTATATGTTCTCTCAGGCCGCCACGCCGCTGGAGGCCGCCGAGGAGGCGCTGTATGTGCAGCAGCTTCTGGACGGGCGGGAGTTGCAGCTGCCGGTGTACTACGACTGGGAGCCGGTTTTGCAGGAGGATTCCCGCACGCTGGACAGCAGCCGTCTGCTGCTGACCGCGCAGGCGCGGGTATTCTGTGAGCTGATGGAAAAGTCCGGCTACGACGCCGGCGTGTACATGAACCGCCAGCAGGGGTATTACCGTTACGACCTGAAAACCCTGTCCCCCTACAAGCTGTGGATCGCCGACTACGGCGACTGGCCGGACTTCTACTACCGCTTTGACGTATGGCAGTACGCGGCGGACGGGCGGCTGGACGGCGTCAGCGAGATCCTGGATCTGAACGTGGAATTCGTGCCTGTAGGCTGACAAAAAAAGAACCGGCTCACGCCGGTTCTTTTTTTGTCTGTAGGGGCGGGCGACTCTGTCCGCCCTGCTTCCTTTCATTCCGATCCAGCGCGGCGCTGCCGCACTGACGGGACGTCGAGGACGCCGTCCCTCATACCGCGGCAACCAAAAGACCGGCTTTCGCCGGTCTTTTGGTTTACATAATTTAGTTTTTCTTCCCGTGCTGCGCCTTCATGCGCCGCTCGTGATTCAGGATGGTCTTGCGGATGCGCAGGTTTTTGGGCGTGACCTCCAGCAGTTCGTCGTCCGCCAGAAATTCCAGGCACTGCTCCAGACTCAGCTTCCGGGGCGGCACAAGGCGCAGGGCGTCGTCGCTGCCGGCGGCGCGGGTGTTGGTCAGCTGCTTTTTCTTGCAGACGTTCACCACGATGTCCTCCTGCTTGGGGCTGACGCCCACCACCATACCCTCATACACGTCCACGTTGGCGCCGATAAACAGCACACCGCGCTCCTGCGCGTTGAACAGGCCGTAGGTGATGGATTCGCCCGTCTCGCTGGCCACCAGCGAGCCGGTGTTGCGGCGGGTCAGCTCACCCTTATAGGGCGCGTAGCTGTCAAACACGCTGGCCATGATACCCTCGCCGCGGGTATCGGTCAGGAACTCGTTGCGGTAGCCGAACAGTCCGCGGCTGGGGACAAGGAACTTGATCTTCATGCGGCTGCCGATGGGGGTCATCTCCTGCATGTCGGCCTTGCGGGTGCCCAGCTTTTCGATGACGGCGCCCACGCTCTCCGCCGGGACGTCCACCACCAGGCGCTCGATAGGCTCGCACTTCTTGCCGTCGATGGTCTGATACAGCACGCGCGGGGGCGATACCTGGAACTCATACCCCTCGCGGCGCATAGTCTCGATCAGGATGGACAGGCTCATCTCGCCGCGTCCCGCCACGTTGAAGGCATCCATGGCGCCCTCGATCTCGCTGACCCGCAGGGACACGTCCTTCAGCGTCTCGCGGAACAGCCGGTCACGCAGCTGGCGGCTGGTGACGAACTTGCCCTCCCGCCCGGCAAAGGGACTGTCGTTGACGGAAAAGGTCATCTCCACCGTGGGGGCGCTGATCTTCACGAAGGGCAGCGGCTCCACACAGTCGGGGGCGCAGATGGTGTCGCCGATGGTGATATCGCCGATGCCGCTGAGGGCGATGATATTGCCCGCCGTGGCCTCGGTGATGGGCACCTTGCCCAGACCGGCGAACTCGTACATGCTGACGGCCTTGGCTTTCTTGGCCGGGGCGTCGGGATCGTGGTAGTTGCACACGGCGATCTCCTGATTCTGCTTCAGCACGCCCCGCTCGATGCGGCCGATGGCGATACGTCCCACAAAATCGTTGTAGTCGATGGAGCTGACCAGCATCTGGAAGGGCTGGTCAAGGTCGGCCTCCGGCGCGGGGATATAATCCAGAATGGTGTCGAACAGCGGCTTCAAATCGGTGCCCACCACGTCGGGGGAATAGCTGGCGGTGCCGTTGCGGGCGGAGCAGAACAGCATGGGGCTGTCCAGCTGCTCGTCGGTGGCATCCAGATCCAGCAGCAGCTCCAGCACCTCGTCGATGACCTCGTGAATGCGCTGGTCAGGCCGGTCAATCTTGTTGATGACCACGATGACGCGATGACCCAGCTCCAGCGCTCGGCTCAGCACGAACCGCGTCTGGGGCATGGGGCCCTCGGCGGCGTCCACCAGCAGGATGACGCCGTTGACCATCTTCAGGATACGCTCCACCTCGCCGCCGAAGTCGGCGTGACCCGGCGTGTCCACGATGTTGATCTTGGTGTCGCCGTACTGGATGGCGGTGTTCTTGGCCAGAATGGTGATGCCGCGTTCACGCTCCAGATCGTTGGAGTCCATGACTCGCTCCACCGTTTCCTGATTCTCGCGGTAGACGCCGCCCTGCTTGAGCATCTGATCCACCAGTGTGGTCTTGCCGTGGTCGACGTGGGCGATGATCGCAATATTGCGGATAGCTCGAGTCATGGGAATCTAATGTTGAAGGTTCTAATAAAAAATGGATCAATGTTCTACGGTAACGAGCCGTTCGGGCTCCAGCACACCGCGGTCACCGACTAGGGCAGTGCCCAGAAGGCCGCGGCGGGGGCCGTAGACGCGGGTGCGCCCGCGTGTTGTAAGGCCAAGCGCCAGGCGCTGGCCGCAGAGAAAACGCGACTCGCCCGCTTCGTCAAGGTCGACGCGGGCAAGCGAAAGGATAAGCGTATCAGCGGGCAAGAGTTTAGCGCGCACCGCCTCAGGTGTGCCGAGCGTACGCAGATCTTCAAGCGTTGTCGCGTTGTCAATCATCAAATAACCAACACGCGTACGGCGCAGACCGATCAAATGAGCGCCGACGCCGAGTCGGCGGCCGATGTCTTCGGCCAGCACGCGAATGTACGTGCCCTTGGAAACCAAACACTTCATAGTGAAGGCGCCGTCGGCAAAATCCGAAATGGAGAGCTCGTGAATCGTTACGCGGCGCGGTTCGCGCTCTACGACCTCGCCTCGGCGAGCGAGCGTATAGAGGCACTGGCCGTCCTTTTTGAGTGCTGAATGCATCGGCGGAATCTGTTCAATTTCGCCTAAAAATGCGGCCGCCGCCTCGCGAACCATGTCTGCGGTCACACCCGACGCATCGAACGTCTGTGTGACGGTGCCCGTGCGGTCCCCTGAATCGGTTTCTGCTCCGAGCTGCACGCGGGCTTCATACCCTTTTTCAGCATTGAGGAGGTCTGCCGAATACTTCGTTGCATTGCCGAAACATAACGGCAGAAGACCTGTTGCCATGGGGTCGAGTGTGCCGGTGTGTCCTGCTTTCTGTGCATTGGCCAGCCGGCGCACGATTTGCATCGCTGCGTTGGACGAGAGACCTTCGGGCTTGTCAAAGAGCAGAACGCCGTCGATCGGATCGCCTTTTTTCTTCATGCGGTGCTCCGAATCAGTCGGTGTCGCCGGACTTTGCAACGGCCTGCTTGATAAGCGCATCCATTTCGAAGCCGCGCACCGTACTCTGGTCATGGGCAAAATGCAGCGTCGGCACCGTATGAATGTGCAGGCGCTTAAAGAGAATGCTGCGCAGCATCCCCGCAGCGGCATTCAGACCAGCAGCAGATGCAGCCGGATCGCTCCCGAGCACCGTGAAGTAGACCTTTGCATGCGCATAGTCCGGCGTCACTTCGCAGCCCGTAATGGTGACGAGTCCCACTCGGGGATCCCGCACTTCCTGCGGAATCAATTCCGCGAGGTCGCGTGCGATCTGCTCGCCGATGCGCTGAGCGCGGCCGGGTTTGACATTCTTCATAAAAAAATTCTTTCAGCGTTAAATCGCCCGGAAGGAGGACGCATTCTCTGCGTGAGAGCATGCGCACTGTCTGCCGGGCGGGAATGATACCTGCCGGGAGCGAAGCAACGCTCCCAGCAGCGCAGTTTTGCGGATTTTGTCCGCTGGGAAGGGCCGCTTAGAGCGTGCGGGCCACTTCCGTCACTTCGAAGACTTCAAGCTGGTCGCCCACCTTGATGTCGTCATAGCCCTTAAGCGACAGACCGCATTCCTGACCGGCCTTCACTTCGCGGACATCGTCCTTGAAGTGCTTCAGGCTGGCGAGCTCGCCCGTCCAGATGACCACGTTGTCGCGCAGGAGACGCACGTTCGCATTGCGGCGAACCACGCCTTCGAGCACGCGGCAGCCGGCGATGTTGCCCACCTTCGGCACGCGGATGATCTGACGAATCTCGACGAGACCAAGCGCCGTTTCGCGCTTCTCGGGCGAAAGCATGCCCGAGAGCGCAGCCTTCACATCGTCCACAGCATCGTAAATGATGTTGTAGTAGCGGATGTCAACGCCTTCGGCCTCTGCCACCTTGCGGGCCTGCGCATCAGCACGGACGTTAAAGCCAATGATGACGCCCTTGGAAGCGGCCGCAAGGTTCACGTCGGACTCGGAAATACCGCCCACGGCAGCGTGCACCACGCTCACGCGAACTTCGCTCGTCGAGAGCTGCGTGAGGGCATGAATCAGCGCCTCCTGCGAACCCTGAACGTCGGCCTTGATGATGAGCGGCAGCGTCTTGGCTTCGCCTTCACCCACATCGCTAAAGAGATTGGCGAGGTTCGTCGCATGCTGCTTGGCGAGCTTCACGTCGCGGTATTTGCCTTGACGGAAGAGCGCAATTTCGCGGGCCTTGCGTTCGTCAGAGAGCGCGATCACTTCGTCGCCCGCCTGCGGCACACCGGAGAGACCTTGAATTTCGACCGGGATCGACGGACCAGCGGACTGCTGAGCTTTGCCGAATTCGTTCAGCATGGCACGCACGCGGCCAAACTCGGCGCCGACAAGCACCACATCGCCGCGGTGCAGCATGCCGGACTGCACAAGGATCGAAGCGACCGGGCCGCGCCCCTTGTCAAGACGCGATTCAATCACCAGACCTCGAGCCGGACCTTCGTTGGGCGCCTTGAGTTCAAGCATTTCGGCCTGCAGCAGCACATTCTCGAGCAGCTCGTCCACACCCTGGCCAGACTTGGCTGACACCGGGCAGAACGGCACATCGCCGCCGTACTCTTCAGGCAGGACGCCCGCATTGACGAGCTCCTGCTTGACGCGGTCAGGATTGGCCTCGGGCTTATCGATCTTATTGATCGCCACCACCAGCGGCACGCCGGCAGCGCGGGCATGCGAAATAGCTTCGAGCGTCTGGGGCATCACGCCGTCGTCGGCCGCTACCACCAGAATGACGATGTCAGTCGCCTGAGCACCGCGGGCGCGCATGGCCGTAAAAGCTTCATGCCCCGGGGTATCGAGGAACGTAATAATGCCGCGCGGCGTTTTCACATGATAAGCGCCGATATGCTGGGTAATACCGCCCGCTTCACCCGCAGCGACCTTAGCGCGGCGGATGTAGTCGAGGAGCGAGGTCTTGCCATGGTCAACGTGGCCCATGATCGTAACAACCGGCGGACGCGGACGAGCAGGATACTCTTCCTTCGTTTCGAGTTCGCCCAAATATGCTTCCGGATCATCGGCCTTAGCAGCAATCGCCTTGTGGCCCATTTCCTCGACGACGAGCATCGCCGTGTCCTGATCGAGCATCTGGTTGATCGTAACCATCTGACCCATCGTCATCAGCGTCTTGATGACTTCCGTAGCCTTCACGGACATCTTGTGGGCAAGATCGGCAACGGAAATCGTTTCCGGCACCTGCACTTCGCGCACGACATTTTCTGCTGGCTGCGGCGCGGGCTCGTTCTGACGATGACGATCCTGGCTGCGGCGGCCGCGGGCGGTACGCCAGCCAGTCGACTCGTCGCCGGAATCGCCGCGCGTCTTGATGGAGCGATGTGACCGATTTTCCTCGTCCCAGGCGCCGTTGCTGCGGTTAGCGTTGTTGCGGCTGCCCTTCTTGTCGCCATGCCCCTTCTTTTCCGCGGCAGGCGCAGCGGCCGGACGCGTGGCGTTGCTGCGGCGCGGCTGCTGCTTCTTTTCACCCGCATTCTGACGAGACTGACCGTCTTCAGTCTTCTGAGCGGGCTTCGCTTCAGGCTTGGGTTTTTCTTCCTTAACGGGCTTTTTAGCCGTCAGAACACCGGCCTTGCGGCTCATCATTTCGCGGATGCGGCGGGCTTCTTCTTCGGCCTGCCGACGAGCATCGTCACGACGCTTGGCATCAGCTTCCATACGGGCAGCCGTAGCCTGCGCAACTTCAGCGTCGAGCTTGGCCTTTTCGGCTTCACGGCGGGCAGCCTTAAGCGCAGCCTCGTCGGCCGACTTCTTAGCAGCCTCTTCACGAGCCTTGGCTTCCTCGGCAAGACGCTTGGCTTCGGCCGCACGTTCGGCGGCAGCGCGGCGTTCAGCTTCTTCGCGTTCGCGGCGCGCTGCTTCTTCAGCTGCGCGGCGTTCTTCCTCGGCCTTGCGGCGAGCTTCTTCTTCGGCCTGACGCTTGGCTTCTGCTTCGCGGCGAGCGGCTTCTTCACGAGCCGCCTGCTCGATCTTCGCCTCTTCTTCGGCCTGAATCTGGGGATTCTTCATAAAGACGCGTTTTTTACGAACTTCAACCTGAATGGTGTGGGCACGCCCCGAAGCGTCGGTCTGTTTGATGACGCTCTTTTCTTTTCGGTTGATGGTGATCTTGCGCTGACTTGTCTGCGTACGCTCAATGCGCAGGCTGTCGAGCAGCCGGCTCTTGTCGGCGTCGGAAAGGACGTCGTTTTCGGCGTCCTTGGAGACGCCGGCAGCGCGCAGCTGCGCGAGAAGCGTCTTGACGGGAAGCTTCAACTCGAGCGCAAATTCTTTAACCGTCATGCTGGTCATGTGTGATGTTCTCCTTCGAATGCGGCGAGTGCAGTCAAGAAACTGCAGACGCGGTCCCTCTTCCGGGGGAGGCCGGGGAGTTCCCGCGGAGCGGAGAGCGATTCATTTGAACGCTCTTCAACGCTTCCTCGGCGGGAACTCCAGTCGCCGCATTACTGCGGGATTAGGGTTTATTGGATGCTCTGCTCGAGCGGTTACTTCTGTTCTTCGGCCTTGGTTTCAGCGGGCTGATCGGCTGATTCACCGTCGCCGAACCAATGTGCGCGGGCACCCATGATGAGCTTCTTGGCGCGCTCTTCATCAAGCCCCGTCATTTCAACGAGTTCTTCAACGGCGAGGTCGCCCAAGTCGTCGAGCGTCTTCACGCCGCGGGCAACGAGCTTATTGGCAAGATCGTTGTCCATGCCTTCGAGCGCAAGCATCTTGGGATCAGCCTTGCGAAGGTTTTCTTCTCGGGTAATGGCATCAGCAAGCAGCTTGTTGCGGGCGCGCTGACGAAGCTCTTCGATCGTTTCATGGTCGAAAGCTTCGATCGAGAAGAGTTCCTTTTCAGGCACATAGGCGATTTCTTCCACCGACGAGAAGCCTTCGTCAATCAGCACATTCGCGGCAGCCTCATCGATGTCAAGGCTCTTCATGAACTCTTCGCGGATGCGGTTCACTTCGGCAGCGCGCTTTTCGCTGGCTTCCTGAGCCGTCAGAATGTTGATCTGCCAACCGGTGAGTTCTGAGGCAAGGCGCACGTTCTGGCCGCCGCGGCCGATCGCCACTGCGAGATTATCCTCGTCAACCACCACTTCCATGGTGTGGGAGTCTTCGAGCATCACGATCGAACGAACCTTGGCGGGCTCCAGAGCGCCAACCACGAACTGAGCAGGATCGGCATTCCAGACGACGATGTCGATGCGTTCACCCGAAAGCTCCGTCGTCACGGCATTGACGCGCGAGCCGCGCATGCCGATGCAGGTGCCGATCGGGTCCACACGCTGATCGTGAGAAGCCACGGCAATCTTGGCGCGGGCTCCCGGATCGCGGGCTGCAGCCTTGATCTCGATGATGCCTTCTTCAATCTCAGGCACTTCGAGTTCGAAGAGTTTCTTGATGAATTCCGGGGAAGTGCGCGAAAGGATCACAGTACGTCCCTTCGGCGTATCGCCCACATGATCGACGTAAGCGCGAACGCGGTCGCCGGTGCGCATGTTTTCGCGCGGGATCATCTGGTTGCGCGGCAGACGCGCTTCAAGGCGGCCCACTTCAACAATCGCATCGCCCTTGTCCATACGCTTGATCGTACCGGTCACGATCGTTTCGTGGCGTTCGAGAAATTCCGCGAGGATCTGTTCACGCTCTGCGTCGCGCAGACGCTGCAGAATCACCTGCTTGGCGTCCTGAGCAAAGCGGCGGCCGGCAGAATCAACATCCACGTTCTCAAGCGGACGTTCGATATAGTCTCCAGGCTGCAGATCCGGAAATTCATCGTGAATGTCCGAATACATTTCCTGATGATCGGGCTCCTGCAGCCCTTCTTCATCGGGCACAACGAGCCAGCGGCGCACGGCGGAAAATTCACCGGTCGTGCGGTCAACCCGCACGACAATGTCGGCGTCTTCGCCCGGGAAACGAGCGCGCTTCACGGCGCTCGCCAGAGCCAGTTCGAGAACGCCGAACACGACGTCCTTAGCAACGTTCTTTTCGCTTGCGAGCACGTCAACGAGCTCGAGCATATCGCGGCTGTTCATTGGTGTATTACCCTTTGAAATTCAATTCTACGAGGAGGTGAGCCTGCTCGACCTCTGAAAGCGGGAAGACAACGCGCACGGGCGCAGCTTCGACGGTCTGCTTTTTGCGGGCGCGCAGCGCGGCAGCGCGCGGCGTGCGGGCAATGTCGACTTCGAAGTAGTCGAATTCAATCTGCTCTGCGCCGGATTCCCCCGAAATGCCGACGATGCGGCCCTCGAGCTTGCGGCGGGCTTCCGGAAAACCTTCAGCCTTAAGCGGCGCAAAGAGCTCCACCCAAGCGAGTTCTCCCGTGAAACGCTCCCAGTCACGCGCACGCTTGAGCGGGCGTTCCACACCGGGCGAGGAGACCTCCAGGCGTTCATAAGACACATCCTCGACTGTGAAGAGATGCGTGAGCTGATCACTCACGCGCTCGCAGTCTTCGAGCGAAATACCGCCGTCGCGTTCGATGTCGATCGTGACGCGAACAAGACCGCGCTGCAAACGCTCGACGTCTACCAACTCGTAGCCGAGACCTTCGACCGTCTTCTTCACAAGGGCGCTGAGCGCTCCGGATGAATTCATTGACAAAACCTTCGAAAAATAGAGACCTCGGCGGAATCGGAGCAGATACACCGACCGCCGTCGCCTCAAAACCAAAAAAAAATGGGCCTAATGCCCATTTCCCTCTCCCGTCGGCCCCAAAACGCACCGTCCAAACATTTTTCAGTGCGGATAGTTCATCATCGGAACCGCAGGCGGCGCTGCTGCGCAGTCAAATCATTCGACCGCTGCAGACGCCAGAATGCGACGTCTCAAGGCATCATGCGCGCGCACGCCCTCAGGAGCGTTCGGCGCCTGTCCCTGCCGGAAGTCTTTTAACGGACGAAAATCCGTCGATTGTGAAAGGCTGAGAGGGACATTCGGTCTCCGACCCATTTGCGCCTTGTAAAGTTTTAAGACTCTACGCGCTGGGCGGCTCTGACCGGCCTTGAAGATTTTGCGTGATTTTAGGAGAAATAGTGCGGCCGCGCAAGGCACAGCCCTGCATAACATTGAGCTCGGCCTCCCGCACCTGCGGGAGGCTTTGGACACGCTGCTCTTAGAGGCGTCCGCCGCGCGGACCCCGGCCGCTCGCGCCGCCGCTGCCGCGCTTGCCGAAAGGTGTACGCTTCACCCCCTCGGAGCGTTGGCCGTCTTCCTCATTGCGCGTGCGGGAAGAGGCGTTCGACTTGCCGTAAGCGCGCTGCGTGCGGCGGTCCGACAGATCTCGGCTTTCAGAGAAAGGAACGCCTGTGCGGTCAGACTTGCCCGGCGCACCGCGGCGAGGCGCGCGTTCAGCTTCTGCAGCCTCCCGTTCAAGCCGCTCGCGCCACTTCAGACGCGCCGCAGCTTTAAGCGCCTTGACTTCTGCGGCCTTGGCAGCCGCCTCTTCGGGCGAACTGGCACGATCCATGCGGTCGAGCTCTGCAATCCAACGGCGCACATCCGCCGGATCCATTTCCTCGCGCTTGCCGCGCACCAGCCCTGGCGGCAACTCCACAGCGCCGTATCGCACGCGGATAAGACGGGACACCGTCAGATTCACCGACTCGAAGAGACGACGAACCTCACGGTTGCGGCCCTCGCGAATGGTCACCACATACCAGTGGTTTAACCCTTTGCCGCCCTCATCGGTGAGCGTTTCGAATTTGGCCGGACCATCTTCGAGCTCAACGCCGGCGAGCAGTTTGGCCTCGTCTTCAGGCGTCAGTTCACCAACCGTACGCACTGCGTATTCGCGCTCCATTTCGTAGCGCGGGTGCATGAGCCGATTGGCCAGACTTCCCGACGTCGTAAAGAGAAGCAGTCCTTCGGTATTGAAGTCAAGACGGCCAACCGCAATCCAACGGCCGCCCGGCACGCGCGGAAGGTGATTAAAGACGCTCGGGCGGCCTTCCGGGTCGTCACGCGAAACGATTTCCCCCGCGGGCTTATGGTAAAGAAGCACACGAGGCGTGTCGGCTGCCTCGGGCGACAGACGGCGCACGAGACGTCCTTCAACGCGGATCACATCTTCAGCCGATACGCGATCGCCGAGTTTGGCAGGGTTGCCGTTCACCGTCACGATGCCCGATTCAATCAAGCGCTCCATTTCTCGCCGCGACCCCATACCGGCATCGGCAAGCGCCTTCTGCAGCTTTTCCGTAGGAGCTTCGGCGCGATCAATGGCCGCAAAAGCGCCCTGGAAATCGCCTTCAGCGGCTTTGATCTGAGCCGTCAGAGGATTCGGATCGCGCGGCTTGGGGAAGCGAGGCTTCTTCATCGGTGCGCGAAACGGCGTTCTCTTTTTTTCCGGCGCTTTTTTGCGCGTCATGGTCTTGGTCAAAATTCAGCTCCTCCTGCGTCGGCGCCGCATCAGACGGGTCGTCTAGCAGATGATTGCTCGGGTTATTGATCCCAAGCGCAAATTCTTCGGGCGCCGAATCCATCAGACTCGGCAGTTCCGTAAGGCTTTTAAGCCCCAAATCGTTTAAAAAATGCTTCGTGGTGCCAAGCAGCGCCGGTCGACCAGGCGTTTCGCGCCACCCCACTGTTTCAATCCAGCCGCGATCTTCAAACTGACGCAGAATCGCGGGATTGACCGCCACGCCGCGTATTTCCTCAATGTCGCCGCGGGTTACCGGTTGACGATAAGCAATGATGGCAAGCGTTTCCATTGCCGCGCGTGAGTAGCGCGCCGGACGCTCCTCTTCAATACGGGCAAGCCATGTCATTGCACCCTCTGCAGTGCGAAACCGCCAAGTGCCATCGGAGAGTTCCTCAAGCACCATAGCTCGATTCTCCCAGAACACCCGCAGTGACTCAAGCTCCTGCCGCACTGTCTTCGCCGACAATTCGTCGCTGAAGAGCCGCCGCATCTCCCGGATGCTGAGCGGCTTGCGCGCGGCGAGAAGTGCAGCTTCTAAAACAGTCTGCGTCGTAAATTCAGCCATCACCAACACCCTTGCCTGCGAAAGACCTTGAGAGAACGAGATATTGCACGCTCAACAAAAATTCCGAGGTCGGCAGTTTATGAAGAGTCAATCAACAAAAAACCCCGTACGGATCATCCCGTGCGGGGCTCTTTTCGAGTCTTATGGCCAGACTTTAGATCCCAGCAAATATTGCCCGGAATTGCCTGAGGCACAGTGTATGCTGGCGGAAGGGGTGGGATTCGAACCCACGATACGGAATTACCGTATACCGGATTTCGAGTCCGGCGCATTCGACCTCTCTGCCACCCTTCCGCGTCAAGAGAGAAGATGGATTGTATCTGCGCTTACAAGAAAAAGCAAGGCCGCCGACCGAGAAAAGCATTCCCGTGTTCGACGGCCTCTCTATCCCTGGCAGAGCGTCAGTACATTACTTCGCCGCCGGAACGATCTTTTCCTTGCCGTTCATGTAGGGACGCAGCGCCTCAGGAATCGTCACGGAACCATCGGCATTCTGATAGTTTTCCAACACAGCCACGAGCGTACGGCCGACAGCGAGACCGGAACCATTGAGGGTGTGAACGTAGCGGGTACGGCCGTTTTCGTCCTTAAAGCGAGCGCTCATGCGGCGAGCCTGAAAGTCTTCGCAATTGCTGCAGGAACTGATTTCGCGGTAGCAGTTCTGTGCCGGAATCCAAACTTCCAGGTCATAGGTCTTGCAGCTGCCAAAACCGATGTCACCCGTGGAAAGCGCCATTACGCGATAAGGCAGATTGAGCTTTTGCAGAATGACTTCGGCATCATGGGTCAGGCTTTCGAGCTGATCGTAGGATTCTTCCGGACGGACGATCTTCACCATTTCGACCTTGTCGAACTGATGCTGACGAATCATGCCGCGGGTATCACGACCGTAAGCACCGGCCTCGGAACGGAAGCAGGGCGTATGGGCCGTGAGGAAGATCGGCAGATCAGCAGCCTTGAGGATCTGACCGGACACCGAATTCGTGAGCGTGACTTCAGCGGTCGGAACCAGATACATTTGCTCGAGATCGCTGTAGGCACCGCCCTTCTTCGCGGCGAAGAGGTCTTCCTCAAACTTGGGCAGCTGACCCGTACCGGTCATTGTGGAAGCGGTAACGATGTACGGCGTATAGCATTCGGTATAGCCTTGCTCACGCGTATGCACATCCAGCATGAACTGAGCGAGCGCGCGGTGCAGATGAGCGACTTCGCCGCGCATGAAAGCAAAACGCGCACCGGAAAGTTTGGCTGCCGTATCGAAGTCCAGACCGAGCGGAGCACCGACATCCACATGGTCCTTAACGGGGAAGTCGAACGTACGCGGCGTACCCCAGCGGCGCACTTCCACATTTTCCGTTTCATCCTTGCCGATCGGCGTGGTGGGAGAAGGCAGATTCGGCACACGCAGCATCAGATCGTGAAGCTTTTCACGGATTTCCTCGAGTTCATCCTCGAGCGCTTTAAGTTCACCCGGAATAGCAGCTGCCTGAGCGAGCAGCTCGGAAGCATCCTCCCCATTCTTCTTCATCATGCCGATGTCCTTGGAGAGCGAATTGCGGCGGGCCTGCAGCTCTTCGGTCTTCTTCTGGACAGACTTGCGGCGCTCCTCAAGTTCGTTGAAGGCGTCCACGGGGAAATCGAAATTGCGCGTCTTCAGGCGAGCCACCACTTCCGGGAGGTTCTTCCTGAGCATCGTCACATCGAGCATGTTCTTATATGTCCTAAAGGGAAAAAACAGTCCGCAGCACGCATCTGCGGGCAGCGAGCATAAGGTGAGGCGGCACAGGGCACCGCTTCGGGCTGAAATAATAATTGTCGCGGTTTCAGAGCTCTATTGCAAATCAACCTTGTCCGCGACGGCGTCCTTTACCGGCTTTCCATGCCGCTTGATTGAGTTCGGCCAAGCCCCTGAGCTTTTCTGCGATCCGCGCTTCCGTCCCGCGGTCCGTCGGGTGATACCAGCGACGGCCCTCTAAACCTTCAGGCAGATAGATTTCACCGGCAGCAAAAGCGCCCGGTTCATCGTGCGCGTATCGATAGCCCTCTTTGTATCCCAAATCCTTCATTAGTTTTGTAGGCGCATTTCTCAGATGCATGGGCACAGGACGAGATCCGTCGCTGCGAATAAAATCCTTTAACTCATTCATCGCAACTTCAATGGCATTGCTCTTTGGCGCACACGCCAAATAGACCGCAGCCTCGCCTAGCGCCAGATCACCCTCAGGACTGCCGAGACGTTCATAGATCTCAGCCGCATTGACCGCAACATCCATCGCTCGAGGGTCGGCCAAACCAATATCTTCCACCGACATACGCATCAAACGTCTGGCGATGTAACGCGGATCACACCCGCCGTCGAGCATACGCATCAGCCAATAAAGTGCTGCATCTGGGTCCGATCCGCGTACGGACTTATGAAGCGCACTGATTTGGTCATAGAAATTGTCTCCGCCCTTATCAAAGCGGCGCAGTGTTGCCGGTGTCGTTTTTCTGAGAAATGCAGCATCAATCGTCCCGATGCGGCGCTCTCGGGCCATCGTACAGCACACATCCAAAGCATTCAGGCAACGGCGGGCATCTCCGTCGGCCAGTTCAATCAAGATGCCGCGTGCTTCCGGATTCAGTGTGAGTTCGCTGAACTCCCGAGTCATGGCGCGGTCGATCAGCTCCCCGGTTTCTTTCGAGCTGATAGACCGTGGCTCGCGACAGCAGTGCATTAACGACTTCAAAGGACGGATTCTCCGTTGTGGCGCCCACAAAGATAAAAAGTCCAGACTCCACGTGCGGCAGGAAAGCATCCTGCTGGCTCTTGCTGAAGCGATGCACCTCGTCAACAAATACAACGGTTGGGCGCTGCGTTGCAGCCAGCGTCTGCTTAGCAGCATCGAC
>ERZ772861.1202-NODE-1202-length-22676-cov-4.924185_pt1 | contig 22676 bp, 23 predicted proteins | sample MGYA00512135_ERZ772861 | MGnify/ENA primary metagenome ERZ772861 (study PRJEB29015, sample SAMEA2737700) | human gut metagenome | biome: human gut; feature: human-associated habitat; material: faeces | place: China | collected 2012 ...
CTCCGACCACTGCTCCAACATCGCCGGCTGCGTTATCGACGCGGCCCAGCACGATCTGAACCTCCACGAGACGCTGCACAACGTGCGCCACAGCGATGGCGACTACCGCCGCCGGTTCAACGCCTACGCGGAAAAATACGCCCTGCCCGCGCCGGAGAAGGCGTGAGCCGAAACAGATAGAAAAAGTCCGTATTCCCTGTGGAATACGGACTTTTCACACAATATCGAGGGGAGATACGGCTTTTACAGATGGGCCACGACATCCATGGTGATGCGGGCGGTCAGACCCCACAGCGGGTGGGGCAGACCGTGGTACACCGGCACCTCCATATAATAGGGCCGCCAGAGGTAGTCGGCGGAGATGCCCGCGTCCTCATAGGGGAAGTCGGAGATGGACACCGGCTGGCGGTGGATATACACAGCGGGCGGGTGGTCGCGGAGCCAGGCCAGCGGCACCAGAAAGGTGTCGGCTACCTCCGCTGCACAGGGGCGTATATCGGCCAGCGCAGCGCTGTCCACGCGGCCCAGCACCGGCCGCAGCAGGCAGTTGGAGCGGATGTGCAGGAAGTCCATCTCGCCGATGACCTCCACCGCTTCCGGCGGGATGGCTAACTCCTCCCATGTCTCCCGCAGGGCGCACTGCACCGCCGTTTCGCCGGATTCGGTCTTGCCGCCGGGGAAGCAGACCTCATTGGGCTGCCGGACCGTGGCAGAGCGTATTTCATACAGAAGGCTGGGGCCGTCCGCCGTGTCCACCAGCGGGACCAGCACGGCGGAACCGCCGCGTGCGCCCATCAGGTCGGGCACGTGGCCGGTGTAGGCACGGCGCAGGGAGGAGAGATCCATGGCTTGTACGTCCTTTCTGAAAAAGCTCCCCCGCCGCAAGGCGGGGGACACAAAAAAATCCCCGGGAGCGCTTCCTTTCGGAAACACTCCCGGGGATATCCTTGCCTGTTACTCGATGGCGATGGTGGTCTTCTCGGGCAGGCGGCGCTTGTCGGCCTTCGGCACGGACAGCTTCAGAATACCGTCCTCGTACTTGGCACCGATCTCGCTGGGCTGAACATCGCCCACGTAGAAGCTCCGGCTGCAGGTACCGGCGTAACGCTCCCGGCGGATGTAGCGGCCATTCTTGTCCTGCTCATCCTTGTCCAGGCCCTTGGTGGCGCCGATGGTCAGATAACCGTTCTTCAGATCAATGCTGATCTCATCCTTCTTGAAGCCGGGCAGGTCAATGTCCAGCTCGTAGGCGCTCTCCGTCTCCCGGACATCGGTCTTCATCATGTTCTTGGCGTGCTTGCCAAACAGGGGGCTCTCTCCCTGGCTGGCCATCATGCCAAAGGGGTCGCTAAAGAAATCATCGAACAGGTTCTCACCAAAAATGCTAGGATACATAAATCATTCCTCCAATTTGTTCTTCCGTTGGCGTCCACATCAGAACGTTGGCGGCTATTGAATGTCTTCTTTGGTTCCTCTCTCAAGGAACAGCTATACTATACCACACTTTTTAGCACTGGCAAGGCCTGAGTGCTAATTTTATCGTGAACTTTTTTTGAAGGATTTTATATGATTTTATGTATTTCGGCCGTTTTCTCCCGAAATGGCCTAAAAATCCCCCTGATGCCCCTCTCTTTGTTCCGCCCTTAAAAAAACGCTTGACAAAACACACCTCCCATGCTATAATATCCAGGCAATGAGGAGTTCGTCCTCAGTGAAATATCGCGGAGTAGAGCAGTTGGAAGCTCGTCGGGCTCATAACCCGGAGGTCGTAGGTTCGAGTCCTGCCTCCGCAACCATAAAAGCAGCCATTTTCACCTGAAAATGGCTGCTTTTCTAACTTTTTGATGGTTACAGTGTGTCCATTCACTTCCCCTGGGTTTCGTGTAAACTTCGTGTTTACGTCTGCTTCTAACAACTGCCTTTTCAGAATTTCTCTATTGCTGCCGATACACCTGGCATGATCGATATTGAGGGATCCAAAATTTAGTACATGTAGGTTTCTTCCTTCCCACGATAAAATTTAACTTTTCCGGGCATTCCTGTTGGAATCAGCATTCCCACACCTGCTCCTTTTGCTAAACACGCCGAGAATTGCTTTCCGGGCGGGTTCAAGCGTTCCGACTGTTCCGGAACGAATTTCCAATCTGCCAGGATAAAAGAGATTGGAATGCCGGACTCCATTACAATCTGCGCCGCCTCTGGGTCTTGCTTTATGCATGGTAGTAGGAAATTATCTTCCTTGTCAATTACCAAAACTTCTCGGATATTCCCGGCAATTCCTGGTGCAATCCTCAGCGCAACCGCTAAATTCGTCAATGCACCAAATGCGACATAAGTTACTTGACCACGCATACTGCTTTCCACAAGAAACTCGATTCCGGACTTCTCTGGTATACTTTCCCAGTCGGAAAAACTCTCTTTCCATTCTTTTCTTTGTTTCACAGCTGTCTGCCGTGCGTAAATATTCCGTACAAGCGGCTTTCGGCACCCGGGGTATGTATGCGCCTGGTTTCCCTCCGGCGTTATCGTTCCGAGAATCTGTGAAGAGAAAAGGTTTAAGAATTCCGCCTTTTTCAATGGCTCCAGTGGGCAAATACCGGTATCAACGATTATCGCGCCATCAATCCAGAGCTTCATCTTATCCCTCCTTCCCGGAATATTTCCGCAAGTGTATCGCACAAAATGTCCGCATCAGCTTGCAAGATTAACTTGACATTTGCTTTTCCATGAAAATACCGCGTATCCCACAAAAGTGCGCCCTCGCAGATTCCATCTGAGCAGTCCACATCACAGCATGCCTCCTCACTCCGCACCACTACCGACGGATTTACCAGGTAGGCAACACACAACGCATCGTGAATTGGTGCTGTATTTTTCCGCTCCAGAGGCTGCAAGCGATTGTAGCTTTCCCGGCGAACATGGATATCGTTTGCTGTAAAAACTGCGGCAGCGGTTCCGATGCTGCGAATTTTTTCTTCATGCGCTTTCGTCTGACTGCTGCTATGGGTTGCGTCTAATGTAACAACGGTTATCGGCGCACCACAGTTCAACACAATCGATGCAGCCTCCGGATCCTTGAAAAAATTGGCTTCCGCCGCAGCTGTAATGTTTCGCTTTTGGATTCCACCACCCATGATTACGATTTCCTCAATTGATTGGGTAATCTCCGGTTCTATTGTCAGAGCCAACGCCAAATTGGTCATCGTTCCCGTAAGCACTAACGTAACCTTCTTCTTAGCAGTGCGAAGAAAATCCACATAAAACAATGCTGCTGCTTTTTTCTCTGCCTCCTTCGGTCTATCCGGAAGGGGAAGCAAGTTGGGATTTATTGAAACCTCCACCCCGTCAATTACGGTTTTTCCTGCCAGGATCGGCTCCTCGACCAAGGGTCTCCTTTGTGCATACAGCCCCTTTACCATGGGGCATGCCGCTCCTGGATATACCGGGATCTCCGCTCCCCCGGCTGCAAACGCCGCTCGCATTGTATTGATGGTGGTGTAAGCAACATCCGCATTGCCGTGTACCGAACAAAGCCCTACAACTTCCAATTCCGGTGCCTGTATGGCTACCATCACGGCAATTGCGTCATCCGTTCCGGTATCTACATCCAAAATTACCTTTCGCATTGGAATCCCTTTCTTCTTATAAACGGGGGGTGTCGGATCTATTGGCGTTCCGGCACCTCCCGTTTTTCTTTACCGCGTATTTTGTGCGATTATGTACCCTGTACCGGGCGCTTGAAGCAATCGCAGAGAATATCTACGAATTTAAACCGGTCAGCATGGAATGCGAAATATCCGTTCTTCTTCAGCGGATACGCACGCTGATCCACAATCGTCTGCCCCTCTCCATAACCGGACAATCCAATTTCTACATGGCAATGGCGCAGGTCTGTAATGACTGTCGGGTCAATCAGATAGGCAATGCACAAAGCATCGTGCACTGCCGCCGCGTCCGGCACTGGCAAGGGCTGCTGTGCGTTGTGAACAATGATCCGCTGACGGCACTGCTCCGCCGAGAAATTGGCAGCAAATGTCCCGATCTCGTCAAAACGTTTGCAGTCATCCATGGTTATGCAGGCTTCGTGGGTTGCGTCCAAGGGAATCCACACAACTTTTGCGCCGCATTCCGCAACGATCTGCGCCGCCTCCGGGTCGTGCCAAATATTGGATTCCGACCATGGATTGCAGTTTGTCATCTTGCTTCCGCCGCCCATAATTACGATTTGGTCAATCTTGTCCACGATATCCGGTGCAATCCGCAGCGCCAAGCCAAGGTTCGTCAACGGTCCAACCGGTACCAACGTTACTTTTTCCGTTGTGTTACGCAGGTAATCTACATAGAAGCAGGCAGCAGGTATTGCTTCCGGTTTGCTTTTTGCTTCCGGCAAATCCAAATGTTCCGCATGCATTTGGAATGGTTTGCCCTGATACATAACCGGCTTACGTTCCGGCGTCGGAACAAAATCATTTGTCAAATACTTGACCATCGCCGTGTCGCAGCCCTTATACACCGGCACCTTCAGCCCCAGTGCGTCAATCAACCGCAGGGTGTTGTCTGTGGTATTTTCAACCGCTTTATTTCCCCAAACCGTGCAAATCGCAACAAGATCAATATCCGGAGACGTTGCTGCCGTCATAATCGCAACCGCGTCATCCGAGCCAGTATCTACGTCCATAATCACCTTGATTGCCATAGCCCTACCCCTCTTTCTTGTCCCCGGCAAACAAATCGCACAGGATGTCCGCAAATTTGAATCTATCGCCGTCAAACGCAAAATAGCAATTCTTTTCCTCGGTATAATACCGAGGATCCAGAATGGTTTGTCCCTCACAAAAATCCCGGAAGCCCACGTCACAGTGAACATGCCGCACATCTTTCAGCACACTCGGATCAATCAGGTAGGCAATGCACAGTGCGTCATGAACTGCCGCCGCATTGGGTACGGCCAGCGGCTGACCCATGGTATGCATTTCGATTCTCTGACGGCACAATGCCGCCGCAAATTTTCCGGAAACCGTACCCATCGCTTCAAAGCGATCGCAATCATCCAGCGTCAGGCACGCCGCATGCGTCGCGTCCAGAGGAACCAATGTAATTTTTGCGCCACAATGCAGCACCCGCTGCGCCGCTTCCGGGTCATACCAGATATTGAACTCTGCTGTGGGGCTGACATTGGTAATGTTATAGCCGCCGCCCATAATTACAATTTCTTCAATTTTCTCCGTAATTTTCGGATCCATTGTAAGCGCTACCGCCAAATTTGTCAGGGGGCCGACGGCAACCAGAGTCACTTTCTCCTGGGTTTCTCGAAGGTACTGTACATAAAATTCCGGTGCGGAAATTTTTTGCTCATGGATCGTCGCTGCGGGAATCTCCAGATAATCGCTGTGCATCATGTGCACTTTGCCATTCTTGTCCACCATCTTTCCACGGTCGCCACGGCTCTGCTTCTCCAGGCGATCCGGGCAGAGGAACTTTACCAGTGGTTCCGGGCAACCGCGGTACACTGGCACATCCGCGCCCATCAGCTGCACAACCCGCAGTGTATTTTCAGTTGTCATGTCCAGCTCTTTGTTGCCGGCTACCGAGCAAATCGCTTCCAGCTGGATATTCTCCGCAAGAATTGCCGACATGATTGCTACAGCATCATCCGAGCCGGTATCTACATCCAAGATAATTTTTCTTGCCATAATTACACCTCATTCATTCGTGCTTTGTTTCTCTCGGCGGTTTCCTTAACCGTACGTACCAAGGAAATTACAGTTAAAAGAACCACCGTGCATACATATGGGAACATGGAAATCAGTTCCGAAGGGAGCTTGCCCATCTGCATATAGTTCGACAACGCGTCGGCGCTGCCGAACATCAGCGCCGCCAATGCCGCTGTTCCGGGTTCGCCGGAAGCAATATTCATCGCCGACATACTGATGAAGCCACGCCCCGCCATCATATCCCGGGCAAACCAGGTCAAATAGCCCATGGACATATACATACCGCCCAGAGCTGCGATAAACCCGGATAGGCCGAAGGACAGGAAATAAATCTTTCTCGGAGAAATGCCCACAGACTCCGCCGCATTTGGATTTTCTCCGACTGAGCGGATTCTCAATCCAATTGTTGTCTTATACAGGAAAAACCACACGACAAAGATCATGAGAAACGCCACATACGTCAGAATATTCTGCCCCGATAGAATATTGCCCAGGATGGGAATGTCTTTCAAAATCGGGATATCCAAATTTGGTACCGCCAAGCTGGCAACATCGCCGGAAGTATTTGCCTTTTGTCCCGTTGCAAGGAACATTACAAATACGGTTCCGCCTACCAATGCTGTGTTCATAGCAATGCTTGTTAAATACAAATCGCATTTCAAAACAAATGCGGCATAGGAAAGAATCATGGTGATCGCAATCGCGGCAGCAAATCCCGCCAGCATACCCAAAGCAAGGCTCTGGGTTGCGCCGGAGACCAACACACCCGTCAGCGCCGAGGCCAACATCATACTTTCGATTGCCAGATTCATAAGGCCCGCTTTTTTTGTAATGCATGCTGCCAGCGCGCCAAAAATCAGCGGCGTAGACACGCGGATTACGGAAAACAGGAATTTTACAATCATGTCAATGCTCATCATGCTGCCTCCTTGTTTTTCTTCTTGGAAACATTAAAAATGAGCTTTTCCTTAAATCCACCCATAAAATGCTCGGCTGCAATCAACAAGATAATAATTGCCTGCATGATATCCACAAATTCAATGGGAATCTCTGTCGTATAGTTCAAAATAGCAGCTCCGGTTCTCATATAAGCCAGCAAGAACGCGCCCAACGGGACAAATGCCGGATTCTTCTTGGAAAGCACTGCAACCAGCAGTCCGTCGAAGCCCATGTTGGTTAACCCCGTCCACATATACCGGTCATAGATACCCAGAATATCGATCGTACCGCCGATTCCGGACAACGTTGCGCCAAGCACCTGTGCGGAAATCAAGCTTCCCGTCATGCCAATGCCCACGGTTTTGGCAAACTTCGCATTAGAGCCGCAGATTCGAATATTGTAGCCAAGCGGAGTTTTGTAGAAAATTAAAGCCGTTACAATCACTGCCAGAATGCCCACGAACAGCCCCGTATGGATTTGCGTTCCCCGAACCAGCGTCGTCAGTTTTGCTGCTGCCGGTAGTGCTTCTGATGCCATATAAGTAATGCCCGTATCATACATCTTTGTCTTTACAATATATGTAGCACCGTAGAGCAGAGCGTAATTCATCATAATAGAAACAACTGTTTCATTGATTTTTGCTTTCTCACGCAAAACTGCGGGAATAGAGCCAAAGAACGCACCGGTGGCTGCTCCCACCAAAATTAGAATCAGGACAAACAGCAGATGGGGCGTCCCTTCCGGCAGAATCTGTGTGGCCACAAAAGCCACCATGCACCCGGACATCAAATAGGTACCCTCACCAATCAGATTAAACCGATTGGATGCATAGACAAAACACATTCCAGTACCTGTTAGCAAATAGGGAATGAATTTTCCGATCAACTGTCCAAACCGCCGTTTTGAAGTGAAGGGTCCAACTGCGAACATGTATACGGCATTCCCCGGATCGTCGCTGATGATCATAATGCACAGCAGTGTTACGCCATACGCAATGATCAGCGCTACAAAGATTCGGAATATTTCAAATAAAAATTCAATTCTTCTTGTTTCTTTCACAGCAGATCACCCATTTCTTCCGGTTCCATGCGTCGCACACCAAGCATGTATTCTCCCAACTCATCGGCAGTCACTTTCCCGGCTACCGGGAAATGTGCCACAATTTTCCCGTCTTTCATAACAAGCAGCCTGTCCGACACTTCCAAAATTTCATTCAGATCCGAGGATACCAAGAGTGTCGCCACGCCGTCATGTCTGGATTTACGCACCAGTGTTTTCCGAATCATCTCCGTTGTTCCGACATCAATGCCCCGGGTCGGCTGATTTGCCAGGATAAGCTTTGCACCGCTGGTAAACTCTCTGGCTACGATTACCTTTTGGATATTTCCTCCGGAGAGCATTCGCACCGGCTGGCCTCTGTCATCACAGGCAATCTCAAATTCCTGAATCAATCCATCAATTGTCTGATTGATTTTCTTTGTATCCAGGAACACACCAAATTTTCGGAATTGTTTTGTATACACCCGATCTGCCATAATATTTTCGCGGATGGGCAGATTCGGCGCACAACCATAAACCATACGATCTTCGGAAATATAGGCCAGTCCCATTTCCCGAATCTTCCGAACGCTTTTTCCATTGGACTTCTTTCCGCAAATAGATATGGTACCGCTAAGGGAATGAATCATGCCAGCAATTAGCTCCGCCACCTGATTCTGGCCGTTTCCTTCTACGCCGGCAATTCCGACAATCTCCCCGCTGCGGATTCCAAAGGAAACGCCATTTACCACCATCACGCCTTCCGCGTTTTCATAATATAGGTCTTCTACCTTCAGAATATTTTCCTTGGGAACCGGTGGTTCCTTCTGAATTTCCAGCACAACGTCACGACCAACCATCATCCTGGAAATTTTCGCAGGATTTAATGCCGTGATAACATCGCTGCCCACCGTATGTCCATGCCGAAGGACAGTTACCCGGTCGCAAAGCGACATCACCTCTTCCAGCTTATGGGAAATAAAGATGACTGCAATTCCGTCCTGCTTCATTGCCTTCAACTGCACAAACAGTTCCTGGGTTTCTTGGGGCGTTAATACCGCTGTCGGCTCATCCAGGATCAATATTCGGCACTTTCGAACCAGAGCCTTCAAAATTTCCACCTTCTGCCGAAGGCCAACACCCATATCGGCAATCCGCTCCGTGGCATCCACCTTCAGCTGGTATTTATCTGAAATATCCTGCGTGATTCTGGCTGCTTCTTTTTTATCAAATACCAGTCCGTGCGCCGGCTCCATACCCAACGTCACATTTTCCGCAACCGATAGAGAAGGTACCTGCATAAAATGCTGGTGAACCATGCCAATACCTTTGGCAATTGCGTCCAGAGGACTGGAAATATTTGCGTCCTTCCCATCCAGCAAGATTCTTCCGCCCTGGAAGTTTTCCATGCCAAACAGGATTTTCATAAGTGTTGTTTTACCTGCACCGTTTTCACCCACCAGTGCATGGATCTCGCCTTTATTGATCACCAGATTCACATCCCGATTGGCCATAAAACCGTTGGAATAAATCTTGGTGATATTCTCCATTCGAAGTACTTCTGCCAAACCAGTCCTCTCCTTTGTTTTAAATCGGGGGGAGATAAACCTGCCGGTCTATCTCCCCGTTGGTTTTACCGGTTCAAATTACTGCATGAACAATTTTGCATCTTACTGATCTCTCCAAGCGGCGAATGCGTCATAGTCAGCGAAGTCAAAGTAAGAGGGAACTTCCACCTTGCCGGAAACAACGTCTTCTACCAGAGTGTCCATGTACTCCAGCACGTCTGCAGGTGTGTTGGATCTATACCACTCATTATCAGCCATGCCAACACCGTTTTCCAGAATACCATAGCCCTCTACGATTCCAAAGGGAAGCGTTCCTTCAACCAGACGATCCAGAGTGTAAACAACAGATTCATCTACCTTCTTCTGCATAGAGGTAATAATGACATCCGCAATATCCGCATTTTCGGAGGCTTTGTAAACCGTCCACATATCGCTGTCCACACCAATTGCGTAGATACCCTTTTCAAATCCGCCGCGGCGGGTGGCCTCTTTCGCCAGACCAGGGTAAGCAGAACCAGAGACACCATAAATTACATCCACGTTGTTATCGAACATAGCGGAAGAAACTTCCTGGAGCTTGGAAGCATCGGCTGTGCCACCGCCATAAGCAACGCTGATTTCCGCATCCGGATTAGAATGACGGACACCCGCAATATAGCCGGTCGCGAAATCATTTCCAACAGGTACGTCGTTAAACAGGAAGATACCAACCTTATTACTCTTGGTCAGTTTACCTGCCAAAGCACCGACCAGGAAGGAACCTTCATTCTGCTTAAACGCAATGCCAAACATATTATCAATGGAAGAAATATCGGTCGAAGCGCCCATATCATAGGAGATAAACTTCAGGTCCTTATATTCCGGCGCATACTTTATACAAAGATCAGATAGGCCATAATTGGACTGGGTTACAACGATGGTGTACTTACCACTATCGATGGCGTCCAGGAAGGCGTTTTCATAAACAGACGTGTCCTTGCCAAGTTCAATAACATCTGCACTCCAGCCGTACTTTGCGGCAGCATCTTGGCAACCCTTCCAACCAAGGTCATTAAAGGACAAGTCACCCAGGTTTATGCAAAGGTAGATAATGCTTTCGGAGGCGGTGCCGTTGGCAGCAGTCGTTTCCACTTCGGTTTTTCCGGCTTCAGCAGAGGTGCTCCCTGTCGAAGCCGTTGCAGCCGGTGTCTGGGATCCACAGGCAGCAAGTGCAAGAACCATTGCTAAGGTCATCAGAATCGCGATCAGTTTTTTCATAATGCATCTCCTTTTTTTCCTGAGCGTTTTTTTGAAATACAGGTGCTCTGTCTGTATTCCTCTTATTCACCGCGTTTTGCGGAAATAAGCTTTTTGAATGGGTTTGCCATTTTTCCACGCCGGTTTCTGGAAAGTTCGTTTCGTTCATCCGCAATCCCAAGTCGCTTCCAAATCGTACGGTTCAGTCCAATCATAAAGAAGCTTAGACCATATCCATAGAACACAACGGACACAACCGTCATAATTCCATATACACTGTGCAAAAACAGGGCCGATCCAAAAAACAAGGCTTCACTGAAAAACTTCAGGTATTTATATTCGACTTTTATCCGATCCGCCAGCGCAAACAGGCACGCCTCGAATCCGGCCGTTCCCAAGCAAACCGACGTTGACAATGCACCGCCGAAGCACCTACAGAAGTAACTGAGCACCGCAACGGCAATTTTCCAATAGGCTTCCGTAAACAGCCATGGTGCTCCCAGCAGCAATCGTTGCCAATGATTGATAAAAAAGCCTTGGAATAAAATCATCAGGATTGATCCAATGCCCATATATCGTTTTGCGAAGAGGAAGCCCAGAAGCAGCATGGACGAATTAAAAATCGTGTACACATTTCCCGAAGGAATCTTGCACGCATCCGCCACCGCTACAAAGAGCGTGTTCATTGCGTCACTGCCCAGCCCATTCAAGGTCAGCAGCGCTGTACCTAGGCATGTAATCACCGTTCCGAGGAAGTAGATTCCCATCCGCAGAAGTAGCTTCTGCTCTGCGGCATACATCCGGATTTGTGAGATTCTCTTCATTGGTTCTCCCTTTTCGATATAGCATTTGGTTCTGCTGATAGTATATGCTATATTCTCTTTAGTGTAAAGACGTAATATTGCCAAATTATGTCTTTAGCATTTTGTGTATTTTGACGTACTTCCATTACATATTAAAATCGATTATAATATAGCTACTATATCTCGTAGAAACAGGGATGGGATGCCAATCATGATTAAACACGAACGGCTGATTCTGGAAAAACTAACTGAAAATCCAATGCTTTCTCAGGGCGAGCTTGCGGCCATGCTCAACCTGACGCGTTCCTCCGTTTCTGTATACATCTCCCACCTCATGCAAATGGGCTTTATCCGCGGGCGCGGGTACTTGATTGAAGACCACAATACGATCTATGTAATTGGCACCGCCAGTATTGATTATCGTACCACAATAGACGAAGCGCTCCTGCGGGATCCTTCCCATGTAGCCACTTTGGACGATAACGAACTGAATATCGATTTTGGTGGTATTGGAAAAAACATATCCGAAAATATACATCGCATTGGGCATAATGTTTCTTATATCGGCGCTATCGGATCCGATGTTCTAGGGCAAGAGCTTTTGCAGGAATGCCGTCAAAACGGCATTGATGTAAGCGATTCCCTGGTTATCCCTGCAAAAAAAAGTTCGACCTACCTGGAGATCAGCTCCCGAGACCGGAAAGAGATTATCCTAAGTTCCGCGAATATGAAGCTTCAGGAGTCTTTGACCCCCGATTTTTTGCAGGGAAAAAGCGCAAAGCTTCGGCACGCCTTGGCTATTGTAATTGAGGACAGTCTTTCGGAGAACTCGATACAATATATCTCCTCCAATTATTCACCAATTCCAATCTTTATAGTCTGTTCCAAGTATACACGGGTTCCCCGGTATATGCATTTCCTGAATCAGTTTCACGCTCTGGTCACAAGCCTGGATATTGCATGGTTGATTCTTGGTGAGCGAGGGATTCCCCCGCTCCAAGACGTTTTGACCATGGACATTGCGCGGCAGTTGTCTAACAAAGTTGGCGGAGCCGTATTAATGTGCTACGGCAAGTCAGAAGTTGTTTATGCCCATGACAACCAGGCAATTCTGGGACGCTACTCTGACCCGGGCTATCGCGCCGGTATTTATGCCCATTACCGTGACACCGTCGCAGCCGCTTTTTTCCACTGTCTTCTTGAAGAGGCAGACGATGAAGAACTTCTCCGCTATGTATGCGCATGTCGCGACATTGTTTCCGGCACAGAGCAGATTGTTAACAAGCAGCTATGCCCGGAGTTGGTCAGCTCCGCTATGAAAAAAATGTCGGTGGAAATTCATAACGATCGCACGATATGCTAAACTTGCAACAGTAGCGGGTGTTGCTGACACCGCACTCCTTTGCTGCCATAGCGCAGAACACTAGGGGCTTTTCGGGCTGATATCCGCTGTCAATCAGGTCCAGCATCATGGCAATGGCGGCGCTGTCGTCCTGGAATCCGGTAAAATAGGCATTGTAGTGGGCACTCGCCCCATGTTCTCCGGGTCTCTTCCGGGAATGGTGCCAACGATGTTATAGGAAGTGATGGTCAGCCAGTTGCTCCCCTTATTGTAGCTTAGGCAAGAGACAGAAAGGAGCCCAGCCGTATGCTGGGCTTCCAACCAAGAGTTATTGTAATAGGAGGATGCATTGTGGCAATCAGAGATTCACAGAAGAGGGCCGTAGCCAAATACAACGCAGCGAATTATGACCGTGTTGAGTTGCGGCTTGAAAAAGGTCAGAAGGATGTTGTAAAGGCCCACGCAGAGGCCCAGGGCGAGAGCCTGAACGCCTTTGTTAATTGGGCGATAGTTCCCATATAGTTCACACCGGGATTTGTGACCGTACAGGAGATACCGATCGGAAAGATACCCTTGCTCCCGCATTTCGTGGAAGGCATTGAGATCATCGGCGGCAATGGCTGCGTCAATGAAGGTGCGGCGCTCGTCACTGTTGGAGCGCATAAGCACCTGCAGGAATCTGGGCATCATACAGGTGCGGCCCAGTCCCGCATGGCGGACGCAGTCGGCAGCGATGCGAACCAGCTCCTCATAGCTGTAGCCGCCGGCCTCCTCGCCGGGGGTGTCGGCAATGCTTTTGCCGATGCTGGTGGAGGAGAGCAGAGCCTCAAAGAACTGCCCGCTGATGGTGGTGCTGCTGGCCTCGATCTGGCCGGCACCGTTGATGTACATGACCTTGGTGTGGGAAGACAGGGCCACGATGTTGCAGGGAGTGGAGAGGTTGTGGGAGCCCAAAATGCCAATGCACTGGACCTCCTCCCCCCGCATGAAGTCCACCTGCCGCAGGTCCTGAGCCTTGGGCGGCAAGGGATAGTTATTGCGGATGCCGGGGATGAAGTAGACGGGACGGCCTATGGGAAGAACGGCAGGGTCCGTGACCTTGACAATGCCCCGGGTGAGCTGCTCCAGGCCCACGGGGGCCACCAGGTGCGGAATCTCGATCAGTCCGATTTCCGATGTGATCATGCCGGAGGCGATGGCGAAGCTGACCTGGGACTCCTCAATACCGGAGTTTTCCAGAATTTCAAAAAAGAGCTCTGTTACGCCCTTCCGAAGGGCATCCCGGCTGCCGGTGATGGAGGTGTCCCGGACACCGATCTTCTTTCGTCCGGAGGCCAGGACCTCCCGGCCGTCGGTCATGTAGATGCGGGTCATAGTGGTCCCGCAGTCAATTACCGCAAACATAGCATTCCCTCATTTCTTTGGATGGTTGACGGGGTGCAGGGGAGCTTCTCCCCCCAGGACCCGGGCGACTTCCTGGGCAACCTTCAACTGAAGGCTCTTCACGGCTTCCTCAGAGTACCAGGCGGCATGGGGTGTGACCAGGGCATTGGGCAGCTTCAGAAGGGGATGGTCCACAGGGATGGGTTCGGTTTCCGTCACATCGATACCGGCCATGGCGATTTCTCCATTCTCCAGAGCCCAGACCAGGTCCTCTTCCTTGACAATGGCGCCTCGGGCGGTGTTGATAAAGACGGCAGTGGGCTTCATCTTCCCGAAGGCCTCCCGGTCGAACATATGGCGGGTGGCGGGAAGCAGGGGACAGTGGACGGATACATAATCGCTGCGCTCCAGCAGCTCCTCCAGGGACACAGGGGTAACGCCCAGCTCCTTGGCGGCGGCTTCATTGACCATGGGATCGTAGGTCAGCATCTGGAGGCCGAAGCCCGCCATCTTTTTGGCCACAGCCTGGGGGATCCGGCCGAAGCCTACCAGACCTAAGGTCTTTCCTTCCATGCGGTACAGAGGCTTCACAACGGTGTAGCTGCAGTTTCCCTGCTTTACCTGGGAGGCCAGATAGGTGAGCTTCTTGGCGCAGTCCAGCAGCAGGGCAATGGCCATGTTGGAAACCTCATCAATGCTGTAGTCCGGCACGTTGCAGACATAGATGCCTCGCTCCTCAGCGGCCTTCAAATCAATGTTGTCCACTCCAATGGCATAGCGGACGATGACCTTGCAGCAGCGGAGGGACTCGATGACTCTCCTGGTGATGGGGGCGAACTGGCAGATCAGGGCATCGCAGTCTGCGGCAACGGCGATGACCTCGTCCTCGGTTTTGCAGTGGTAATCCCGAAGTTCCGCCCCCAGCTCTGCCATGACGGCCTGCTCCTGATCGATGGATTCGTAGTAATAGTCGGTAATGACAATAAGGGGTTTTTTCATGGATAAGCTCCTTCCTGTTTTATATAATGAAACTTAGTTTTGTTTTTACGCGATAAAAATAGGACAAGGGATGTCCCGGGAACCGTGGGGCGGTTCCCAGGGCCTCAGCTTCCGAAGTAACCCAGCTCCTTGGAAATGGCCTGGGCGGTTTCCCGGATGCGGGAAAGATAGTAGTCGTGGTCGGAGCCGGAAATGTCCTCCTGCATACCACAGAGGCTGACACCGGCTACCATGGTGCCGTCCATCTGATAGACGGGGGCACAGAGGCTGTATATATGGGATTCGTTTTCGCCGAAATTCCCGGAGTATTTCTGTTTGCCCGCCTGGTGGATGAGCTCCAGCAGCTCCGCCCGGTCGGTGATGGTGGCATCGGTGTATTTCTTGGGCTGGATCCGGTCTAAGTACCGGCATATCTCGTCATCACTGTCCTGGGACAGGAAGAGTCGGCCAATACCTGTGGAGTACAGCTGGCTGACGCCGCCGCCCAGCACTGTCAGCTGGGTCCAGACGGGAACGGTGGGGGGCAGGATCTGGCCAACCATAGCCAGCATATCCCCCTGACGAATGCCGATATAGCAAATCATGCCCATTTCATCGGCCAGCTTTTGCAGATGACGCCTGGCAAACTTGGTCACGTCCAGAGAGTTGAACTTGGATAGTCCGATCCGGTACATCTCCAGTCCTACGGAATACTTCCGGGTCTCCGGATTATAGCTCAGAAAATCCTCCTGGAGCAGGGTATAGGTAAACCGGAGCATGGAGCTCTTGCCGATGCCGGACAGCTGGCTCAGGTCTGACAGGGTCAGTTCCCGATGGGATTCATCAAAGAGCTTCAGAATATCCAGGGCCCTTTTTACGGAACTGATGGTGTAATCTCTGGTCGTATTCAAGTAGACACCTCATTTACAGGATCATTTGGGAAATTGGACCACACCCTTGAAGACGCCGGAGCCGGGAGAGATCCAGGCCGGGATGGCCTGAGCGGCTTCCTGGAAGGAGGCTGTGTGGGTGACAAGCTTCCCAGGGTCCAGCAGACCCAGCTGCCAGAACCGAAGGACCCGCTGATAATCCTCCGGGGTGGAGTTGCGGGTAGTGCCCAAAGTGGGCTCTTTCAGGTGGAAGGGAAGCCCCTCCAAGGCAATGCTGCTGCCGCAGATGCCCACGTACACGACTTGGCCGCCCTGGGTGATATAGCGCCAGGCACTGTCCATAGAGGCTTTGACGGCGGTGGTATCGATGACGGCGTCAAAATTGTCTCCCTGGGTGATGTATGCAATTTCCTTGGCATAATCATAGCCCATCGGATCCAGAACTTCAAGAGAAAAACGATTTTTTACGAAATTTCTTCTTGCTTCGTTGGTATCCGCCAGATACACCGCGGCACCGTAGGTCTGGACGTTGAGGGCGCAGCTGACACCGATGGGCCCGGCGCCGATGACCAGCACCCGGTCCTCAGGGGTCAGGTGAAGCTTTCCGGCGGCGTGGGCTCCGATGGTCAGGGGCTCAATGGCGGCAATGGCCTGGGCAGGAGCATCGAAGGGGATTTTTAGAAGGTTTTTTTCCGGTACCGTAAGATATTCCTGCAAGGCTCCGTCCTCCTGAACGCCGTAGAGCTTCAGAGACTGGCAGCAGTTGGGCTTTCCCCGGCGGCAGGCCCGGCAGCTTCCACAGGAAATGCAGGGCATCAGGCAGACCCGGTCTCCCGGCTGAAGGCCGGTAACGCTGCTGCCTACGGATTCTACGGTTCCCGCTGCCTCATGGCCCAGGACCCGTGGATAGGTGAACAGAGGATTTTTACCCAGGATGGCTCCCGCGTCGGAGCCGCAGATGGCAACGGCCTCGATCTTTACCCGGACCTGATCCGGCCCGCAGGGCACCGGCACTCTTTCCCGGTAACAGAAGCGATTGGGACCCTCTAAAACCAGAGCGTTCATGTCATCCCTCCTATTTGGTCAGGTAGCCGCCGTCTACGGGGATGGTGACGCCATTGATGTAGCTGCCCGCGTCGCTGGCAAGCAGCACGGCCACGCCCTTGAAAACCTCCGGGGTGCCCCAGTCCCCCTGGGGAATGCGGGCTTTTACGGAGTTGTAGCGCTCCGGGTCCGCAACCAGAGGGGCGGAGAGGTTGGTCTTGATCCACCCGGGGGCAATGGCATTTACGTTGATCCCCAGGTGGCCCCATTCGCTGGCCATGACCCGGGTCAGACCCATAACGGCGTGCTTGCTGGCGGTGTAGGCGGTGGTATTGAAGCCCCCCAGGAAGGAGAGCATAGAGGCCAGATTGATGATCCGACCGCCGGTGCCCTGACGAAGGAACTGCCTGGCGGCCAGCTGAGACAGGAAGAATACGGTCTTTTCGTTCAGCTGGATCACCTGGTCCCACATTTCCTCGGTGTATTCCAGGGCAGAGGCCCTGGGGCAGATACCGGCGTTGTTCACAAGGATATCCAGGTGGCCAAACCGGGTGACGGTTTCGTCCATGACCCGGGGAAGCTCGGACATCCGGCTGACATCTGCCTGGATCGCCAGAAACTCCCGACCCAGTCCCCTGACATAGGCCTCTATTTCCGTTGGCGGATGGCGGCTGTAGACGCAGGCAATATCCGCTCCCGCTTCTGCCAGCCCCCGGGTGATCCCGCTGCCAATGCCGGATCCGCCGCCGGTGACCAGCGCCGTCTTGCCCTGAAGGGAAAGCTCCTGCAATACCATTGTGAATGCCTCCTTTGTTTTACATTGTAAAACTTAGTTTTATTTTTTACAAAACCATATTACAACAAAAATCAAAGAATGTAAATGCATGAAAATAGAAAAATTATCCTTCGAAATTTTGTGCATTATAACGACACTCGTAAAACTTTCCGAGAATCAGCACCCGAAGCCTCCATTCAAAAGCAAAAGCCAGTGCCCCGTGGCACTGGCTCAGTTTGCTTTATACATACCCGCAGCCGGAACGCTGGGGACCCTTCATGGCGGAGGTGTACTCCCGCCGGAAGGACATGGTGATCTCTGTCAGCTCTCGCTTGCCGTAGATGTAGTCATCGTACATATCGGCCAGGCCTCCGGCGCATTCGTCGCAGGTGCCCAGCAGACCCAAGGACTCCTCTACGATCCTGCGGCGCTCCTCCTCCGTGGTATCCTGGATCAGGTAGCTTTTCATATCACTTCTCCAGGATCACCGGCACCTGGGCGGTGACGGCTTCTTTGATGCGGCTGGCAGCTTCGGCAGGGGACAGGAGCTCCTGCTCGCCGGTGCTCATATTCTTCACGGAGCACAGGCCCTGGGCAATCTCGTCCTCACCCAGGAGAACGGCGAAGGGGACAGCCAGCTTATTGGCATAGGCCATTTTCTGCTTGAATTTCTTCTGCTCGCCGTAGAGCTGGACCCGCAGTCCTGCGGACCGCAGAGTCTCGGCCAGGGCAATGGCGGGGGCCATGTCGGCGGTCATGGGCAGCACCAGAGCATCGGCGGGGGCGCTGGGAAGCTGAGGATTCAGCAGGCCCTGCTCGTCCAGGACGTAGAAGAGCCGGGTCAGGCCAATGGAGATGCCTACGCCGGGCAGGGGCTTATCGATATAGTAGCCCGCCAGGTTGTCGTAGCGGCCGCCGGAGCAGACGGAGCCGATCTCCGGATGATCCAGCAGGGTGGTCTCGTAGACGGTGCCGGTGTAGTAGTCCAGGCCCCGGGCGATGGTCAGGTCCACGGCGAAGTTGGCCTCAGGCACGCCGAAGGCGGCCAGGTTGGCGGTAACGGCCTTCAGCTCCCCAAGACCGGTGTCGAAGAGCGTGTTTCTGCCGATGTAGCCTTCCAGGGCTGCCAGTACCTGGGCGTTGGTGCCCCGGATGGCGATGAAGGCCAGGATCTCGCCTGCCTGGTCTTCCGTCAGGCCGCAGTCCTCCAGGAGGATGGCCTTGACCTTCTCCGGCCCGATCTTATCCAGCTTGTCCACGGTGCGCATGATGTCGCCGCTCTTGTCGGCCAGTCCCAGCATATCGTAGAAGCCGGAAAGAATTTTCCGGTTGTTTACCCGGATCTGGAAACGGCTCAGGCCGAAGCCCTTGAAGACCTTGTAGATGATGGCGGGGATCTCCGCCTCGTTGAGGATGTCCAGCTTGCCGTCGCCGATGATATCAATATCCGCCTGGTAGAACTCCCGGAACCGGCCCCGCTGGGCCCGCTCTCCCCGGTAGACCTTGCTGATCTGGTAGCGGCGGAAGGGAAAGGCCAGCTCATTGTAGTGCAGGGCAACGTATTTGGCCAGAGGCACGGTCAGATCGAACCGCAGGGCCAGATCGCTGTCGCCCTTGGTGAAGCGGTAGATCTGCTTTTCGGTCTCGCCGCCGCCCTTGGCCAGAAGGATCTGGGCGTCCTCAATGGCAGGCGTGTCTAAGGGCGCGAAGCCATAGGAGGCGTAGGTGTCCCGCAGGATCTGCACCATTTTCTCAAACCGGATCTGCTTGTCCGGCAGCAGCTCCATAAAGCCGGAGAGGGTGCGGGGTTTGATGATTTCCATATTTCCATTTTCCTTTCTTCTATAGGGCGCGCCACCGGAATGGCATACTAAAGCCTTCCCCTACGGGGAAGGTGGACCGGGCAAAGCCCGGGACGGATGAGGGGAAACAACCTGACGGTTTTGAAGATCTTCGATGAATGGCAAAGTTTTGTCTTGAAGCGAAACAGAAAGGTCTCCCTGTTTGACGGGGTGGGTTTTGTACGGTTAGTTTGCTGCCCCTCATCCGTCAGGGCCTGCGGCCCTGCCACCTTAAGCGTGGGGGAAGGCTTCCTCCGGCGGGGGCTGCAACCTGGTTCTGCATACCGCCCCACACCCACCCTCTCTTTACGAGAGGGTTTTTATGTTCCCAGCAGCACCGGCTGGATCTGCCGCCCCTGGAGGGCGGCTTTTACCGTCTCCGGGATCGACCCGAACTCCGCCACCAGGGACCAGGGCTTCTTCGCCCAGTCGTCCTGCCGGAAGGGGACGAAATAATAGTGCTTCCGGCCCAGCAGCCGCCCGATGTTTTCCGCTGCACCGGATAGTCCGTCGTTGGTGGACAGGGCAACGACCACCGGCCTCCCGTTTCTCAGGTGGCTCTTGGCCGCCATGGTCACGGGGCCGTCGGCAATGCCGTGGGCCAGCTTGGCCAGGGTGTTGCCGGTGCAGGGGGCAATGAGGAGCAGGTCCAGGAGCTTTTTGGGCCCGATGGGCTCCACCTGGGGAATATCCGTCAGCGGTGGACACTGGCAGATGGCTTCCGCCTGTTGCATAAAATCGGCGCTTTTTCCGAACCGGCTGTCCGTACCGGCGGAAGCGGCGGAGAAAATGGGGACAAGGCGGTATTCCTTTGCCAGCTGCTCCATGACCGGGAACACCTGGGCGTATGTACAGAAGGAGCCGCACAGGGCAAAGCCGACGGTCATACCTCCTCCTCCTTCCACAGCTGGCAGACAGTCTGGGCGATAAGCCTGCCGGAGGAGAGGGGAGCCAGCTTCCCGGGCAGACCCCTTGCCCAGAGGGCCCTGGGGTCCTCCATGCCCCGGCGGGAGGCCAGGTCCACCAGCAGTGCCCCGCAGGATTGGGTGTCCGCTTCCGAAAGAAGGGGTTCCGGGGCGGTGTTGAAGACCAGTTTGACGCCTGGGAGCACCGCCAGCATTTCCCCCCGGTCCAGGGCCTTGTAGCCCAGGGCGGCCAGCAGCCCCCGGTCCTTGGGATTCCGGGCGAAAACACAGACCTCCGCCCCAAGGCTTCTCAGGTGACGGCCCAGGCACTTCCCGATCCGGCCCCAGCCCAGGATCAGCACGGGCAGCCCCGCCAGGGTCTCCTCCAGCCGTCCCCCGGCCAGGCGGAGAGCGCAGCGGGCGGTGATGTCGGCATTGCGGGCGGCGTAAATGGGGTCTTTGAGCAGGTCGTGGGCCCGGAACCCTTCCGGTACCCCGGTCAGATTCCCGCCAAAGACCCGGCAGCCCTCCGGGAGCCGATCCCAGGGGATCTCCACAGTCTGGGGGGTGGGCACATCCAGCATCAGGCCGGAAATCTCAGGGGATGGCTCCCGGCAGAGGGAGAAGCCCGCCGCTTCCAGCTCCTGGCAGGCAGCCAGCGCGGCGGGGGTGGACACAAGGCAACAGAGTAAGGGCATACGCATTCCTCCTTTTGGCCCAGAATATGCGCCTCTTTGGGGGAAGGTGCATAAACCACTTGATTTTTTCTCCGGATTTCGTATAATGGTTACAAGAGGTGAAGTATATGCAGAGATTGGGTTTTATTCATGATATGCTGGACGTGAAGGTGCTGATCCTGTTCGTCATGTCCAAGGTGAGCTACCCCGTGAATGTCCAGCAGATCTATGAACTGTGTTATCAGGATGACTGCCTCAGCTATTTCGACGTCTGCACCGCCATCCCGGAAATGGTCTCCAGCGGTCACCTGAAGGAATTGGAAAACGATACCTACGAGATCACCGACAAGGGCCGGGCAGACTGCGCCCTGACGGAGGACTCCATCGCCTACACCGTCAAATGCAAGGCCGAAAACGCCGTGTCCCGGTTCAACCGCCAGGTCCGCCGGTCCAGCTACATCAAGACCCAGGTGATCCCCCGGGAGAGCGGGGACTTCTCCGTCATCATGGCCCTGGACGATGAGGTGGGCAACCTGATGACTCTGGAGCTGGTGGCCCCCAATCAGCGCCAGGCCCTTCGGCTCAGCAAGCTCTTCGAGCAGAAGGCCGAGAACCTGTACAGCCTGACCATGGCAGAACTGCTGGATGAGGAGGAGAAATCCGAGGGGTGACCTTGTCGAATCTGCCGAACCGTGGTATAGTATTACTACACCGGAAGACCGGTGGATACGAAAGGAGTTGCCGATTATGAAGTTTCAGTACAGCGAAAAGAAAGTGAAGCTGCCCGAGAATGTCCACGCCTATGCCGAGAAAAAGGTTATGAAGCTGGCCCGGTATTTTGAGGACGACGCGGAGGCACTCATCGTATTTTCTGTAGAGAAGAATCGGAATAAGGCAGAGCTGACCGTTCACGGAGCAGGCACCTGGTTCCGTGCCAGCGAAAGCACCTCCGATATGTTCGCCTCCATCGATGCCGCCATCGGCACCATCGAAGGCCAGATCCGCAAGAACAAGACCCGCTTGGCCCGCCGCCTGCGGCAGGATGCCTTTACCCGCACGGTAGAGGAGACCTCCTTCGCCCCGGAGCCGGAAGAGGGAGAGATCGTCATCACCAAGCAGAAGCACTTCTATATGCGTCCCATGACCAGGGAGGAGGCCGTGCTCCAGATGGAGCTGCTGAACCATTCCTTCTTCGCCTTCCGGGACCAGGACAACGGCGGCAGCTTTGCCATTGTCTATAAGCGCAACGACGGCGGCTACGGCCTCATCGATGACGCGCAGTAAAGGATCTTCCATTCGGAGCCTTCGGGCTCCGGATTTTTGCGTTTTCGGAAAAAAGTCCTTGACAAATCAGGATGGCTGTGATAACATACACAGGCTGTCACCGGGCAGCACAGAAATGTGTCGAAAATTTGAAAAACATGTAAAAAAGTGCTTGACAAATCTTCGGAGCTGTGATAGTATTTAGAGGCTTTCAGCAGAAAGCGGTCTGTACCTTGTAAATTGAATAACGTTAAGACGAACTATTTAACACCTTGGACA
>ERZ772861.1209-NODE-1209-length-22588-cov-7.411929_pt1 | contig 22588 bp, 17 predicted proteins | sample MGYA00512135_ERZ772861 | MGnify/ENA primary metagenome ERZ772861 (study PRJEB29015, sample SAMEA2737700) | human gut metagenome | biome: human gut; feature: human-associated habitat; material: faeces | place: China | collected 2012 ...
CAAATACTTCGATACCCTGAACCACGAATTGCTGATGAATCTTCTGCGAAAGAACGTCCACGACAAACGGGTTATTGAACTGATTAAACGGTATCTGAAAGCCGGAGTCATGGAGAATGGGCTACTGGTGAAGACAGAAGAAGGCTCTCCCCAGGGAGGCCCGCTCAGTCCGCTGCTTGCGAACATCTACCTGAACGAATACGACCAGGAGATGGCAAGGCGAGGCGTACCGGTCATCCGCTATGCGGATGACATTGTAGTCCTGGCAAAGAGCAAACGGGCAGCAGAGCGGCTTCTGGAAACGACCCAGCGGTATCTTGAGGGAAAATTAAAGCTCAAGATGAATGCGGAAAAGAGCAAGGTCGTCAGCGTATTTTCAATCCGAAATTTTAAGTTTCTGGGCTTTGCACTGGGGAAGGGGCGAAAGGGCGTATACGTCCGGGCTCATGCAAAGTCCTTGAAGAAAGCCAAGGCCAAATTGAAAGAACTGACTTCCCGCAGTCAAGGTAGAAATGTCCGAGTGGTGATGCAGAAGGTAAAGGTCTACATCCGGGGCTGGCTTGGTTACTTCGGGATTGCAAGTATGAAGACAACGATGCAAAGGTGGGACGAGTGGCTGAGAAGAAGATTCCGCTCCTATATCTGGAAACAGTGGAAGTTCCCCAGAACGAGAGTGAAGAACCTGGTGAAGCTGGGAATGCCCCAGTGGCAGGCTTACAGGAATGGAAACTCTCGGAAGGGATACTGGGCAATTGCCGGAAGTGGTATTCTGAAAACGACCATTACAAACGAAAGACTCGTACAAGCCGGATACTACAGCATCCTTGACCGGTACGAGTCCCTGCACTTATGCGATTGAACCGCCGAGTACCGAACGGTATGCTCGGTGGTGTGAGAGGTCGGGGCTATTTAGCCCCTCCTACTCGATTTATTGCTTCGTTCTGCTAATGATGCCACCGCACTGGGCGCAGGTTACAACCTTCCACTTGACACCGTTGGAATCGGTCTCCACTGTAGATGCTCCCGGAGTATGGGGATATCTCAGCAGCGACAGCACCACATCACAATTCTTGCACTTGGTGACCATGTCATAGCAGTATCCGGGCTGGCTGGGGGTATTCACCAGGTTGCCATTGGCATCCAGCACGGGAGCGGCAGGATTCTTCACCTTCACCGCAGCAGCAGGGGTATGGGGCAGTTTGGCAATTTTCTCCTTGGCCTTCATCACATGGCCGCAAATCTGGCAGGCGATGCCATCCGTCCAGCCTTCTTCGGTACAGGTGGCAGGAGTACCTAAGAGGCTGCCCGGCTTATGTGCAAAGGCGGGAATCACCTGGCAAGGCTCCAAAATCTCGCCGCAGACGCTGCAAACAGAACCGTCGGTCATGCCATCGCGGAAGCACATGGGGTAGATGCCGTAAATCATCTCGGGGGTGTGGGGCAGCTTTTCAATGATTTTCTGAGGGGTAACCACTTCACCGCAGACGGTACAGCGAGCGCCATCGCTCAAGCCGGTGGCAGAACAGGTGGCCGCCTTCCCCGGAATCGTTTCCAAGGTGTGTGCCAGCTTAGCGGTTTCCTCCTGTGCGTTCATTACCTCGCCGCAAACGGTGCAGCGAGTGCCATCAGTCAGGCCAGCAGTAGTACAGGTGGCAATTCTGCCGGCAACGACCTCCTGCACATGACCCACCGCAGGAATTTCCTCCTGCTCCTTCAGCATCTTGCCGCAAACAGTGCAGCGAACGCCATCGGTCAAGCCGCTCTCGGTGCAGGTGGCTGCTTTCCCGGCAACCGTCTGTTCGGTATGCCCCAGGGCAGGCATCTTCTTTTGCTCTTTCAAAATCTTTCCGCAAACGGAGCAGCGAACGCCTTCCGTCAGGCCATCTTCCTCGCAGGTGGGAGCAACAGCGGGGATCATCTCCTCTTTATGACCAAGAGCACGAATGACTTTTTGTTTCTCGACAACTTTACCGCAAACAGCGCAGCGCTTTCCTTCGGTGACACCGCTCTTCTCACAGGTTGCAGCATGGCCGGGAATTGATTCAAGTGTATGTCCCAGCGCCGGAATAATCTGCTGCGGAACCAGCTCCAGGCCACAGGTAGTGCAAACGCTGCCTTCTGTCAGACCGTTTTCTTCGCAGGTCGGCTCCACTGCCAGAACGGCCTCGGGGGTATGGCCGTGGGGGGCAACCTCACTGTCGGCTTCAATCACTTTGCCGCACACCGTGCAGTAGGTGCCGCCGATGGTGCCGCTGCTGGTGCAGTCCGGGGCAACATCGGCTTTCTTTTCCAGGGTGTGACCCAGGGCGGGAATCGTCTCCGGCTGGACAAGAATCTCGCCGCAAATGCTGCACTTCTTACCGGCGGTCTTGCCGTCACAAATGCAGGAGGGTTCCTCTGCCGGAATTTCTTCTTCCTGGTGTCCGGTTGCAGGAATGACCTCCTGCTCCTGAAGCACCTCGCCGCACACGCTGCACTTCACTCCGGCGGTCTTGCCATCCTTGGTGCAGGTTGCTTCCTCGGCGGGAAGCTCCTCTTCAGTATGCCCCAGTGCAGGCAGAACCTCCTCCTCCGTCTCGCCGCAGAGGCTGCATACATAATCCACCTTGCCGTCTTCCAGGCAGGTAGGCTCCACCCGCTCCGATTCAACGAAATCGTGGCCGGTTTTCAGAATGTTTTCAATGGTCTGGGCAGAGACGGAAAGGGTATGACCGTCCTGCGCATAGGCTTTCAGCTGCTCCAGCACGGAATCCGGGAGCTTTGTGTAGGGGATCTCCAAAATGGCAGAGCCTGTGCCATTCTTAGACGCAACACCATCCCAGGGGGCATCCGACCGCCACAGCTCCAGGTCAATCTCGTCTTCCAGCACGAAGGAATGGGTCTTCCCTTCTGTTTGAATCAGCAGAGCCTGACCTTCGCTGGCCGTCATCTGGGTTTCGGTCTGCCGCAGCTGAACATCTGCCGCGCCCTCAAACACCTCTACCAGAGTGTGCTGGCCGTCCTTGCTGACACGGACAATGCCCTTTTCAATAGAAACCAAGGCTTCCTCTGTCTGAATCTGGAACAGTTCACCATTGGACAGAGCTTCTTCCACGGCCACCAGTACGCCGCCATCTTCCAGGTTGATTCTTGTTTTGCCGCTTTGCTCTGTGCCGGAAGCCTCCAGCTTTACCTGCGTATCAGGTTCCAAATGGATGTACTTATCGCCATCTGCACTCAATGTAAGAGAGCCGTCCACCCCGGTACGCACGCCATCGGTGCTGCCCAGCATCTGGCCATCGGTGATATCTTGGGTGGTCTTTCCCTGGACAAGCTCTGCGCCGCTGACATTCTCCGCCTGGATTTCTCTGGAAAAATCCTTGGTGTTGATTTTTTCCGGTTCACCCTTTTGGGCACAGCCGGAAATCAGCAGCGCCAAAGAAAGCATGACAACTGGGATTGTTTTACGAAGCTTTTTCATGTTCCTTCCCCTTTCATTATCAGAAACCTGACAGATTGGCAGCGTATACAGCACAAAAATGAGCTGCACCTCCCCGCCGAACCCGCCGTGGGACACTTCCACCCTATGGTTATATTTGCATTATACCATAGAATACAGAGAATGCAAGAATTATTCACAGAATTTCAAAAAAATGTCCGGCGATTTTCTACATTTTTGTCACATTCCCTTTGCAGCCAAGGAAGCTCCCCCCGCCGCGGAAGCAAGTGTGAATCAGGATTCAACATTGCCACTATCTTTTCGATTGCTGTCATGATATACTCAGGATGCTTCTATCCTTTTTGTCTTAAAAATGCGGTTTTTTACATACGCAACCGGAATGCAACTGATAATATCGGGATAGTTGGTGGCAGAAACCAGAAAAACGGGCTATCATAGAGCCATTCACTGGGAGGTGATTTGAAATGAAATTTGTAGGAGTTATGGTTTTTATTTTTGTTCTTCTCATTGGGCTTGCGGTGATTGCAACATTTGTGGCCTTGGGGATTTTCCTCATTCGGGCGCTCATCAAATACATCAAGTCCCGGGATGTCAGAAAAGAGAAAACCATTCTCAAAAAATCTCTGGGTGAGGTCTTGAAGCAGCATCGCGAAGAATGCAAAATGACCCAGGAATTTGTTGCAGAGGCCATTGGCGTAAGCAGGCAAGCCGTCTCCAAATGGGAAAATGGGACGTCAGATCCCAGCACTTCCAATCTCATTGCCATTGCAAAGCTATTTGAGCTTTCCGCCGAAGACCTGCTGCACGAGGTTCAGTAAGCCCGGAAGCGTATTTCAGATGAGGTATTATCAGTTATGAAACAAAAAAGATATTTGAAGGTCAGGTACATCCTATTGGGCTTTTTCGCTGTCCTGCTGCTGTTGTCCGGAGTGTTCATGCGCCTTGGCGGCTTCTCGACCGGAGAAGCTGCAAACGTGGAAGCATTTCAGGAATATGCACAGCCGGTAGAGAAGCTCACCATTCCGGAAGGCAAAAAAATCATTGCATTGGGAGAGGCAACCCACGGCAACAGGGAATTTCAGCAGCTAAAGCTGGATGTATTCAGAAAGATGGTTGAAGATTACAATGTCCGTGGGTTTGCGCTGGAAGGCGATTTCGGCGGATGTGAGCAGGTCAATCGGTATATCCACGGTGGAGAAGGTACGGCGCAGGAAGCTGCCGCTGAGATTGGATTTGCCATTTACCGGACGGAAGAAATGGCGAAGCTGATTTCCTATATGCGGGAGTATAATGCCGGTGCTGCCGCCGATGATGATATTCGGTTCTATGGCTTTGATATGCAACGGGTTTCCCATACATTTCGGCTTTTAACGGAAGCCTGCATGGAAATGAATATCGATACCACCCGTTTAGAAATGCTGGTGGATGGGGACAAATTAAATCCCGCATTGGATTTTCCCACGCAGGCGGAAATCCTCTCACAAGTAAAGAATGCACTGAATACCAGCACCGCTTCTGAGCAGGTGACCCACTATGCAGATATGCTATTGCAGTATTGCCAGCTGCAAAGCATCCCTTCTTCTGATGGCGGCGCTGTAAGAGACCGGTTTATGGCAGAAAACGTAAAGTGGATTCTTCAACAGGAGCAATCCAGAGGGCAGGAACGAATCTTTGTAACGGGTCATAACAGCCATGTTGCAAAATGGGGCAGCTATGATTCCATGGGGAAGATTCTGTCCAATGAAGCGGAAAACGGCTACTATGTCATCGGCACAGATTTCTATAAAACACGCTGCAATCTGCCCACCCGCTCCCCTGCCAAACGCACTTACCAGGTATTTTATTCCCATGACCCGCTGGCCAAAGCGGCAAAGCTGGCTGGATATGACCAGTGCTGGCTGGATTTTTCAGCTGTACCGGAAGGCTCTGAACTGGGAAAACAGATTTCCGAATATACCTATCTGGGAAATTTGGGTGAGCGCTATTCCATCATCATGCGGCTTCTCCCGCCCAGCTACCGAATGTTCCAGCCGCCTGCGGTGCTTTATGACAGCATGATTTTTGTATCCAACGCAACGCCTACCAGAATTGTACCGGAAAAATAGGCAATAAAAAATCCGAACTTACTCCCAATCGGAAGAAGTTCGGATTCTCTTTGTATGGCAAAGAACCATAATTTTGATAGAGCCCCCGTCAAGGTGGTGCAACTACGGTTTAGAGGGGGTGCAGTTCTCGATTTGGGGGGTGCATTTATTCGTGGCAGAGTCAGGAATCCCTCTCTGCTATTCATTCTCCTGCTATAATACTCAGCGTGTCGCCAACATCCGCATCTATGCAGATAGACTGCTTCTCAATCTCCCGCGGACAGACCGCCTGTCCTTGATTGATACAGGCGTAGATTACGTTTGGGTTCTTGGCAGTCATCTGCCAGAACGGATATTTGATGATACCGGGGGTATTATAGCCAACGCCCAATTCCAAAAAGAGGATTTTTTGCCCTTCACGGGTACGGAGAAAATTCTCATACTGCTCCGCTGCTCTGTGCCAGCCCTCATCCTCTACGAAGGTATCATCGCTGCGGAGGTTCATGGTCAGCGGTTTCCCACAGTGGGGGCAGACAGGGAGCAACTCCGTCGGGATTTTCATATTCTCCTGCCGCTCCATCATCTGCCGAATGACCGCTTCATTCTCAAAGGTCTCCTGGCAGCACGGCTCACTGCACTGGAATAGGCCATAATCGCCCTGGGTGTAGAATAACCGCTTCTTGTCAAAGCCAGCCTTCTGAAAGCAGTGATCAACATTCGTAGTGATAACGAAATAGTCCTTGTCATGCACCAGCTTCAAAAGGCTTTCATAGACCGGCTTGGGCGCATCCTGATAGCGGTTGATGTAGATATACCGGCTCCAATACGCCCAATGCTCCTCCGGCGAGGCAAAGGGATAGAACCCGCCGGAATACATATCCTGGATGCCGTACTTTGCCGCAAAATCGGAAAAGTATTTTTCAAAACGCTCGCCGGTGTATGTAAACCCCGCCGCCGTGGACAGACCGGAACCGGCACCAATCACCACGGCATCACAGTCCTGTAATGCTGCTTTCAACCGGTCAATTTGCTCGGAGCAGCTTTTCGTAGATGGCTTTGTCCAAATCCTTGAAAACATTAAAAATCACCTTCTCGACACTGGTTTTTCTATTCATAAACCGGTTCACGGTTTCCACGGCGATCTCTGCCGCCAGCTCGTTGGGAAAATGAAACTCTCCTGTGGAAATGCAGCAGAATGCCACGCTTTCTAAGCTGTTTTCTGCTGCCAGCTCCAAGCAGGAGCGATAGCAGGAGGCAAGCAGCTCTTTGTCTCCTTTCGTCACTCGCCCATTGATAATCGGACCGACCGTATGCAGCACATACCGGCAAGGCAAATTAAACGCAGGCGTGATTTTCGCCTGTCCGGTGGGTTCGGGATAGCCCTGCTGTTCCATCAGTTCCTCACAAGCAAGGCGCAACTCCACACCCGCATAAGTGTGAATGGCGTTATCAATGCAGCGGTGGTTTGGAATATAGCAGCCGGTCATGCCGGAATTTGCCGCGTTGACGATGGCATCGCATTTGAGCGTCGTAATATCACCCTGCCAGAGATACAGTCCCGGCTGAATGGGTGTTAAGTCCGCAACATCGGTAACGCCCTTTGCGGCGGTCTCACCTTGCAGATAGTCGTCCTGCACTTGCAGGAACTCCGTGCCAATCGGATAAGCTCTGCGGACATTCATCAAACCGCGCAGTAAAATCTTCTGCCGTTCCGAGTCGGTCGGAATCATCTGCTTCTGACAGGAGGGGCGCTCGTTCAGCAGAGATTGTATGAGAAACAGTCTTTTTTCGCTCTGGTTCATAGTCAAACCCTCTTTTCGATCACCTGCTTAGGGCAGGTTTCCGCACACCGCCCGCAGTGGAGACAATGGTGCTGGTCAATGACCACCGGCTTCTTGGTAATGTCGATGCACTTCTGCGGGCAAACGGAGTAGCACAACTTGCAGCCGATGCAGCCTTCGCCTACATAGTAGCCCGGTGTTTCCTGCGCCGCTTTGCCGATGGTGAAGCTGTCCCGGACGATGTGTGCCGGGTCGCTGATGTCAAAATATTCGCCATCTGCTTCATACAGGCAGAACACCTCTAACGCACTGCGGGTATCGCCGGGATAGATGGACTGCATATAAGTGTTTTTCTTGAAAATCTCACCCAGCTTCTCGCTGCCGATATTCCTGATCTTCCCCCGCAGGGAGAGCGAGATTTTGTCCTTGGTGGCGGACAGAGCGATGTACCCCTGCTCCATGAGCTGGGCATAGAACGCTTTGCCCTTGGCGGTGAGAAAATACACACCCCGCTCGTCATAGAGCATTATGTCGATCACACGGGTCTGGGGATGCCCGTCTGCACCGATGGTGGCAATGGTGGTGGAGTGGATATTTTCCGCCAGTAATTCCAAATAATCTCTTTTCGTCATACCGTCAACGCCCTTTCAGAATCGGCGCAAGCCGTTTATAGGTCAGCATGGTAAAGCCGCCGATGACAAGCCCTTTCAGCAGATTGAAGGGCAAGGCATTGAACAGCACCACATCCAGCTTGGTACGGATAAAGGGCAGGAACTCTGCAAAAGAAGAAATGAGCTGATCCAGCGGCATAAAGCTCTCAAACAGCGGCAGCAGGATGAAGTAATTTGCCAGTGCTGCTGCAATACCCATAACGACGCTTGCGAGAATGCAGGCAATCAGCGCGGTTTTCTTCGTTTTATGGCGATTATAGATGAAACCCGCAGTAACCACATAGGATGCGCCCATCAGGAAGTTGGCAATCTCGCCAATGCCTCCGGTGGAGGTGGTCATAAGCTGCAAGGTGTTTTTGGCAAGTTCAATCAGCAGACCGGAGAGCGGCCCAACGACAAAGGCTCCGATGAGTGCCGGGAAGTCCGACAGATCCATCCTTGCAAAGGACGGGGACAGCGGCACAGGAAATTCCACAAAGGCAAGGACATACGCCATTGCAGGAAGCAGTGCGGTCATGGTGATGGTACGGATATTGAGGGCGGCAGCTCTTTTCGGCTGCTGCATAGTAATCGTGCGGTTCATAATGCTCCTATCTTGAGGATATGCTTGGATTTGAAACAGCCCCACAGGATGGGTTTTCCTGCGGAGCTGCTTCCTCATATCTTCTTTCATCCGGACTATACCGTCGGTTACGGAATCTCACCGCATCAGGCGCTTTTGCGCTTCGCAGACTTTACTGCCGGTCAGGGATTTCACCTTGCCCCGAAGATGTTGAATTGAGCGTGCTGCTTAGAACTCGTAGGGAGGGTTGCCGGAGAAGTCGGCGATAACGCCGTGGGCATCCGCCAGATAGAACACCTCAAAGATGGGGTTGGTAGCCTCTCCATACTGACCCTTCACGATGGGGTTCCGGATGCACATTTCCTTGGCAGCCATGTTGTTCTCGAATACAGCCTTGCCGTGCAGACGAATCCACGCATAGTCCGGGCTGGAAACAGAGATCTCCACCTCCGGGTTCTCCTGCATATCCTTGTAGACATCCTTCCGGTTGTTGGTGCAGAACCACAGCTTGCCGTCCAGTTCGCCAGCAAACATGAAGGGGCGGCACTTTGCCTTGCCGTCACGACCGACGGTAGCCAGATACTGCACGGGGTTGGCATTCAGAAATTCTACGACTTTGTTCATGATAAGTACCTCCAAAATGGATTTTTGATTCCGAAAGGTTGCTTTTTTCTTTCGTTGGCATTATAATAACACCGTAGCTCCAATTCGTAAAGTAAGCACATTATTGTGCTGTAGTTACCAAAAGGAAACTAATGGACAGTTACCGAGAGGAAACGATTGCGCCGTTACTGGGTTTTCCGGTAATTTAGCGCTTCCAAAAATTTTTCGGAGGGATTGAAATGATCGCAGCAAAAGCAAAGAATGAACTTCCTGCCTGTCCGGTGGAAACGACCTTGACACTGATCGGAGACAAATGGAAGGTGCTGATTCTCAGAGATTTAATGCCGGGAACAAAGCGGTTTGGGGAACTAAAAAAGTCCGTCGGCAATGTGTCTCAGAAGGTCTTGACCTCCCAGCTCCGGGCAATGGAGGAAAACGGGCTTATTCACCGTGAGGTCTACGCAGAAGTACCGCCGAGGGTGGAGTATTCGCTGACAGAACTGGGCAAAAGCCTGCGACCTGTTTTGGATTCCATGCAGGCTTGGGGCGAGGGTTACAAGGCATCCTTGCAATAATTTCTTTCAAAAGTGCCGAAAAGCACGGAGTTGGGCAGACAGATTTCCGAATATACCTATCTGGGGAACCTGGGCGAACGCTATTCGGCGGTAATGCGGCTTCTCCCGCCCAGCTACCGAATGTTCCAGCCGCCTGCGGTGCTTTATGACAGCATGATTTTTGTATCCAACGCAACGCCTACCAGAATTGTACCGGAAAAATAGGCAATAAAAAATCCGAACTTACTCCCAATCGGAAGAAGTTCGGATTCTCTTTGTATGGCAAAGAACCATAATTTTGATAGAGCCCCCGTCAAGGTGGTGCAACTACGGTTTAGAGGGGGTGCAGTTCTCGATTTGGGGGGTGCATTTATTCGTGGCAGAGTCAGGAATCCCTCTCTGCTATTCATTCTCCTGCTATAATACTCAGCGTGTCGCCAACATCCGCATCTATGCAGATAGACTGCTTCTCAATCTCCCGCGGACAGACCGCCTGTCCTTGATTGATACAGGCGTAGATTACGTTTGGGTTCTTGGCAGTCATCTGCCAGAACGGATATTTGATGATACCGGGGGTATTATAGCCAACGCCCAATTCCAAAAAGAGGATTTTTTGCCCTTCACGGGTACGGAGAAAATTCTCATACTGCTCCGCTGCTCTGTGCCAGCCCTCATCCTCTACGAAGGTATCATCGCTGCGGAGGTTCATGGTCAGCGGTTTCCCACAGTGGGGGCAGACAGGGAGCAACTCCGTCGGGATTTTCATATTCTCCTGCCGCTCCATCATCTGCCGAATGACCGCTTCATTCTCAAAGGTCTCCTGGCAGCACGGCTCACTGCACTGGAATAGGCCATAATCGCCCTGGGTGTAGAATAACCGCTTCTTGTCAAAGCCAGCCTTCTGAAAGCAGTGATCAACATTCGTAGTGATAACGAAATAGTCCTTGTCATGCACCAGCTTCAAAAGGCTTTCATAGACCGGCTTGGGCGCATCCTGATAGCGGTTGATGTAGATATACCGGCTCCAATACGCCCAATGCTCCTCCGGCGAGGCAAAGGGATAGAACCCGCCGGAATACATATCCTGGATGCCGTACTTTGCCGCAAAATCGGAAAAGTATTTTTCAAAACGCTCGCCGGTGTATGTAAACCCCGCCGCCGTGGACAGACCGGAACCGGCACCAATCACCACGGCATCACAGTCCTGTAATGCTGCTTTCAACCGGTCAATTTGCTCGGAGCAGCTTTTCGTAGATGGCTTTGTCCAAATCCTTGAAAACATTAAAAATCACCTTCTCGACACTGGTTTTTCTATTCATAAACCGGTTCACGGTTTCCACGGCGATCTCTGCCGCCAGCTCGTTGGGAAAATGAAACTCTCCTGTGGAAATGCAGCAGAATGCCACGCTTTCTAAGCTGTTTTCTGCTGCCAGCTCCAAGCAGGAGCGATAGCAGGAGGCAAGCAGCTCTTTGTCTCCTTTCGTCACTCGCCCATTGATAATCGGACCGACCGTATGCAGCACATACCGGCAAGGCAAATTAAACGCAGGCGTGATTTTCGCCTGTCCGGTGGGTTCGGGATAGCCCTGCTGTTCCATCAGTTCCTCACAAGCAAGGCGCAACTCCACACCCGCATAAGTGTGAATGGCGTTATCAATGCAGCGGTGGTTTGGAATATAGCAGCCGGTCATGCCGGAATTTGCCGCGTTGACGATGGCATCGCATTTGAGCGTCGTAATATCACCCTGCCAGAGATACAGTCCCGGCTGAATGGGTGTTAAGTCCGCAACATCGGTAACGCCCTTTGCGGCGGTCTCACCTTGCAGATAGTCGTCCTGCACTTGCAGGAACTCCGTGCCAATCGGATAAGCTCTGCGGACATTCATCAAACCGCGCAGTAAAATCTTCTGCCGTTCCGAGTCGGTCGGAATCATCTGCTTCTGACAGGAGGGGCGCTCGTTCAGCAGAGATTGTATGAGAAACAGTCTTTTTTCGCTCTGGTTCATAGTCAAACCCTCTTTTCGATCACCTGCTTAGGGCAGGTTTCCGCACACCGCCCGCAGTGGAGACAATGGTGCTGGTCAATGACCACCGGCTTCTTGGTAATGTCGATGCACTTCTGCGGGCAAACGGAGTAGCACAACTTGCAGCCGATGCAGCCTTCGCCTACATAGTAGCCCGGTGTTTCCTGCGCCGCTTTGCCGATGGTGAAGCTGTCCCGGACGATGTGTGCCGGGTCGCTGATGTCAAAATATTCGCCATCTGCTTCATACAGGCAGAACACCTCTAACGCACTGCGGGTATCGCCGGGATAGATGGACTGCATATAAGTGTTTTTCTTGAAAATCTCACCCAGCTTCTCGCTGCCGATATTCCTGATCTTCCCCCGCAGGGAGAGCGAGATTTTGTCCTTGGTGGCGGACAGAGCGATGTACCCCTGCTCCATGAGCTGGGCATAGAACGCTTTGCCCTTGGCGGTGAGAAAATACACACCCCGCTCGTCATAGAGCATTATGTCGATCACACGGGTCTGGGGATGCCCGTCTGCACCGATGGTGGCAATGGTGGTGGAGTGGATATTTTCCGCCAGTAATTCCAAATAATCTCTTTTCGTCATACCGTCAACGCCCTTTCAGAATCGGCGCAAGCCGTTTATAGGTCAGCATGGTAAAGCCGCCGATGACAAGCCCTTTCAGCAGATTGAAGGGCAAGGCATTGAACAGCACCACATCCAGCTTGGTACGGATAAAGGGCAGGAACTCTGCAAAAGAAGAAATGAGCTGATCCAGCGGCATAAAGCTCTCAAACAGCGGCAGCAGGATGAAGTAATTTGCCAGTGCTGCTGCAATACCCATAACGACGCTTGCGAGAATGCAGGCAATCAGCGCGGTTTTCTTCGTTTTATGGCGATTATAGATGAAACCCGCAGTAACCACATAGGATGCGCCCATCAGGAAGTTGGCAATCTCGCCAATGCCTCCGGTGGAGGTGGTCATAAGCTGCAAGGTGTTTTTGGCAAGTTCAATCAGCAGACCGGAGAGCGGCCCAACGACAAAGGCTCCGATGAGTGCCGGGAAGTCCGACAGATCCATCCTTGCAAAGGACGGGGACAGCGGCACAGGAAATTCCACAAAGGCAAGGACATACGCCATTGCAGGAAGCAGTGCGGTCATGGTGATGGTACGGATATTGAGGGCGGCAGCTCTTTTCGGCTGCTGCATAGTAATCGTGCGGTTCATAATGCTCCTATCTTGAGGATATGCTTGGATTTGAAACAGCCCCACAGGATGGGTTTTCCTGCGGAGCTGCTTCCTCATATCTTCTTTCATCCGGACTATACCGTCGGTTACGGAATCTCACCGCATCAGGCGCTTTTGCGCTTCGCAGACTTTACTGCCGGTCAGGGATTTCACCTTGCCCCGAAGATGTTGAATTGAGCGTGCTGCTTAGAACTCGTAGGGAGGGTTGCCGGAGAAGTCGGCGATAACGCCGTGGGCATCCGCCAGATAGAACACCTCAAAGATGGGGTTGGTAGCCTCTCCATACTGACCCTTCACGATGGGGTTCCGGATGCACATTTCCTTGGCAGCCATGTTGTTCTCGAATACAGCCTTGCCGTGCAGACGAATCCACGCATAGTCCGGGCTGGAAACAGAGATCTCCACCTCCGGGTTCTCCTGCATATCCTTGTAGACATCCTTCCGGTTGTTGGTGCAGAACCACAGCTTGCCGTCCAGTTCGCCAGCAAACATGAAGGGGCGGCACTTTGCCTTGCCGTCACGACCGACGGTAGCCAGATACTGCACGGGGTTGGCATTCAGAAATTCTACGACTTTGTTCATGATGAGTACCTCCTAAGATTTTGTATTGGTGTATTGCGTTTTTCACTCGCTGGAAGTATAATAGCACCGTAAGGAAAAATCGTAAAGTAGGCACTATATTGTGCTGTACTTACCAAAAAGAAACTATTGGAGGTTATCATGGAAAATGTCACAAAATCCGAGCTTCCTGCCTGTCCGGTGGAGACAACGCTGACGCTCATCGGCGACAAGTGGAAGGTGCTGATCCTGCGGGATTTGCTCCCCGGGACCAAGCGTTTTGGAGAACTGCGGAAGTCCATCGGCCAGGTGTCCCAGAAGGTTCTCACCGCCCAGCTGCGGCAGATGGAGGACAGTGGCCTCCTCACCCGCACCGTTTACCCCGAGGTGCCGCCGCGCGTAGAATACACGCTGACGGAATTGGGCTACAGCCTGAAGCCGGTGCTGGATGCCCTGTGGTGCTGGGGCGAGGGATATAAGAAGCAGCGGGGGATGGAAGAATAAGCATGGGCAGAATGAGTGCGATCAAACAAAAACTGATCCTCCTTGCTGTGGCCCTGCTTTCCCTTGGGGTGTTTTTTGGCTATATGGAATACAGAGAGTCCCGGACCTGTATGGGAGTACGGGTGGTTTCGGATGAGATCTTGGCTCCTCTGACAGAGGACCCGAATATGGACATATCCGAAATTCTCATAGACGGGAAACGGATCGGCGGCGGTAGGGAGCTGTCTACGATTTTTGTGTCTCAGCCGGAGGAAAACTGCGGCCGTTTTTCTTGGTTCCGTGGGGAATTGACGCTGAGTCAGCGGGGTTTGAAGCTGTATTTTTTGGAAAATGCCGCGCTCCAGGATGTTCCGAAGGCCTTGGAGACCAGCAGACCTCTAAAGCTTATTGTGACGGACGGCAGCCGGTATCGCCAGATCAACGTGGTGGTGACTACGCTTCCAGTGCTGTACCTGGAACAGGAGACGAAATACACCCGGAAAAAAGAGAAGGAAAAGCAGGAGATATTGGTGGGCAGCTATCTGCTCCTTGGCAAGGGGGCCGATTATGATGCCTATCAGGCAGAGTCCGGCCATGTGGAGTGGCATAGGCGGGGAGGTACCAGCAAGCTTTTTGAAAAGTGCCCGCTGAAGCTGTCCCTGAAGGACGAAACAGGGAAGAAGGAGAACCGGAATTTTCTTGGCTTGGGGTCGGATGATGACTGGATCCTGAATTCTATGGTCCAGGACGATACCAAGGTCCGGGAAATCAGCGAGATCCAGTTCTGGAATCGGTATCTGGCCGGATACACTACGCCCTATCCCATGTCCGGAGCCGAGTATGTGGAACTCATTGTGGATGGGGAGTACCGGGGGCTGTTCCTCCTGCAGCGGCGGGTAGAACGGAAGTATCTGAACCTGGATAAAAAGAGTGACATCCTCTTTAAGGGGGTCAACACCTGGGAGGCAGACACCCTGCCGGATGGCTATGAGATCGTGTATTCGCCTTACGGCAAGGAAGAGACCTACGGGATCCTGGAGGATGTACTGGAAGCCAGAGGGGAAAATGGCATCGACCTGGACTCCTTCCTGGAGACGAGCCTTTACCTGAATTATCTTGCCGCCCGAGACAACAGGGCCTATAAAAACATGTTTTATGCACTGCGGTGGGAAAATGGGCACTATGCCCTCTATTTTGTCCCCTGGGATACGGATATGTCCATGGGCATCAAGTGGAATGAGGGATTCTTCTACGACTATGAGGTGACTATGGGCAACACGCAGCAGCGCTTTGAATATCCGCAGATGGAGAAGCTGTATCCGGACCTGGCCCAGCGGCTTTCTGCATGCTGGAACCGGCGAAGAGAAAACATCTATACCGAAGAGAACATTCTGGGTCTGCTGGAAGCAAATATCCGCCGGGTGAACACCAGCGGCGCATACTACAGAGATAACCAACGCTGGGGCATGCGCTACGATGGGGCAGACGACCAGGAGCAGCTGCTGCGGTGGGCCCGGGAGCGGCTGGACGTGCTGGATGAATTCTATAGATGAGCAGCCCCCTCTCCGGACAGGAGAGGGGGTTCCGCCTTTTCAGCCTATTTTCGAGCGCTGGCGGCGGCCCGGCTTTGCCGGGATGCCTTTACAGATTGACCACGTTCTGGGGCTTTCCGTCCAAGAAGGCCCGGATATTCTCCACCACCGTATCCAGGAGCCGCTGGCGGCTCTCCACCGGGGCCCAGGCCATGTGGGGGGTGATGATGCAGTTCTTGCAGACAAGGAGGGGATTCCCTTCCACAATGGGCTCCTGAGAAACCACGTCCACTGCGGCCCCACGGAGTTTTCCGGTGTTCAGCGCCTGAGCCAGGGCGGCTTCCTCCACGAGGGGGCCACGGGAGGTATTCAGCAGGATGGCGCCGTCTTTCATCTTGGCGATGGACTGGGCATTGATGATGCCTTTTGTCTCCGGAAACAGGGGACAGTGGAGGGACACCACGTTGGACTTTGCCAGAAGAGTATCCAGGTCCACATAGGTGCCGATTTGCTTCCCTGCCTCGCACTGGCTCCGGTTGTAGGCCAGGACCTCCATACCGAAGGCACGGGCCAGTTTTCCCACAGCCTGGCCGATGCGGCCGAAGCCGATGATGCCCATGGTTTTCCCGGCCAGCTCCATTTGGGGGGTCAGCCAGTAGGTGAAGCTGCCGTTTTCAGTCCAGCCGCTCCGGTGGACATCCTGATTGTGGAGCCCTACCTGGTGGCACAGCTCCAGCAGCAAGGCCATGGTGAACTGGGCCACGGCGGCGGTGCCGTAGGTGGGCACGTTGGTAACGGGGATATTCTGTCTGGCGCAGGCGGCGCAGTCCACCACGTTGTAGCCGGTGGCCTGAACGCAGATCAGGCGGATGCCGGGGCAGGCCGCCAGAAGGGACTCGGTGACGGGCACCTTATTGATGAGTACAATTTCGGCGTCCCCGATCCGGGCAATGGCCTCTTCTTCGGAGTCTGTCCGGTGGTAGACGGTGACCTCTCCAAATTGGTTCAGGCAGTCGTAGCTCAGGTCCCCGGGGTTCAGGGCGTAGCCGTCCAGAATAACAAGCTTCATAAGGCAACCTCCTTCAACAGGTCTGAAATTTTCATGATCTCATTATACTGGAAAAAACATCATTCGTAAACCTGGAAATTATGGACGAAATGCGCCGCCGGCAGGGCATTGTGTTTCCGGCGGACAGATAAAAATTCCCTGCCATGTGCGATTTGATTTGCTACGCATGGCAGGGGACTTCTTTTTCAGATCAGTGTCGGCACGATTTCTGCCAGCTTTTCCGCCAGCTGACGGTGACCTTTGGCGGTCAGGTGCATACAGTCAATCTTGTTGAATTCAGCAACACCCTCGCTATCCAGAAAAGCACAGCCCCGGGTTTTGGCTACATCCGCGAAATGGGGTGCCAGAGCAGCGGATTTTTCCGGACAGCCGAGCCCCATGGCTTCGCAGTCCGGGCAGCGTTCCATGCCAGGACCGATGTGGGGCGGGGCGATCAGCAGGATGTTTGGGCTTTTGCGCCAGGCTGGTATAGATCTGGCTTTGTCGACCAGTCGGCCCATGCCGATGCCGATGGCGGCTGCGTTGGCACCGAAGCGGCTTTTGGTATCGTTGGTACCCAGCATGATAATGAGCAGGTCTACAGGCTCGTGGCTCATCAGGCAGGAAAAAATGTCGTCCAGGCCCCGCAGTCCCTCGTGGATGGGATCATCGAAAACCGTAGTCCGGCCGCTGAGGCCCTCCTCCAGGACCCGATAGTCGGGGCCTAGTTTTTCCTGGAGAAGGCAAGTCCAGCGCTCTTGTTCATTGAATCGGTCCCCGCCATCTGCGCAGTCGGCGGGATCGGCGCAATAGCCGTGGGTATTGGAATCACCAAAGCATACAATGTGTTTCATAGTAATATTGTCCTTCCTAGCTGTGAATAGAAAACTACATTAGTTTTGCGGCGACGGCGTGGGTGGTGGCGTCCAGATGCTGGGCGGTGGTCTGAGGATCTCTGCGGCAGTATTCATTGAAGAGAATGTCAATGAGAAACAGAAGGCCGATTTTAGCGGCAATAGAGCCGCCGTTCATGGGGCCTTCTTCTACGCCGCAGGTGATGATGGTGTTGGCGTAGGCGGCAGCGGGGGATTTTGGAAAGTGGGTCACAAGGATGATCTTTGTGCCCCGCTTTTTTGCGTTTTCCAGCACATCAAATATATCCCGGGTGGCGCCGGAGAAGGAAAACAGCAATATCACGTCCTCCGGCCCGGACAGGGCGATGGCCATGGCCTGCATATGGGTGTCGGAAATTTGGCGGAACTTGTTGGTGATGGTGGCAAACCGGCTGACGGCCTCCATGGCAATGACCATGCTGCCGCCGAAGCCCAGACAGTAGACGCTGCGGGCTTTCTTCAAGGTATCCACAGCCTTGTCGATGGACCTTGGGTCCAGGCGGGTCAGGGTATCGGCCAGAGCGGAGGCGTTGACGGAATAGAGCTTTTTGCTCATGTCTCCGATGCTGTCCTCCATGGTCACATTGCCATCCAGCCCCAGGGGCATATCCAGGGGCCGCTTGCCGTTCCCCTTTACGAGAGCCAGCTTGAAGTCGTTGTAGCCGGAGAAACCCAGGGTACGGCATAGCCGATACACCGTGGCATCAGCCACGCCGCAGTTTTCTGCCAGGGTGGTAATGGACATGTACTGGATTTCTCTTCGATTGGCCAGAACATAATCTGCTACGGTCTTGGTTTGCTTTGTCAACTTATCATATTTGCCGACGATCAGGTCGCAGACGCTCTGCTCTCCCATGGAAATGCCCTCCCGTTGATTCTGTTGTGCCAAATATAAGGCTGGCAGATGGCTTTGTCTCTATTATAAAGAGGCTCCTTTCATTTTGCAAGATTTTTCTGAAAAAAACATCCTTGCAAATCATACAAAAATAAAAATATTTTTTGTTATAAATGGATATTGAAAAAAGTTTTCTTTTTGAGTAATATATTTACAACGGAAGCGGAGAGACACGGGTCCCTCCACCCGGAGAATCATCGGCATGGTCCCGGCCCCTTGGGCAATGGGACCCAGAGAAAGGAGCAGTATCTTGAAAGGCTACACTTTGCGAGAGCGCAGGGCAACGAGATTTGCCTATTTGGTCAACGCTCCGCTGATCCTCTATCTGGCGCTCATATTGGTGTTCCCCATGGCCTGGGGACTCTACATGAGTCTGACCAACAAGATGATCGGCACAAAAGAGGTTTTCATCGGCTTGCAGAACTACCGGCGGCTGCTGAAAACACCGGAATACCTCCAGTCCCTGAAGAACACCATGGTGTTTACGTTCTTCGCAATCCTTGGCAAGCTTTTCTTCGGCCTGCTGATGGCACTGGCGCTGAATACGGATTTCAAGGGAAGAAATCTGGTCCGGGCTCTGCTGATGATTCCCTGGACCCTGCCGAACATTGTGGCTGTATACAATTGGCGGTGGATATTCAACCCCAGCGGCGGCGTGGCCAATTACCTGCTGAAGACCTTCGGCATTATCCATTCAGACCTTATCTGGTTCGGTTCCGCGGGGCTGGCCATGATCTCGGTAATCGTTGCGAATGTCTGGCGGGGAACGCCATTCTTCGGAACATCGATCCTGGCCAAGCTGCAGACCATCCCTGGGGACTACTATGAGGCGGCAGAGATCGACGGCGCAAATATGTTCCAACAGTTTATCCACATCACCTTGCCGGAAATCAAGGACGTGATCCTGCTCTCCACCTTGATGTCCACCATCTGGACCCTCAACGAATTCGAAACCATCTGGCTGATGACCGGCGGCGGCCCCAACGGGGCGACTCAGGTCATGAATGTCTACAGCTATCGTACCGCAATGCGGAGCATGATGCTGGGCCGGGGTATCGCGGTGTCCGTGCTGGCGATGCCGATCCTGATTCTGTTGATCTCCGCCCTGACCCGGAAGATGGTTGTGGACGACAGACCCAGAAAGAGAAAAGGAGGACGTCATGAAAGCGAAGAGAACAAGTAAGATCCTGAGCCGAGTGTTCATTGTACTGTGCTTGATTGTAGCCCTGTTTCCGATTTACTGGATGCTGTGCACCTCCTTGAAATCTGACGGTGAGATCTATCAGAAGATCCCCACCATGATCCCCAAGCGCTTCACCGTGGAAGCCTACAGCTATCTGTTGACGAAGACAAACTTCTTGAACGCGATCAAGAACAGCCTTTTGGTGGCAACGGTGGTGTCTCTGCTGTCCATTGCGGTGGCCTACCCCACGGCCTACACCTTGGCCCGGACCAAATTCCGGGGTCGGCGGGTGCTCTCGAAGGCAGTGCTGTTTACCTATATGCTGCCGACCTCAGTGCTCTACATTCCTCTCTACATCCTGGTGGCGCGGCTGGGGCTGACCAACACCTTGTGGGGACTGGTCCTCATCTATCCCACCTTCACCCTTCCTTATGTGGCATGGATATTGATCCCCCATGTGCAGTCTATACCTGTGGCATTGGAGGAAGCGGCGATGATGGACGGATGCAGTCACTTTATGATCATGTACCGCATCATCTTCCCCCTGGCACTGCCCGGTATTATCTCCACAACGATATTTGCCTTTGCTATGTGCTGGGGTGAGTACCTGTATGCCTTGGTCAACCTGACCTCGGCCACGGTGCAAACCTTCCCGCTGGTGATTTCCAGCCTGATTTATGGAGACATGCCCCCCTGGAATCAGCTGATGGCGGGTGCCATTATGGCCTGCATTCCCATCATCATCATCTATATGCTGGCATCCAGCAGCCTGGTGGGCGGCGCAACCGCCGGAGGCGTAAAGCAGTAATCTTTCAGACGCTGTCTGAGAAAAATAAAACAAAATGGAGGAAAAAACGATGAAAAAAGCACTATCTCTGGTTTTGGCGCTTTTGATGGTCCTGTCCATAACGGCCTGCGGCAGCTCTGGCACCGAGACCCCCAGCGCTGCCCCCGCAGCCACCAATGGGGAGACTGCTGCCACTGCGGCGGCCGGTGAGAAGAGCCTGACTGTTTGGGTGGAGAAGATTTTCAGCGACGATGCCAATAACTACATGGTAGAACGCGTCCAGCAGTACGGCAAAGACAAGGGCGTAAATGTCACCTGCGAGTTGGTAGCCGTCACGGACTTTGTGACCAAGCTGAACGCCGCCATTGAGGCCGGCGTGGGTGTGCCGGATGTGATTTCCGCCGATGCTACCCGTCTGGTCAACTACTATCCTGACATCCCTTGCGTAGATGTATCCAAACTGGTAGACGAAATCAATGCGGATCGTCCCTATTTTAAGGCGGCCTATGACGGCACCAAGATCGGCGACAGCCATTATTTTGTCCCCTTCTGCTCCTCCACCACCATGATGTTTGTCCGGAAGGACAAGCTGGAGGCTGCCGGTATTACCAAGATGCCCACTACTTGGGAAGAAGTTGTAGCTGCGGCCAGAGCGGTTTCTGACCCTGATAACGATTTCTACGGCCTTGGTATGGGCTGCGGAGATACCGATGACGACGATGAGAATATGTTCCGTGAGTGGGTCTGGAATGAAGGCGGCTCCCTCTTCAAGGAGGATGGCTCTGTGAATTCCGAGGACGGCACCTTCGCCAAGACTGCCGAGCTCTATGGCCAGCTGTATCAGGAAAAGGTGATCCCGCCCGATGCTACCACCTGGGATTCCGGCGGAAACAACGGCTCTTATCTGGCCGGGCGGACGGCCATCGTCTTCAACGCGCCTACCCTGTACAACGCTATGGCCAACAATGAGGAGTACAAGGACCTGCTGGCAAATACCTATATTGCTGCCCCCGTGGTGGGCTCCGCCAACGGCATTTACATGAGCTTTAACCGTGGTTTCGGCATTATGAATACCTGCAAGGATATGGACACTGCTGAGGATTTCCTGCACTATATGCTGGATAAGGAGTGGTATGACCAGTATATGGATCAGGTAGCTCCTGTCTATGCCCCCGTCTTTGAGGACGAGAAGCAGAACCCCACCTGGTCCGAGGGTGTCAATGCCGCTGTGCTGAGCTATGCGGAGAATGCCTCTGGCTACTATGGCTGGCCTGTGGCTACCCTGGAGGGCCGGGCAGTAGCTGCCAAGCACATGTATATGTTCCCCTTTGAGAAGGTCTTTAACCAGGTCGCTACCGGCACCGCCACCGCGGAAGCTGCTATTCAGGAGCAGATCTTCAACATTGAGGACCTGTCTGCCCAAATCAATCGATAACCTTTATGCCGGGGACGGCCCCGTCCCCGGCATTTTTGAGAAGGAGAAGCGCATATGAAAAAGATTTGGATCAACATTGACCCGGAGCTGGTGGATTTTTCCTATCTCTATCAGCATTTTGAGGGCCGCTGTGAGATTTTGGCCAAGGCGGTGGGAAAGGACAGAGAAAAGTACATTCCTTTGGCGCAGAATGCGGATATCATTATCGGCGGCATGGAGCCATGGAATGAGGAAACTCTGGAGCAGATCAAGGGCCGTGTGGGCTTTATCCAGAAGTTTGGCATGGGCCTGGACAACATTGACCTGGACGCTGCCGCCCGAGATGGGATCTTAGTTGCCAATGTACTGGGAGCCAACAGTGCTTCCGTGGCGGAGGTGGCGCTGCTGCACATTCTGAACGCTCTGCGCAAATTTACACCCTGCACCGCAAAAATCAAGGCAGGTGCCTGGCCACCTCCTCCCCAGGGACGGGAGCTGGATGGGAAAACCGTTGGCCTTCTGGGCTTCGGAAATATTGCAAAGCACCTGGCCCGGATGCTGTCCGGTTTCCAGGTAAAGATATTGACCTTCGACCCGTATGTAACCGATGTGTCTGCGTTCCCCAATGTGACCTTGGTAAGCGGCCGGGAGGAGCTGTTTGAAAAAAGCGATATTGTAAGTCTGCACATTCCCTGCACCCCGGAAACCCGGGACAGTATCAATAAAAAGCTGTTTGATTTGATGAAACCCGGCTCTTATCTGATCAATACCTGCCGGGGCGGCGTCATCCACGAGGCGGATCTCGTTGAGGCCCTGCGTTCCGGCCATCTGGCTGGGGCTG